>Ga0224506_10001326_pt1 | contig 17895 bp, 19 predicted proteins | sample SF_Jan12_sed_USG_2_FD_169108 | JGI IMG/M metagenome (GOLD analysis project Ga0224506, IMG submission 169108) | Sediment microbial communities from San Francisco Bay, California, United States - SF_Jan12_sed_USGS_8_1 | ecosystem: Environmental > Aquatic > Marine > Sediment | place: USA... | reverse complement strand
TTTATCCAGCCGTTTATATCATGAACGTAATGGGGATCCGGTACTGCTAAAACGCCGGATAATCGTCACAGGTGACCAGATCAATGATGCGTCATCTACTATCGATCAGCAGTCGGGTTCACCGGCCGTTTCTATTCGCCTTGACAGTAAAGGCGCGAAGAAAATGGGTGATACCACGCGTGATCATATTGGCGACCCGATGGCCGTTGTTTACATCGAAAACAAAATCGATTCAAAAGTCGTTGATGGCAAAACCATTAAGGTTCGCCGCAAGATCGAAGAAGTGATTAATATCGCGACCATCCGTGGCGCGTTTAGCAAAAGCTTTCAGATTACCGGCTTAGACTCAACGGAAGCACGTGATTTAGCTTTACTACTTCGTGCCGGCGCACTTCGTGCACCGGTTGAAATCATCGAAGAGCGTACCGTAGGTCCGAGCCTTGGTCAGGATAATATTGATAAGGGCTTTAACTCAGTCGTTATTGGTTTTGTTGCAGTGCTGATCTTTATGCTCTTCTATTATAAAGTCTTCGGTATTGTGGCAAATATTGCACTAACCATTAATCTGGTGCTTATCTTCGCAGTACTCTCTATGATGCAGGCCACCTTAACCCTGCCAGGGATTGCAGGCATCGTACTCACAGTCGGTATGGCGGTGGATGCCAACGTGCTGATTTATGAGCGAATTCGTGAAGAACTTGCCAATGGTAATTCACCCCAGGCCAGTATCCATGCAGGTTATGCAAAAGCACTCAGTACCATTACAGATGCCAATATCACGACCTTGATAGCCGCGATTGTGTTATTTAGTTTTGGTACAGGTCCTGTTAAAGGTTTTGCGATCACTTTGTCTATCGGTATTTTAACTTCAATGTTCACGGCCATTATGGGTACAAGAGCACTGGTTAACCTTATCTATGGCAACCGCAATATCAAAAAAATATCGATATAATGGAATAACTGTATGCAAATATTTTCAAAAAAACTTGCTATCGATTTCATGGCTAAACGTAAGCTATCCATGGCCATTTCGATACTGTTGATTCTGGGATCGATTATCAGTCTTTCTACCAGAGGCCTGAATTTAGGTATCGACTTCACCGGTGGTTATCTGATTGAAGTCGGTTATCAGGAGTCTGCAGACTTAACTGAAATTCGTCAGGTACTCAAAAGTCATGACTATGCCGATGCTCAGGTGCAACATTTTGGCACCTCTAAAGACGTGCTGGTTAGACTAGCCCCTAGAGCAGGTAGCAATCAGGCCAGCATCAGCGATGACATCTTTAAGGTGCTCGAAAAGCAGTCTGCCGATGTTAGCATGCGCCGGGTTGAGTTTGTCGGCCCGCAGATTGGTGAAGAGTTACGAGAGCAGGGTGGCATGGCCATGCTGATAGCGCTCTTTGGTATTCTTATCTATGTCAGTTTCCGCTTTCAGCTGAAATCTGCTGCGGGTGCCATCTTTGCTTTGATACACGATGTTATCATCACTCTGGGTGCATTCTCATTTATTCAAATGTCTTTTGACCTGAGTGTACTGGCCGCGATACTGGCTGTAATAGGTTACTCATTGAATGATACCGTGGTGGTTTTAGACCGTATTCGTGAAAGCTTTAGAGGTATTCGTAAGAAGACCCCGACAGAAATCATTAATATTTCTATTAATTCAACATTGTCACGTACGGTTATTACTTCCGTGACGACACTGATTGTATTAATCGCACTGTTTTATTACGGTGGTGAAGTGATTCATGGCTTTGCTTTTGCGCTTATGATCGGGGTATTGATTGGTACATATTCATCCATATATATTGCCAGCAGTACTTTAATGATGATGAATATCAGCAAGCAAGATTTTCTTGAGCACATCAAAGAAGATGAGAAAGAACTGGACGAAATGCCTTAAGGTAGCCCAATTATTTCTTATATAACAAAAAGCCATGACCTAGTTATGGCTTTTTGCATTATGCGTGTCTGACCGGCTAAAGCTAATCCGGTTTAAACTCAGAAAGGCTTTCAATGAGCGGGCAGTGGGGCTCACTAGATGAATGCCGGCAGCAATCAATCAAATCATCCAGCGTTTGTTCAAGCGCCTGTAAATCCGCTATCTGACGACTTATCTGATCTCTTTTCATGCGGGCTTTGGTTTGAATATCGCTGCATTTGCCGGAGCCTATTGCAAATAACTCGGCTATTTCAGTTAAGTTAAAACCCAGTCGTTGCGCTTTTTTGATGAACTTTAATTCTTTTATATTTTCAATATTGTATAACCGGTAGCCACTCAGTGGCTTATCTGGCTCTTTAATTAAGCCAATTTTCTGGTAATAACGTATGGTTTCAACGCTAATCTCAGAAAAAGCAGCCACTTTACCAATCGTTAAATTTTTCAGCATTATCGGGCAACCATCGTTAAAGTCACTTCACTTTACTTAAAATCATAATTCCAAACAATATTTTATGACATAATTACAAAAAACTCAGGCTTAAAGGAATCCTATGAAATACATATGTATGCTTTGTTTATTAACCGTCTCTACGCTCAGTTACGCACAAGAGGAAAGCAAATTAAGGGTTATAGATTTTCCCAATATACCGGAAATTGCTGTACCCGATGGTATGAATTATGAGGGTTTCTTTACCGCCGATAATCCCGCAAAAATTGTATTTGCCGTTTCTGATCCCGGTCATCAACTGAAAGAATCTCTTACCAATGCCGCCTATACAATAAAGTATTTGAAACCGCGTGGCTTACCCTATGAGATTGAAATGGTGCTCTATGGCAAAGCCATTCTGACAGCCAATTCATTTAGCGAAGAGTATGCATCTTATGCGGCGCTTTATAACGAACTAAACAAGCACGGAGTAGTGTTTAGTATATGTAATAACTCAATTGTCGCTATGAATGAATCAGCAGATGATCTGTATGAATATATGAAAATTATACCTGCAGGTATTTTACAGATTAGCAAAAAGCAGATGCAAGGTTTTGCCTATATTCATAACACTAAATGATGCAATAGCATCACAGGCAGTCATCTAATGCCTGTGATAATAAGGTTGGGCATTACCTGCATTAAAAAGGTGTGGTGATGGTATATAGCCTATTTAACATAATATACATTATGCGCACATATAATATATCGTGAGTTTGAAGGCAGGTGATACTACATGACATTACTTCGGGGTTGATTGTCTCAAACGGAGCCAGTTAATGAGTATGACATGTGCTCTATAGCATCGATATTGTTTGTATCTTCAAGTGTTTTTCTAAGGTCTTTAATTGTTTTGAAAACAACAATACCGTCGTTGAAGTCATGCCAGATTGTGTCGGAAACTTTTTCTTCACTGATCAGATAACACAAACGTCCTGCTTTGCGGTAGTCAATGTAGTACTGGGCAAGCTCTCTGGTAGCAAAAGCTATATGCGGAGATTTTTTAGATAATGATACACGTGCAAGTCCATCAGCTACTTTTGCTCCGTTCAGATCAGGTGCGTAACAACCGATAAAATACAACATTGTCATTAAGTCTCTGTAAGTTAGTACTGCAATATAAATAAGATTATAATTTCTAATATTATAGAATAAAATCTGATTTGTATTAGCGATAATATCTATCAAAAATGCTAGTATTTCCATAAAAATAACGATAACAGGTCTATTTTACATACTTGAAGGTCAATACTATTAATACACAAGCGCAATCAGGCACCATTCAACCGGCATTTTTGCAACTCAGAAGTCACCTCGAAACAATAATTATTGGTCAGAATGCACTGATTGATCGGTTATTAGTTTCACTATTGACCGGCGGGCATATACTACTTGAAGGCCCCCCGGGACTTGCAAAAACAACCGCTGTTAAAGCGATTGCCAGCGGTGTACACGCCAGCTTCCAGCGTATACAGTTTACTCCCGACTTGATGCCGTCAGATTTAACAGGAGGTGAAATATACAATCCGGAAACAAGGAAATTTGAGTTTATTCAGGGCCCTGTTTTCAATCAGATAGTGCTGGCAGATGAAATAAACCGTGCCCCGCCTAAAATTCAGTCAGCTTTATTAGAAGCGATGCAGGAGCATCAGGTCACAGTAAACGGTATAACCCGACACTTGCCGGAGCTGTTTATTGTGCTTGCTACACAAAATCCTCTTGAGCAAAGTGGCACATATCCACTGCCAGAGGCTCAATTGGATCGTTTTTTACTGCATGTGAAACTGGATTACCCTTGTGCTGAAAACGAGCTGGCGATACTGCGAAAAGATCGGGACAATTTTCAGGCTGCATTAAGTGAAACAGAGAACAATCATAAAGAGCAGTCACTGCTTACACCGGATGATGTCTTTGCGGCTCGCCGGCAGGTAGCTGCTGTCCATATTGATGAGAGACTGGAAAAATATATTGTTGATATTATCGCAAGCACAAGAGATATTGGCTCTGTTAATAAGGCGCTGTCAGGTTACGTAGAGTATGGCGCTTCACCGCGTGCATCATTAGCGCTGTATAAGTCATCCTCTGCTATGGCTTTTTTAAGAGGCAGAGACTTTGTAACACCAGAAGATATCCATGAAGTCGTTTATGATGTATTGAGACACCGTATAATACTTAGCTTTAGTGCCATCTCAGAGACTATTTCAAAAGACCAGCTCATTGCTGAGATCATTAACTACTTACCAGTACCTTAATATATTTTTATATTCAGATGAAAAATATATTCAAATTACTATTAAATAAATTATCCTCTGATAATCACCCTTCTCATGTAGTACTGAGAGCAGAAAAACTGCAGGATTTTTTCTGCTTTATACTCACTGCACAGGCAAAGAGAGACATATACTCTGCCAGTAAAGAGTATTTATCTGGAGACAAAGCGACAGAGTTTAATGGTAGTGGCACTGATTACAGTGAGTCAAAACTCTATAGCTCCGGCGATGACATCCGCTCAATTAACTGGAAACAGACGGCAAAAAAAGGCGAACTGATCAGTAATCAATATTACAGAGAATCTGAAAACTTTGACTATATATTATTTGATGAAAGACAATCAATGTTCTATGGAACAAAGGTGCAGACAAAGCTGGCTGTTGCCATTAAGGCCGCCCTGCTTTCATCTGTAATTTCAATCAATAATAACAGAAAAGTAAAAATTATAAATATATCTGATAAACTATCATTTAGTGATCCTATTGACAGTCACAAAAAAGCACTGCTTTATTTTTCTGCTATTGCAAAAAAAGATTTTTCTGAAAGCTCGTGTGGGCAGATAAATATTTCGGCATTATTAAAAACCTTACTCTCTGTTAAACCACGTTTCTCATCCATCAGTATCATATCCGACTTTCACGACTTTAATGAGTCAGGACTCGCAGCCCTCAAAGCACTGGCATTATACAATACGCTGCACATTACAAAAATACAGGACCGGATCGAAAAGAAAACACCTCTGTTATACCCGGTAAATTATCAGTCATTATCGACAGAGCGATCAGTAACATTAATGACATCTGTTCAGTTAAAGGCATTTAATAATGCCATTCAAATTGCCAACCAACACATCGATAGCCTCTTATCTCAGACAGGTGTAGAGATCTATCACTTTGATAACCAGTCTCCGGACAAAGATTTACTGGATATAAGGGCAGCATAATGGATAGCAAGCTGATTCCGCTTATTGAAGTACCCTATTTCCTCGACGACACCAACAGCAGTCTTTCTCTGATATTAATCACTGTGTTTGTCATAGTGTGCCTGCTATTAATAATACTTTCTAAAAGAATAATGAATAGTTTCAGAATTTACCGGATTATTTTAGATTGTAAACAGAGAAGAATTACGCAACGCGAAGCCGCCTACCGTTTAACCAGTACAACCAAAAAGCTGACATCCACAGGAACAACAGCGTTATATAACAAGCAAGAAACTGAAATTATCCGCAACCTGAAATACAATAAACAGCAGCATGATGATTTATTGCCTGTCCTCTATAAAACCATTTACTCAGTGTTATTTGGTAAATACTGATGGCTGTATATTTCTATCAGCCACTATGGTTTTGTTTAATACCTGCGCTTCTTTTATTTGCTTTTATCTATAAAAGAGTTAACAAAAAAGACCGTAACCAAAATAATCCACCACATAATATTGTCTCAGTCTATCTGCCATCATTTTTTAACGGAGAGGTGGTTGATGATCAAATCATTAAAAGTAAAAAAACAGCTTTAAACTGGCTGCTTGTTATTTTTATGACAACAGCACTTGCGCAGCCCGCCACAAAAACAACCCGCAAAAACAGCCCGGACACATTGCGTGATATTGTATTTGTGATAGATACCTCTGTTGGTATGTCGCTGAGTGATTACACGCTGGGTACAACGCCTATTGACAGACTTTCGCTGTTAAAGGCGGTATTAACCGATTTTCTGACACAACTTGATGGCAATCGCATAGGAATCATGGTTTATGCTGACAGCGCATATACCCTCACCCCGTTAACACGAGACAAAAACCTGCTGTCTCACAGCATAAGCAGAATTCAGTTTGCTTTAGCTGGCAGGCAAAATAATTTAAGTAATGCACTTGGCACTGTCCTGCAACAGTTTGATTTTAAGAAAAATGCCCCTTCTGTGGTAGTTTTATCTCAGGGTGCCAATATTGAGGGCGACACCAGCCCGCTAATAGTGGCGGATAAATTCAAGGCTAAAAATATAAAACTTCATGTTATCGGCCTGGGCTCAAACAAAACAACAGATAACAGCTCTAACAGACTCATATTCGATTCAATTGATAATAAATTATTACAGGAGATTGCCAATAAAACCAACGGCGAGTTTTTCTGGGTTGGTAAATCAAATAACTTAGACTCCATTCTGGATGACATCATCAGCTCTGAAACGATTGAAATCAGCACATCTGAATATGACATCATTAAAAATTACTATGCAGTACCGCTTTACCTTTCCCTGATTATTTTACTGCTCACAATGATTAAAAATACTCTATTAAGCCGGGCTATATGAATACATACGCCCTGTTACTATCTGCAGAATTCCGTCAGCCATTGTGGCTACTGCTTATACTTATTCCTCTCGCATCACTTTTGTTTCATTATTTTTTCTCTGGTATGCTTTTATCATCAGATGATTTTGATCCGGAGATGCGTTACTGGTACCTCAATCACAACACCAGTTACAAAATATCCAACAAAAAATATTTACTGCTGAATTTTATATTCTGGCTATTATTTTCCATCGCTTTGGCCGGGCCGCAATACCCCGAAACCGTCAGCCACGAACTCAATAATACAGGGGAGAATATTCTGGTTCTGCTGGATGCATCGGCCTCAATGAATGCTGCTGATGAACATCCATCGAGACTGATAAGAGCCAGAAATGAAATATTACTGCTAGTCGAAAAACTCAAAAGCGGTGACAGACTTGGTGTTATGCTATTTTCAAGCTCCTCACATCTGTTATTTCCACCGACAACTGACAAGAACGCCATGCGCTTTTACCTACAGCAGATCAAACAAGATATGCTTCCCGTTGCAGGTTCAGTATTTGAGTCCGCTTTATTTACTGCACAAAAACAGTTGCAAAAAAACAACACCGATGCACCCGGATATATTCTGCTTGTGTCTGACGGCGATGTAGAAGATGAACAGATCACATTAAATAAGATTGACCAGCTTAAACTAAAATCACCGGTTTATGTGCTTGGTGTAGGCAAAAAACAGAACAGTCCTGTTCCATCTTTTAGCGGCCGTCAGCACTGGTTAACTTCAGACAATGGAACCGTTATCGTATCAAATAGAAATGACAGCTTCCTGCAAAATATTTCTGATCATACTAACGGTAAATACCGTGCATTATCAAACACAGAATCCGATCTTGATGATATCTATAATAATGGCATTAAACAGAGCAGCTACACGAGTAAAGAAAAGGACAATATAAACTGGATACAGCTTTATCACCCCTTTCTACTGACAGCCTTAATGTTACTGTTTTATCAGCACGTGTTAAGGTCTGACAATTAATATGAAAAGATTACTACACAGATAATATGAAAAGATTACTACACAGAATTTTATCTCTGCTGCTAATTTTTATAAGCAATACATCGCCGGTTTTTTCCGACGATTTATATGATCAGTCCTATCAAACGGCTGTTAAGTACTTCCGGCAAGAATCCTATTTTGATGCTGAGGCACAGTTTTCACAATCCATCGGCTACAAAGCCAGGCTCGGGCAGGCTCTATCGGCCTATTATCTGAATCAACCAGAGAAAGCACAGTCACTTTTTATGCAGTCTGTTTTACTGGCTGACAGTGATACAGAGCGTTATACAGCACTGTACAATGCAGCCAGTTGCTCGTTTATTGCCGGTGATTATAGTATGGCGAGCAGGTTATTTCGGGATGCGGCAAAATATCAGCCTGAAAGCAACAAATTAAAGCCTTTTATTGTAGCCTCTGATTATCTTGCAAAAATGGTTTTAGCACAGATAGCCAGAGATCAGTCAGCAGTCACAAAAAACAAATCATCCGAGGGAAAGAAAACTATCCCTGCATTAGAGTTTGTTTTTGACGATGACATCAACCTGAGAATTGAAGACGGTGAAAGTACTGACTCTGAAACCACCAATCAGCAGGCACAATTAATATCTGATAAAAAAATATTAAACGAACTTATTGCATCAGGTATTAATGCTGTCAGAATCAAACAAGAAGGTACAGAACTTAATATGCCTTCACTCATTGATCATGATATTCGCTATGAATTTTCAAATATTGACAGTGCATCCTATACTCCTTCTTCGGCTCAGCCCGATCTATGGATACGAATTTTTGAACTGGAAGCAGGATTCCCTGCCCGTTTAGAACAGGCAGAAAGAAAGCCGGGAGTCCGTGCATGGTAATGCGTTATTTTTTATTTGCCGCATTAGTTTTAAGCCTGTTATCTGCACCGCTAACATCACAGGCAAAATCCACTGCTGATTCTGTCGATATCAGCCATTATCTCTCAGCGGCTGAGACAACGTCTAAAAGCATCAGCCCATGGCAAAGACAGCTTATTACTATCAATGTACGCGTTAACACTAACGAAGAATTTTCTTATCTTTTGTTTGATAACGTTAAATTAAATAATGTCATCATTGAGAGCAGAAAAATTGAATCTCAGTCTTTATCTGACAGTAAAAAATTCATAAAGCAGATTCGAATTTACATCTGGCCGTTAGAACCAGGCACGCAGTCGCTCTCTTTACCGGCAGTCAAACTTATCCTGTCCGGTAGAGTCATTAAAAAAATCAATATTGAACCTTTAAATCTTCAGGTTAAAGCACTTCCAGCCTATTTACCTCCGGGCTTTCCGGTTGGAACAATCGGTCTGGACAGCCATTATTATTCTGCTGATATTTTATCTTTTATATTAAAACCGGGTGATCTGGCTAACTATGTATTAAAAATAACGACTAGCGGTATTCATCCGTCATTAATCCCTGATTACTCAGTCTATCTTGATAATGCCGCTATTACACGCTTGGCAACAGCTCAGCTGACGGTTAGTGAAATGCTTGATCAGCAGTATCGCTATACAAAACAATATGATATCCCGGTCGTCTCACATTCAAATGGCATGAATAAATTTGATGATTTTCGTGTGCTTTATTTTGAACCTCAAAGCGGTAAAATTAATAGCCTCAATTATAGCCCTGCAATACTGTTAACATTAAATAATACCTTACAACTTGTCATTGTATTGTTTGTAGTCAGCTTGGTTTGCTATCTCCTATACGGCATATATGGCGTAGTTAGCAGGATCGCTGCAAGGCGACGCATTTGGAAAAACATCTATCAGTCCACCGGCCCGGATGAACTCTCTGCCGCTCTCAGAAAAATACCTGCTGGATATAAACTATTCAAACAAAGCAAACCGAACAGTGTCAATATCGGCCTGGAAGCATGGGTACAGACATGGCGAGACGAGACGTTGACGACAGCGATAAAGCCACTACTAACCCTACAATTTGCAAAATTACCTGCAGAAAATTTTGCCGATACCAAGCAGGTCATCATCAGTAGACTGCAACACCTCGATAATATGATTTTTTATTTAAATTTGCCTGATATTTAATCTAATCAGCGGCTATAACTTGTTCTTTAATGAATATCTACCGGTGCTCATGTATAATTACTGACACTTTTATCATGCCATATGCTCATATTTTCAATCCTCTGCAACAGATTATATGTCCTACAATCCTTAACAAATGAATACAAATACTATCAATTTATTAAATATCCAACTTCCCGTTACTAACACCCCGTATAGTCTGGCCAAACTATACGGCAGCTCTACTGCCTTATCAATTGCAGAAATCAGCTCACAGCATAACGGGCCTACTGTTGTTATATGCAATGACATACACAGTAGCTATGTTCTGGGCGATGAGATCGGCTTTTACATCAATAACGATAAAAAACGACTGCTGTATTTCCCTGACTGGGAAACCTTACCATACGACACATTTTCGCCGCATCAGGACATTATTTCAGACCGTTTACGTACATTATATCACCTGCATGAACTTGATCATCAGCAGGTATTAATTATGCCGGTTTCAACTTTATTGCAAAGACTGACACCAAAATCTTATATCGAAAAAAATGTACTGATCTTAAAAGCTCAGCAAAAAATAGAAACTACATCTTTCCGAAGTTTGCTTGAGAATATTGGTTATAACTGTGTTTCACAAGTCATGGAGCACGGTGAATTTGCTGTAAGAGGTTCAATCATTGACCTGTTTCCATCTGGCAGTAAACAGCCGTTCAGAATTGATTTGTTTGATGATGAAATTGACAGCATACGGTACTTTGATACAGAAACTCAGCGATCAACAGAAAATGTTTTGCAGATTGAAATCTTACCCGCACGGGAATATCCGCTTGATGAAGCGGCTATAAAACTGTTCAGAACCCAGTACAGAGAACGCTTTGAAGGTGATCCGTCCTTAAGCAATATCTACACTGATGTCAGTCAGGGCTTATCCCCTGCCGGCGTAGAATATTACTTATCATTATTCTTCGACAAACTGGTTACTATTTTTGATTATTTGCCTAAGAATACTTTATTCGTCTACCCTGAAAATATTAAACAGGAAGTCAATTCATTCTGGCAAACATTAACTGAACGCCATGAACAGCACCGTCACAATCAGGCGCGACCGATATTAAACCCGGAAGAAATCTATATTAATTATGATGATCTTTTAAGTCGCATCAGTAACCATGCACGGATTAATCTTAATGAATATGAATCACCGGATGAAAGCAACACTCTCACCAATCTGCACGTTCACGCACCCAGTCCGTTACTTGTGCAGTCGCACTCGGATGATCCGTATAAATCACTGATTAACTTTATCAACACAGATCCAGGAAGAATACTGTTAGTTGCAGAATCAACCGGGCGCAGGGAAACACTGCTTGAGCTAATGCGTGGCAAAAAAATATCACCGGTTTATGTTAAAAACTGGTCAGAATTTATCCAGCACAGTGCAAAGGTTTGTATTACGGTTGGCGGTTTAACACAGGGCCTTTCCTTAACCGATCATCAAATCACTGTCATTACTGAACCACAGATATATGGTGAACGTGTTCAGCAAAAAAGAAGACGGCGTCAGCAAAAAAGAGATGCCGATGCCATTATTAACAACCTTACGGAATTAACTATCGGCTCTCCTGTTGTCCATATTGATCACGGTGTTGGACGGTTTCTTGGTTTGCAAATTCTGCAAATGGATAATATTGAACATGAATTTCTGGCGATTGAGTATGCGGCAAACGACAAGCTATATGTACCGGTTTCTTCATTACAATTAATCAGCCGGTATACCGGTGCAGATGTTGATACCGCGCCGTTACACCGGCTGGGCACTGAAACCTGGCAAAAAGCAAAGCGTAAAGCAGCCGAACAAGTTAATGATATTGCTGCCGAGATCCTCGATGTTCATGCCCGTCGTGCGGCTAAAGTCGGTTATAGCTATGAGATTCAGACCGATGAATACAATTTATTTGCCGGTTCATTCCCGTTTGAAGAAACCCCTGATCAGCAACAGGCCATCGATGACGTGATCGCGGATATGAGTTCAAACAAACCAATGGACCGTGTGGTTTGCGGTGATGTTGGCTTTGGTAAAACAGAAGTGGCTATGCGGGCTGCTTTTATTGCTGCCAACAGTGGCAAACAGGTGGTAATGCTGGTCCCGACTACCTTACTCGCTCAGCAGCATTTCCAGACCTTCAAAGACCGTTTCGCTGACTGGCCTTTTGTGATAGAACTACTCTCCCGGTTTCGTACTACAAAAGAACAAAATGCCGTCATCAAAGGTTTGCATGATGGTAAAGTGGATATTCTGATTGGCACTCATAAAGTATTGTCTAACAGTATCAACTTTAATCAGCTAGGTCTTGCTATCATTGATGAGGAACACCGTTTCGGGGTTCGCCACAAAGAAAAGCTAAAAACACTAAGGGCTGAGATCGACCTGTTAACACTGACAGCCACCCCTATTCCGCGCACACTGAATATGTCACTTGCCGGTTTACGTGATCTCTCCATCATAGCCACAGCTCCTACTCAGCGACATGCCATTAAAACATTTGTCGCCGAATGGAATGACGTGATGATAAAAGATGCAATCCAGCGTGAGATTAAGCGTGGCGGGCAGGTGTATATTTTGCATAATGATGTCAAAACCATTGAGAAGTTCACCCACGATATTTCACAGCTGGTAGCCGGTGCAAAAGCAGATTTCGCGCACGGTCAGATGCGGGAAAAAGAACTGGAACAAGTGATGCTCGATTTTTATCATCACCGCTTTAATATTCTAGTCGCTACCACGATTATTGAAAGTGGCATCGATATACCATCAGCAAATACCATTATCATAAACCGCGCAGATAAACTTGGCTTGTCACAGTTACACCAGCTGCGCGGGCGTGTCGGTCGTTCACATCACCGCGCCTATGCCTATTTAATTACGCCCGATAAGAAAGCCCTGAGTAAAGATGCTGTTAAACGACTTAATGCCATAGAGTCGATGGAGGACCTGGGGATAGGCTTCACCTTAGCAACGCATGATCTTGAGATCCGCGGCGCGGGAGAATTACTGGGTGATGGCCAGAGTGGTCAGATCCATGAGATTGGTTTTACCTTATACAGCGAGCTTTTAGAGCGTGCAGTAAAAGCGCTGAAATCAGGCAAACACCCTGATCTGGACAAACCCTTTTACAGTGGCCCGGAGATAGAACTCGGCCTGCCGGCACTGATCCCGGATAAATATATTCCTGATGTTCAGCACAGACTGATACAATATAAACGTATATCCAATGCTCATAATATCGAGGAATTAAAAGACCTCAGGGTCGAATTAATCGACCGTTACGGGCTTTTACCCGATCAGGTCATCAACCTTTTCAGCGTTGTTGAGTTAAAATTAGCGGTCGCTGTATTTGGCATTAAGAAAATCGATATTCATAATGAAGGCGCCAGAGTGGTATTCACTGATTCGCCGAATATAGACCCGGGTAAGCTGATCTGGTTAATCCAGTCTGAACCTAATAAATTTAAATTTAATGGCAAAGATACGTTGTATATTATTAGCGCATTAACCGGCAACGAGCAAAGAAATCAACTGATAGAAACAACGCTATTGTCACTTATCGATGATAGTCACTGAGATTTAATATGAACACTATAATGAAGTATTTGTTATTGATTTATTTATGCCTGTCTTCTGTTAATAGCCTGGCTACTGATTACACTAATTTGTCGGCCTATGAGATAGAAGTCGTTATATTTAAATTCACAGACAGTCGCTTATCTGGCAGTGAAATTTGGCCCGACTTAGTGAAATCTGTGCCGGTAGAAGACAGTATAGAATTACATAATAACAATTCCATTACGCAGATACCCGGTTTAGATAATAAGGGCTATTACTATTCAAAAATTGAGCCTGAGAACTTTCGACTAAGTGAAGAAGTTGGAAAATTAAAAGCCAGTGATGATTACAAAATACTTTACCATGCTGCATGGATACAACCTGGCCTGGATAAAGACAGTGCAGAATCGATTCATATAAAATACACGGAGTCAGACTATCAGGCGCCGGCAATTGATGTACTAGCCCCAGTCAGTCCTGCAAAAGAGCTTATTGTTCCAAGCCAGGCCGCTATAAACGGGACCAGCGGCAATTATGAAAAGACAATTCTGGAAGGCCTGATTAAAGTCGAATTAAGCCGCTATTTACATATAAATTTTGACCTAAAATATCAAAGAGACCTCTCTCCGAGTCAGGGCATTATGAACACCTCTGTGGCTGATATTTATAAAGATATAAAATATTACCCGGTTCAGTTACAGCGCAGAATGCGCAGTAAAGAAGTGCATTATATCGACCATCCGCTGATAGGGGTTTTAGTTTTAGCAACACCGTTTGAACTGCCTGTTAAAGAAGCGCCTGCAGACCGTGCCGGACCGTTATTAAAACTAGGTGATGTACCGGTTAAGAAGTAACGCTGATGCAGCATGCTTTTTCATCCGCGCCAGATTTATTCAATATTAAAACTTGCTCCCATTACATCGAGAATGGCCTGTACTCTTGCCAGTCTTTCAATGGGGTCTTGTAGCTCAAGCAGCGCTTGTTTATCCTCAATATCAAAAGGCAGTAACTCGCTTAAGCGACAACTCAGCTCAGATGCATTCTGATAATCGATATTTAAGTTGAGGTTTTGAATCACCGGATTATCCTTAATCGACTTCAGAATCTTGACAAGGTGTAAATAAGCCGCAGGCACAGGTACCGCAACTTCTGCATCAATAAACTCCGTCTGTGCTGTCAGTAACTTGTCTTCAGCTTCTGTAATCTCAGTCAGTTTAACCCTTTCCCGCCCCTCTACCGTGATGCCAAGTAAGCCACTGGGTAAGGTACTCCAGTCTATAATTTCCGCGTAGGTGCCAATCGTATAGGTTTCAGGCCGCAGACCCACTTCATGACCATCTTTAATCGAGACAATGACAAAGCCGGTGTTATTTCTGAAACAGTCTTTTAACATATCAATATAACGAGTTTCAAAAATCTGTAGTGGCAACCGGCCACCGGGAAACAAGGTCATATTAAGTGGAAATATCGGCCGTTGACTCATTGAATTATTCCCTAAACAATGTAATTACTGCTGTAGCGATGATTTGATTGATTCCGTCATTCGCACTTTATACTCTTCAATTTTCTCTTTTGGCACTCTCTTAATTAATTTTGCAAGCTCATCAGCAGCTTTTTTATGACCATTCATATTGGCAAGACTTAACCATTGAAAAGCCATTTCATCATTGGCTTTAATATCCACACCTTTGAGAATGATTTTAGCCAGAGCATATTGCGCCCGGGCATAGTGTTGCTGCGCTGCCTGATAATACCAATGTATCATTTTTTCGCTATCCGGCTGCATGCCGTAGATCCCGGACTGGTAGAGACTGGCAAGAAAATATTGATCTTTTGGATTTCCCTTCTCTGCCAATAAAACAGAGGTATGCTGAGCCTTTTCATCACTTTGTTCGGTACCGAAGCCATTAGCATACAGCCAGGCCAGGGTCCTCATCGCCTGAACATGCCCTACCTCAGCTGCCAGGTAGATCCATTTAAAGGCTTGCTTATAATCCAGCTCAACACCATTTGCATTGGCATAGGTCATACCCACATGATATTGCGCGTCCGGATTACCAGCCTCCGCCGCTTTTCGATAGGTTTCTCTGTCGGCAGCACTGAGTTGTGCCTGTTCTTGCGTGTTCAAGGTTGGGCCCTTCGTGTGTAGATAAGCTGCCGATTATATCATTATTATCTAATGCCTTATTCCAGATACTTTGTCTGTTTTTTATGATAAAAATCTTCCATGTATTCGGCAAATGCGTACTTATCTTTAAAACCCTCAGGCGCTACGGCATCAAACTGAAATATTTCCACATTTTTGTTCTTACTGGTCAAAAAGTGCCAAATTTTATCAACCAGAGTAAAAGGTTTCACCCATTCAAAGTCCTCCTGTGCCTGATAATAGATAAAGACCGGTACAATCGGCGTACCTGAGCGGATTGACAGCTCAAAGGCACCACGTTTGAACGGCTGCGTTATCCGCCGTCCAAAGCAGCCGCCTTCCGGGTATAAAGCAATGTTCTTTCCCTGATTAGCCGCAATCAGCATATGATCGACGGCATTTCGACGCGAAACAGGGTCATCACGGTCAACATATAAAGTACCGGCTGCCTGGTTAATTCGGCCAACGATAAACCAGTCTTTGACCTGTATTTTTGCTAATGAATGCACGGGATACATCGCTGGTACCGCTATGTCTTCCACCGCGGATGGGTGATTACAGATAAGAATATAGTGTTCAGGAATTGGCTTGATGTTTTTTTGATGAAGTATAATATTGAGTCCCAGAGCCCGGCTAAAGCTGCGGCACCAGTAACGGAACAAATAGAAATACAGCCGACTATCATGCATACCTGAAATAAAGCTGAACAGGTACATAAAGAACGTAAAGGCGGAAAATTCCAGCAGGTTGATAAGCTGTATTATGAACTGAAGTAAGCGTTCGACCATATTAGCTGCTCTCATTTATAAGTCTAACTATAGTCTTTTGAGCCACTAAGACCGTTTTACTGCATCAGGCTGCTGAGTAGTTCCTTTAGTTCTGCAGAGAACACATTCTCGCCTGCTGCTGCAGACCCAAGGTTTCCTCGATGCAGCCGATACAATAATGCCTCTATGGTGGTTTCTTCAGGTTGCCACTGACCATCAAACTCACACTCTGAGTCATGGCTTACATTGACTTCATAAAAATCCTGCCCAATGGCAAACAGAATAAAGCCATAACCCGAGTAATCGCCTTCCTTATAAGAGGCCAGTAAAATATCAATATCACTGAGTTGTTTATTTTTTAGACCAAATAGCTTTTCCAGAACCGATTTGTCGGCACCACACCAGTCATTTAGCCAGAAAGTCTTTGTTTTCATCAGGATATTCTACATTAATAATATCAAGTAAGTTATTGTTTATGTGATATTTCTTCAGTCTTAAGTAGCGTTAACACCAGTAAAGTTATTAAGGCTGAAAAGATCACGAAAACAGGTATAACACCAAGCAGCCAGGGTTGGTCAGTTAAGTACATCGTGCACGAATAAGCCAGTAAGTAGAAACTGATGATGGCGATATTAAGAAAGGTTTTAGCAGAGCCCATTAAATGCCGGGAATGTTTCCGAATCCAGTAGCTGCCCACAAGTAACATCGGCCAGCCCACAATTAAAGTAAAATAAGATAAGTACTCTTCCATATAACCCTCTACTGCTAAAATTTATATTATTTTTTATGGTTATATCAATACCATAGCTAACTGGAAAATAACAGCGACTATGTAATATAATAACCTTCTAATATTCCGAGTACGATCTGAAATTATGAAAGCCAGCAATCCCAATATTTTTGAAACACATTACGAAACTTTTGAAAAAGATGTCATTCAACAATCATTTAAAAAACCGGTCTTATTAGACTTATGGGCAGACTGGTGTTCCCCTTGTTTAATGCTGGCACCCGTATTACAGCAAATTATAACGGAATATGATGGTGCCCTATTGCTTGCTAAAATAGAAGTTGATGAAGGTGAAAATATGAAAATTGCAGGGCACAATAACGTGCGCGGTTTTCCCACGGTTATCCTCTATCAAAATGGTGAAGAAAAAGCCCGTTTCAGTGGTGCAAAGCCGAAGCACTTCATAAATGAAATGATACAGGAATATTTTGATCTTTAAAAAACTAGAAATTTAATAACGACTCAAACTCATCG
>Ga0224506_10001325_pt1 | contig 17896 bp, 19 predicted proteins | sample SF_Jan12_sed_USG_2_FD_169108 | JGI IMG/M metagenome (GOLD analysis project Ga0224506, IMG submission 169108) | Sediment microbial communities from San Francisco Bay, California, United States - SF_Jan12_sed_USGS_8_1 | ecosystem: Environmental > Aquatic > Marine > Sediment | place: USA... | reverse complement strand
AGACAAATTTACATTAAAGGAATTCCATGATGAATTGCTAAGTTATGGAGCACCAGCAATTCCGATTTTAAGAAAATATATGCTAAATAATATTAAAATTCACAGTGAAATATTGTGATTCTGATTTTTACTTAAATTAATACGTAAAGTAATAGAATTTCACTATCCTTTGGTAAAAAGATTTATTCATGAGGTTGTCATATTATTGCTAGGATGGATGACTTACTAAACAAAGCAGAAAAGTTTTTGTTATTAAGTACATTAGGTCAAATGCTCAATCTACGAGTATGGATTCCAAGAAAAAATATATCCATACCAATGACATCATTCTTCAGCATAATTTCATATGAAGACCATTATATACTTCAATTAACAGACTTGGAGATTGATCTCTTTCCGAAACTGGCACATACCTGTTTAATTTTAGAAAAGTTAGAAATTTTTGATGAAATTGAAATTGAAGCAGATTTTGAGGATTATTACGATGCAGAGAATTTCTCTGTCCTTTTAGATAAAGGTGGAAATTTACTATTACTATATACCACATGTTATGACAAATCCAAAATGAAAGAAAAATTAATGGTTGAATGGATGAAACGTTTAATTCATCCAAAGGTCTATTTAGAAATATAATTCTACATTTGAGGTGGGTGATCAAAATTGGGAGATAAATCAAAACAACCAGATATTTGGTTTCCTAATGTGCCAAGATCTGAACCAGGCAAGATACTCACCTTTTTTGCTATTATAGATGAATTACTATTATTATTACTTATAATCGGAATCGCATACTTAATTTATCGATATTTCTAGTTAATTTTAATGTTTAAAGATCAAATTACTTAGTTTGTGTTTTATTAATTTCGGGAGAATGATGTACGATTAATACACTGTCAACTTTTTCCATAAGTTGATATGCCAAGGGAGTACGCATACGATATCTAAACCCTTTATCCTTAGTATGACCAATTAATATAGCATCTGGTTCTCTTGCTTCACTTGCATTTACAATGGATTTAGAGAAGGTTCTACCAAATAAAATGATGGGCTTTGAGTTTTCGATACCATTTTTACCCATCAAATTATCTACATATTTAGAGAAGTTTTGTTGACTTTCAAGAATTGCCTTATGCTCGGCAATTCCCTCCAAAGGAACAAGATTGGGTATTAATATAACATGATATGCAAAAATTGTACTTGTCTCTCCAATTGAGGATATATGTTTTGCCCATCTACTGAGATATGCATCACGTTCAGAACCATCAAATAATAGAAACATATTTCCAATTGTTTCTTTTGATTGCCCATATACTGCGGGATGAACTTGTAAGACAGTACAACTAACACCATCAACTACTTTCTTTGTGGTACTAGTATCAAAAAGACGATCAAGTAAAGTTTTCTTTCTTCTTGATCCCATAATAATTAACTGATAATTTTCCTCTTTTTGTTGGTTTATTATAACTTCAGATATGTTTTTTCCTTGTTTTATAACTTTATTAAATTGAACACCAAATTTTGTCATTACTTCTGTTGCATAATTTAAACTTGATTCATCTTTTCCTACATTCAATAAATCAACAGTAATTTTATATTTTCTAGCAAGTAATCCAGCAAACTGAATTGCCTGAGTTTCGTGTTTTTTACCAGAAACAGTAACTAATACTTTGTCCAATTCGAGGAAAAAAACATCTGTTGTATCTTTGTACTCAAACATAGGAATTTCCCTCTTTGCTAATGCTGTTTCTGTAGGTGGAGGAATGGTTGGGGGTTCAAACTCAGGTAATCTAGCCATTCTGATGGAATTTATAATAACCCATAGAATTGTCACTGTAACAAATACAGTTATAATAATGACGGCTAGTAATAATCCTTCAGCCATCATGAACCATATTGCAGCACCCATATAGAAAATAATAGCAACAACACCAAAATAAGCTATAATATTTCTTTCTCCTCTGAAATTTACTATTGCAGTTATATTTATCATCATAAATATTCCTAAAAATATAATAGATCCCACTTCTGCAATTGATCTAGCATCACCTACAAAAGTAAAGACCCAACTGATCATTGATGTAATAATAATTGATAAATACGGAACCTTTGATTTCTTACTGATGACGGCTAATTTTTCTGGAAAAGCCTTCCAATCACTCATGGTATATGCCAATCGTGAAGAACCTAGTAAAGTTGCATTTATTGCAGAGCTGGTTGAAGCAATAGCACCCATGGTTATTAATAAAACGGCGATTGCACCCCATGATCGAACTGATTCTATAAGAGCAGCCTCATCTAGTTTTGATGGATCTTCAGACATTCCTATGGCTACATATGCAACAGCCATGTAGGTTAGTGCAACCACTATCACTGAAATATACATACCCAATTTGACATCTCTATTTGGATTTTTCATCTCCTCTACAGTATTTGCAATTACTTGAAAACCCTCATAGGCAACAAAAATTACTGCTGCACCAATAAATACAGGCATTACACCATTCGGTGCAAAATTTTCTACAGTAGAAAAACGCTCTCCTTTAACATATTTTAATCCCATAAGGGCAAACCACAAGAGTACCCCTAATTTAAATGCAACTATAACATTTTGAATAAAACCAGTCTCTTTTACACCTTTCAAATTCACCAACATAAATACTAGAATTACAAAGGCAGCCATTGCTCTTTGAAATGAAAAAAATGCAGGATTAGAATCTACTGCAAATATCTCATTATGAAAGGTACTATGTAAAAATTCAGTTGTATATATTCCAAATGTAAAAGCATACAGTGCAATTGTTACTGAATAACCTAGCCAAAGTAATCCCCCTATAACATTTCCAATTCTGGGATCTTTGAATACCTTTCTAATAATTACAAATTCACCTCCAGAACTGGGAAATTCTGAAACTAATCTGATATAGCTATGTGTGGTAAGTAAAGCAATTAATCCCCCAATTGAAAATGAAAACACTGCTGCTGGACCAGCAAAACCTGCTAAAAATCCTAAAACAGTAAATATTCCTCCTCCAATCATCGCTCCGACAGCAACAGAAATTGTTTCCTTTAATCCAAGTTCTTTGGCCAATTCACTATGATGACCATGAATTTCATTTGACATGTAATATACACCTAAAAAATATAATATCCTATAGATATTTCTATAAATAAATCCAATACATGGGTATTTTATAAACTATCCATTTTCACAATTCATTTTTGCAAATTCTTATTTTTCACTCATTACTCAAAGACCATGATAAATTGTATCTATTAATGTAAATTTATATTAAAAATTTATAAAAATACTCACAAGAATTATAAGCGTTAAATTTATAGAATCAATAATTATGACTGAAAGTAAACATTTCACTCTCCTAACCGATGGAAGAAAAAATGAATATACCGCTTTTGTAAAAGAAGGGAACGATGTAAATAAGATAACAGATGTAAGAGTATTACATATAGATAATGTTGGTGTAACCATTGAAGAAATGAAGCGTATGGGTAAAAACAGAATTATATTTGTACCTCATATCAACTTAATTATGTTACGATCTGAAATAGTATAATGCATTTTAATCAATTATTATCCACTTAGCAATCCCCATTCCAAAATATGTGGGAACATCATAATAATTTATATCATTCTTAATTGAAGAACCGTTACCCTTAATTCTATCAAACAACCCCTGCAAAATTCCAATTCCAGCCATACCACAAGCCAATGCTTTTGGTTGAAGATCTAATATCTCTAAATAACTATCTGGTTGTGGTTGATTCACCCAATCACAAAACTTAGCATCAAAAATCTTTGCTGATTCATCAAATCCGTATGGTCCATCTTCTTTATGCACATGAGATAAATCACCGCTAATAATTATAGAGACTTTCTCATCAACTAGATTACAGAAATGTTGCAATAATTCACCTATTTTCTTTAAATGAGTTTGCATATCCAGAATTATTTCAAGTCTGCTTCGTGGTACACATAGAATAACCACCTTCGCGTCTTGTTTGGCAAGTGCGTAATATAAAGGAACCACCTCACCCCAAGCAAGAACCAAAGGATAACTCGAAAATCCCTGAACTAGAGATTCTACAGGGATGTTGTTCTCTTCTAGTATATTCAATAATTCTATAGATCGAGCAGAATCACCAATCCATGAATGTTTTGATACTAAATTTCCCTTTACTACATCATCATCAGATACAGAGTATAAATATCCTTGAAATTCATCATGTTGATAAATCAGATATTTATTTGATAGATTATAACCATGAGGGGTTACAAGTAACACCATATCTGATCCATCACTCTCAATCTCATTGGATATTTGTTGCATCATCTCATGTAAAGACCTGAAATTTTCATTATATGGTTGCTCTAAACCGTCGATCATTTGCATACCATGAGGTAGGAAGTATATTGACTTTAGCATAGATTTATTTCATCAGTATGAAATATGAATGATTCCTATCTATTATCCAATAATCCTCAATTTATACATTATATTTCCTAGACAATGACAGTTACAAATATTTTTCCGATTGTTATTTATAAAAATTATCATTATTTTTATTGAAGATTCATTACTTCTAACAAATAGTTTAACCAAAATTACTCAAATAATTGTTAGAAGCGATCTTTCGTAGGTTGATAAATTTAATAGTATAAATTCAAATTACTCAAAGTCTATCTTTCTTCTTCCTCTAAATCCAGCATCCCAATAATGATAAAATTGTAATTCATCCTCTCCGTGTTGGAAGCATAACCAAACTATTGTTTCTCCACTTTCATAAACAAAATCAACTAATCCAGTTCTCCAATCTTTAACAACACAATCCAGCATGACTAATTTTTGTCTTAGTTCCTCTAATTCCTCTTCCAACAGATCTGTTTCATATTTCACCTGAGATATCTTTGCAACCTCATGATTTCCCTTTGATACTTTTAACAAATGAATCGATCTCTCATCAAATAATTTGTATTTTTCTACTAACTCGGATAATATTGGTTTAATCAAAGGAATCCTTTCTTTAGCCTGTGCAACAGTTACAGTATGAATATTCATACGCTCTAGAAATTCCTTATGATTCATTTACATAGATATAGGTATAGTCTAAAATAAAATCTTTGTTTCGCGAAATAATTGTTGTGACTTTGATTTGAAGATTTGTGAAAATTATTAATAATTAGATTGAATCCAATAAATTTTGCAAATAAAAAAAAATGCAGATATTATCGTTTATTCTCTCAAAATATTAACTGAATTATTTGAATTTTTGTATTGAATTGATTCTTAGAGTTAATTTATTGAATTAATTTATTGGGGCGATTTTTAGAGGTGATTTTTTTCTTGTCTACATCAAAAAAAGAATAACCACCACGGGCCAATGCAGATGCAAAATCATCCAACGTCCAAAACTTAGCATCCTCTTCAAAAGAAGATTTCTTTACGTTCATTATTGCCCTTTGGCCAGATTTATCTACATCTTCATTTTTTATCTGAATAACTGTTACAAACAAAGCTATCCCTAATAATATCGATCCCCCACCAGCATACCAAAAAGAAAATAGATTGTCAAAACCAATTACCAATAATAACACCGAGAGTAACGTTCTCATCACTAGATGCCTAGTTTTATTTCTATTAATACAGGTCATACAAATTACTCCTGAACCTTCTCTAACATCGTAAAAATTTTTATGTCCACTTTCCTCCTTAAATGATGATCCAGCCATCATAAATCTATACTCATTCCCTTCATTTTGGTTACATTTTTCACAGGTTGCCATATCTATGACGTAAATTCATGATTAATTAAACTTTCTTTTAATTAAAAATATTCTAAATATAAATAATAATATTAATAGTAATTTGAATACTAATTTGGTTCTTAAAGATTTAAACAATTCAGATTGATTACAATTAATTTTGAAAATTATAAATTCGGAGTATCAATATTTAATTATTAATTGATCTGTCTAAATTTATTTTGAAGTGATTTTTTGCTTATCTTTATCAAATAGAGTTGAAGTAGTATTGGATAATTCTGATTCATAATCATCCATCGACCATAATGTTGCACCTCCTTCAAAAGATGATCTTTTTGCATTTATTATCGCTCTTTGTCCAGATTTATCTGCATCCTCATTTTTTATACCATTATACGATATAAATAAAAAGATACCTAGAACAATAGCTATCCCACCCGCAATATATGATGCAGAAATTACAAAATATATACCAACCAACAAAGCTACCACTGAAAAAATCAGTCGCACCATCAGTTGCGATTTTTTATCTCCTTCTGTACAGGTAATACAAATTACTCCTGAACCTTCTCTAACATCGTAAAAATTTGTATGACCACTTTCTTCCTGAAATGATGATCCGGCTATCATAAATTTATACTCTGTCCCTTCATTTTGGTTACATTTCTCACATGTCGCCATAGGTTTGAAAGTATTTCGTAATTTATTAATCTTTTGTGAAGTTGATAATTTTTCCTAATATTAATAATATGATACATTCCAAATTGCATCATAAAAAATTTGATTTTCAACTTATGAATTATTTGCATTGAAGAATTATTAGTACTGAAGCATTCTGTTTAAGCATTGTAGTTAAATCTTTGATTTACTATGACACAAGTTATCCACATCTAAATTGATAATCTTTTTTGTACGTACTATTTCACCCATGCTATTTCTGTGAATCTCTGCTACTTTGTAGTAAATTTTTAATAATAAATAATACTTGAAGATCCATTAAAAATCAGTGAAACAGACATACATTATTAAAAATTTTCTTCTTATTTACAAATTCAATATAACCGGCAAAATAGATCAATATTCACGATCAATATAATAAAACTAACTCTACGTCAATGTATATGAATTAACAGCAGATTATTATTTCAATGACTAATTAATAAACAATTACGATTAACTAATTATTTCTTTACTCATGATGAGATTAGTAACGAAATTGATTAAAAGCAATATGAATTATGTGATTATAAGGAAATTGTTTCCTCTGAAATATTAGTGTGGTGCGATAGCCAGGTCAGTCGGCTGGACTGCTAATCCAGTGCTGTAAAGCTCGCGGGTTCGAAATTTTACGGTGTTCTACCAAAAAAACGAAATTCCCGCCCACACTATTTTTTTTTATTTCTGCTTGCTTTGATATTTTTTACCACATTCACAGAATTACACTAAAATTATTCCGTGTGGAATATATCCAAAATTAAAATTATTTTAAATTTCAAGTGAATTTAAAGGGGTGGTAATTTGAAAAACATTTTTCATTTAATGTATTGTATAATTATTTGGAAAAGAAGAGTTAAAAAAATATGGACTGACCGGGATTTTCGTTATAAAGGTCGGATATCTTTAAATTTCGAACCCGGGGCCTCTCGCATGCGAAGCGAGCTATCTACCAGCTGATATATCAGCCCATAAAGAAATTCATGAGTATTGAATCTCTTTATTTCCTTTGTTTTAGTTTTATTTGATATTTGTGTTATGGCATTCCAAATTCCTTGGTATTGAAATATAAATTTTGACAAATATTAAAATAGTAACTTTGAATGGATTAATGTTAATTATAGATATTATGATCTACTTTTGGATCTAGATTTCGTCATTTAATAAGGATACAACAACTCGAAATATATCAAATTTATTCTAGTAATGATTTGGCATTGGATACAAATTCATTAAAATCTTTTGTAGAGAAAAGAACAAGATGAATATGCTTAATGTGTTGTAACTTGATGGTATATTGTTTAATTGTATTGATAATTGTTTTTGCAGCTAAATCTAATGGATATCCATATATTCCAGTAGAAATTGCAGGAAATGCAATACTAATTAATTGTAAAGTATCTGCCTTTATCAGACAATCTTGAATTACTGAAGTCAACAATTCTTCTTCTTTTTCGTTTCCACCCTTCCAAATAGGTCCAACACCGTGTATCACATATTTTGCAGGTAGATTACCACCGGTTGTAACAGCAGAAGAACCGGTGGGAACGTGTTTGATGGTATTGCTTTCAATCCAAAATTGTTCTCCAGCGGCTTGAGCGATTGCAGCTGCAACACCTCCGAGATGATACAACTGTTCATTGGCAGCATTAACTATTGCATCGGTTGTTTCCTTGGTAATATCTCCCTGTTTTAGAAGTAAAGTTATATTATTGACATAAACTTTGTATTCCATGAATTGACCTCATTTTATAATTTAATATGTTTGAATTAGTCTAATTGTTGACTAAATTCAAATATTCACTTATAATATTGTTAATATTTATAATATACCCTTAAATCGTTTTTCAATTGTATCATAATGCTCAATGGTAATTATTCCAAATTCACCATGATCTGCATTGATTCTGGCTGCTTCTTGTTTAGCAGGAATTCCAATTTTATTGGCAATTATTACACCACCACTCAAACCACATTCATTTATTGCTCTTTCTACACTATGAATCTGTGGCACAGATAGAGTTCTTTTGGTATCATAAAAGAAAACACCAACGGAACTAGATTCTCCAATCTCGAGAACAAGATGGACATAATCCTTCCTACCACCCTTGTTTACCAGTAATCCATGACTTGGGATTATTGAAGCGTCTCGGGATAGTTGTTTAACAACAGTCATAAATCGGAGAGGTGATTTAATAAGACTAACTTTTTCTAATTTTCTGATATCAACTCTCTGAGCTCCATTATATCGGACTAAACTATGCCCAACTTCATTTGAACCTGAAAAATTGTAATTCGACATCTCAATTAATGCATCATACTCATCTCTGTCATCCAAATCAAACCCACTTATATCTATATCATCAGAGAACTTATCATCTATATTCATTTAACTTACCACCCTTATTACTAGATCTAGATATTATCTCGATCAATATCCACATCACATCGGTATTATTAAAGTTTATTGGGAGATAAACGCAATTGGCTTGGTTATGTGCAATTTATCAAATAATAATCTAAAGGAAATATTGTGTCACAATTCAATTCTCTAGCAGAAATTAATAAATAATGATCTAGCATTATAGTATCTTGAAATGGGTACTAAACTTGCACAACAAGATTCAACCGCTCTTCTAAAAGTACACTTGGTGTTATCATATTTTGATGACATCTGGGGTCCTAAAATAATTGATACCCACCCAGCTTTAGAATTGGATGGACTACCCATGAAAACAATTACCAAATTAATAGATATGAATGCATTGGATCAATTAGGAGAATGGACTTTTATTTATTCTGATCCATATTTCTCCAGTTTGACCTTTAAATTCCCAATTCCAAATAAAGATTCTAGAGGAGGATTCACAGATTATAGTATTTCAATAGTAGTTGTACCCTCTCAAGGAGCAGTGTTATTACCATTTTCCAATCAAAATGAACTACTCTATAGGATTAAACATACTTGTACAGAATCGGTTATTCGATACATAGAATCATCTAATGAGGATAAAATTGATAATGAACTGTTTAAAGCATTAATACTAGTGTATGATAACATACGATTGATCTTGGAGAATTATTTAAATAAAGTATTTCCAACAAAATATCGGTTTTACTGAATATAACTATATTTTAATTTAGGTATTAATTTAATTATTATTTGAATATCGGGTAATCAGAGTTAATTTACTATTAATTTTATTTCAGGATAAAATTTAATTCTTTATTTAATACCAAGTTCTCTAAGAATACCAGCTTTAATAATATCCTTTTGTAGAGATCGAGGATCGATATTTAATTCTTTAACTACTTTGTATCCAATCTCCATAAATTTATCTTTCGCTATATCTTTGAGACCTGTTTCTTCCAATATTTCGTTAAATAAATCTGCTAAAAATGCACCAATTGTGGTTTTAATCAAAGACCCTCCTACAGACCCTGCTCCTTTTATTCCATCTTTAATGAATTTACTCATACTATGAAGATAACAATCAATGCCAAAAAACCTTTGAAATTAGAATAGTATTTTAGTAAGAAGTTTCTGCAATGCTTGGTGTTTTCGTTGGTTTTTCAGTTTTATTGATATATTCCTTGATCCATTTACTATTTTCAGCATCTGTATACACTCGGATCATGACATATCTTTCCCTTGATGTTTTCACACCAGATAAGAAAGATCTGAAATAAGTTGTTTTTTCAATTGCTTCTTGCAGAGTATGGGATGTCTTATTCTCTTCTAGGCTTTTGTTTTTATCGTAAATATAGATTTGACCAACTTGAAATTCCTGATTATCAATAGTTGACATTGGATAGGTGTTAGTGATATAAACTTGAGGTTCATCAATTTTCTTTTTCTTGGCTTCTTCATTAATTTTATTAATAATTCGTCCGTGGGCAATAGTCTTGGAGTCTTCTTCCAAATTCCCACTAATTGCAGTTATTTGATTTTCAGACATGGTAGCTTCCCAAACCAATTTTGGCAAATCTCGACTCATCAATCTTTTACAATAGTATTTGGCTTCTTCTAATTTTTCATCTTTACTACTCATTATCTCTCCCATCAGAGTATATTCGTTTATCCACTGATATTCTTCCAAATTCTTCGTTCGCTCAGCTAGATTTAGAGGTAATTTTGCAGCATGTAACATTTTTCTTATCATGATATCAGCTGCAGCTGATGCCTTATGGAAATAAACACCTCGATACATGTAGAATCTACCAAGTAAAGATTGAAAAATATCTTCTAATACTTTTATGTGATAATGTAAAGCATTTGTTCCCTGATATTCAGATATTAATGCATTATCAATAATTCTTTTTACAGCAATTGAGCCAAAGTGAGTGGTACCTGAAAAATATGCATCACGCAACATAAAATCCATTCTGTCAGCACCTAAGGCACCTTGAGTAATTGCCTGCATTACCGGATCTTTTCCTTCCCAAAGAGCTTTGAGTTCACCTACAGTTATTCCACATGCCTCGATGACTGGTTTCAGTAATGGATGTTTAATCATCTTAAAACGATGTGTATCATGACCATGTGGATTACCAGGATAAATTAAACGATAAACCGTATCATCATATGCATGAGAAAATGGACCATGTCCAACATCATGAAGTAATCCACCCAATCTAGCCAACTGAACCCGATGGTCTTTATCATCATAATCCTGGAAAACCTGTTCAGCATATTCGCCTGCTAAATGCATTACTCCCAATACATGAGCTAAACGTGAATGTTGTGCACCAGGGAATACCAATCTAACCCCTGATAATTGAGATATCCATCTTAATCTCTGTAAAAATGGAGAATCCAATAGATTCATTTCTTCATCTGTTAATCGAATATAAGTATGAATTGGATCTCGAATCGCATTAGAATATTTCATAAATTAGTTCCTTATGTCTATTTATATTCATTATTTATGAATGTACTTAATATTAACACTTTGTTTTAAAATAAACAACTTAATGCAAAATATGAATCCGATTCAATCCAAAGCTCTTTTCTTACGTATAACTCTTTGACCGAGTATAATCCAAAAATCAACTTCATCACCACTGAACAATTCACCACCAATTTCGTCATAATTTGGAAGTGCAGTCTCAAAAACTTCATAACTTTCCTTATCCATTAGTTGAACTGAATCAGGGTTTACTGAAATAACTTGTGCAATTTTTTTATCAATATGTGGTATTTTCAGCTTGTCATCACCGGGCATGACAAGACTTTTTTTATTGCCTGTAATAATGTGTTCTACAGACATTCTCACCTTTGCATGACCATGTTTTCCAGCTTTTGATTTTTCAGTACTTTTTACAACGAATACTTGCCCATCATGGACAATATGATTTCCTACTTTAATTTGAGTTGCCTTTTCTGGTCTACCTTCTTCTGACATAATCAAATTTGTTATAATTTTAATGAATAAATTAATTACCTTTGTGCTTCCATAAAAAGTATGATTTTATCGTTAATCAATAATAATAAAAAATAAGAATAATAAAAATTATAATAGATCAAAAGGTGTTTTCCTTGTGTCTAGATAAAAGATTATTAAAAGTGCTATTGTAACAACGATAATATGAGTGATGGTTATGCAACTATTAACTTCTATAATCCACGTACTGTATGGGTATTGAGTTTTCAGTTAATATATACTATCTGTGCAATGATCCCATTTTTCTATTATATGAGAGAAGTTCTAGAATTACCGGAGGAAGCAAGATATGTAGTTGTTTTACTCCCATTGACATGTGCATTAGTTATTTATATGTTACAATTAATGCTCAACAAATATTATTGGGATCAAGAAAAAATATACAAGAAAAGAGATATATTACAAGTAGCATCTAAATCTGCATTTTATACATATTTTATTTTTTACTTTATGGAATTTTTGGTATTTGGTTTTTGGTTAAACCAATTTGATGCCTATATTGAATTTAGAATTGAGAAAGACCTTGCCCGAATGGTTGTTGAAACAATAATTAGTATGCTAATTGTTGTATTTTATGTAACATTCTTACTCAACCTAAGGGAAGTAAAATTTGAAAGTAGAAACTTAAAAACAAGAATCGCAAGTCGTAGAAAAAATCAGTAATTCCATTTATATATACAATAAAGTGGTTGTAACCTAATTTGGTTGATAGACTAGACAAACTAGAATAATTTTCATTGAAGTTGATCATTATCTATACCTACTTATATTATTGAAAATGAAATAACATATCGATTAGTCTTCATGTATCGATGAAAGGTAGAAACATATGACAAAGGGAACACCTTCATTTGGTAAACACAATAAAAGAGCACCACATATTATATGTCGTCGATGTGGTAAGAGAAGTTTTCACAGACAAAACAACATATGCTCAAGCTGCTGGTTTGGTAAAACTGCAAAACGAAGACAATTTTCCTGGCAAAAATTAAAAGATTTCAGTAGAAGATAAAATACATGATAAAAGAAATAAACAAAGATTCCTTCATTCAATCATTATCAACTGCAATCAACAAATTTGACGAGACATACCCAATTTGGTATTTTATCGGTGCATCGGGATATGGAACTAGAATTTCCCTTTCAATGAATGTAAAAACAGGAAAAGAAATAGGCCATCCAACGTCAAATTATATATGGGATATTGTTAATTTTTTTCATTATTGTGTACCTGAAACAGGAATCTCTGCTAAATTATATATAGGAATGGGTTATCAGACGTCATCGCGTCATACTGCTGCAAAAGGCTCAAACCTAAGCAATTCAACCATAAGTTTTCTTGAATACGGAGAATTTCCAAATATACAAGATAAACTGATTTATGTGGATCATAATGGAAATTGGAAGTATGATGATCATTTTAGAGAGATTGAGATTGAAACTTATCCCTTTGGACCAATTTTTATTGAGATTCAAGCAGTGCATAAAATGAAATATCAATTTCCAAGTACTACGTTAAAGTATTTGTGCGATACTTTAGAAAGAGGAGAGGAACCAATGGAAGTTGCCGGTAAGGGAAGTTATTCGTGCGTTAGTGGTTGGAAGGCATATGCTAGATGGATGCAATCATTTCAAATTCCATTAATCGGGATACAACATGAATATCTCAATTTTATCCCTATTATGATTTTGGAGAGACGAAAGGCCTTCATATTATATTTATCAGAATTAATTAATCATCTAGATGGTGATGAATTTAATTTAATCAGTCAGTTACATCAGAAATATCAAAATTTATTACCTCTTCTTGATCAACTACTAAGTGCTAAACCAACGATAGAGACAGTACGTCAATTATATTATACAGAACAAAAAACGCTCTCAGTTTATAAGAAAATTGCCAATTACATTAATCGAATGTTATCCTGACATTCATACAAAAACTATAATTGGCTTGAATTTAAAAATGTAATTGATACCACTTCATTTAATACCTATTAATAAAATGTAATTTGAGCTAATCAAGTAAGGTTGGTGAAAAAAAGAAATTATGTTATTGCAACCAATTGTTATTTTGTATGTATTTCGTTCTTGTATCTAAAAAGTCCCAGAATTTCTTTTTGTTCTCATAATATCCACTTTCAAAAGCCATCTTATCTAACCATACAGCTTTTTTCAGTTCAGACCTAAGTAGTATTATATTAAGTATAATGGTAACAAGTATAGGATAGAACAAGAATAAAAAGAAACTAGAAAGATTCCATAATGCATGAAGTCCAATTGCATGTGGTAATCTATTATAAGCATGTTTATTTTGGTTTATTTTATATGAACCAATTCCAGCACCTACAATTCCAGTATAAAAGGGATGTCCAATAATTTGTGTTAATGAACGGATGGTAGCAAGAAATACACCTAAACCAATCCCCCCTTCTAGTAGAGCATTAATCCCATAAAACAGGTTTTCTCCAGCTGCAAATCCAGCACCAACCATTGAACCATAGATCAATCCATCCAATGGACCATCAAAATTTCTATCCTTGGAAAGGGCCAATACCATGATAAATTTGAAAAATTCCTCCACCAATGGAGCTATAATAACCGCAGAAATAAAATCATTTGATGGTAATATTAACATCAGTATAAGTGATACCACCAAAGAAGGAAATATACTCGCTATGCCAAAAAAAAATGCAACAAATAGCTGTAATTTGGGTTCTTTTTCATATTTATCTCTCGAATAATAAAATAAAATAGTAATTCCTGTTGAAATTCCAATTATGACGAAAATAATTATCCAATTATATGGACCCATCAAGATATCTTCAATAAATGTCATGAACTACTCCTACAAAACATATAATACAGATATACTCATTTGATAACATAAATCTTTGTACAATCCTAAATTGATATGATCCTTTTTTCCAAAACACTTTCACTTATATCATGAAAGAAGGCTTAGAAATTCCTCTTCTTCTCGGATATTATTTAAATTCTCATCATACTTAATTATCTGATAATAATCTAAACCAGTCTTCATTCCCAGTATTTGCTTTAGATAGTTAATCGATTCTGTAGGTTGATTCTTTATTGAATAAATGCAGGCCAAATTATACATACTATGATGAAAAGTACTATCCAATTTCAATGTTTCCTCAAAATCAATAATAGCATCATCTAACAATTGTAAAGAAAATTTAGCTACACCTCGATTAAACCATGCATTTACAAATTTGGGATTTAACCCAATGGCAGTGTCGTACTCTAGAATCGCATCTTCAAAATTATTCTCATCTAGAAGCATGTTGCCCAGATTATAGTAAACCGCAGGAGTAGTTGAATTCATATTTTTTATCTTCTTATACAAATTTGTAGCTTTATCCACCTCATCAATATCCGCATACACATTAGCTAGATTGTACAATGTTTTGTGATCATCAGGATTGAGCTTTAATGCCAATATAAAATTTGAAATGGCCTTTTTGAATTCGCCTTCCTTATGAAATTTTATTCCGTTTTGATAGAACTGGGTAAATTCTTCCATATTTAGATTTTGTATAATTTTAAATGATATAAAATTATTTTAATGAATTAATTTAGATGATAGGTATTTTGTTTAAATTATGGATTTCCTCTTTCAAACAACTCTTTCAGTAATTTAGTAAAATCTACTGCTTTATAATAGATTTTGGTTAAAATATAGTTAAGAGAGGTAATAAATATAGACCACCAATCTAAGTATGAATTGGTAATATTGAAAGTTGCACAGATTGGAACAGGTGGATGGGGAAAAAATCATACTCGAATTCTTTCTCAACTCAATGCACTAGCAGCTATATGTGATCTAAACGAGGATAATTGTAAAAAATACTCAACTCAATATGATGTTAATGGATACACATCCATAGAGGAACTATTGAAAAATGAGGAATTTGACGCAGCAGTTATTTGTACACCAACATCCACGCATTTTAATATCGCATCTCAATTTATTACAGCTGGAAAACATGTATTTGTAGAAAAACCATTGACATATCATTCTTCAGAAGGAGTGAAAATGTTAAATCTAGCCAAGGAAAACGATGTACTCCTTACATGTGGATATATAGAGAGATTTAATCCAGCAGTTGCCAATGTAAAGAAATATGTAAAAGAAAAATCATATGGTGAATTAATAATGCTTGAATTTGTTAGAGAAAATCGCATGCCCATGCATATCAAAGACGTAGGAATAATTTATGATACCATGGTTCATGATATCGATACTGCAATGTGGCTATTTGATGCAGCCCCATCTGTTGTATTTGCAAGATCTGGAAAATTACGTCATGAGCACGAAGATTTTGCAACCATCATGTTGGGTTTTAATAATAACAAATCTGCAATACTATACTCCAACTGGATAACTCCATCAAGAATCAGAAAATTCAGTGCTGTTTTAACCGAGGGAAGAATATCATCTGATTTTATTACTCAGGAAATTGAAATAGAAGATGAAAAAGGTAAATTTATACCTCACCACCAATTTGATGAACCCTTACTTAAAGAAATACAGAATTTTATCGGTGCTTGTAAAGGAGAGGTCGATTTAGTCGTAAAACCAGAACAAGCAGTACTAGTTACAAAAGTTGCAGAAGCTGCTTTGAAATCAAGCAAGGAACACAGACCTATCGAAATTTCACAAGACTAACATTTTATCAGTAGATATTTGATAAATCCACTCAAATCACATAATTCGATCATAGATTAGGTATTGCTTAGATTTCATTTAATTTGGATTTCAATTAATTCTGAGTTCAGCCTATTTTGATTTCAGTCAATCGTAAGTACAACTTTACCCATGACATTTCCGGATTCCAGCTTTTCATGAGCATCCTTTATTTGCTCCAAAGGTAAGACAGAGTCAATTACCGGAGTAATCTTGCCTGAAAAAACCATAGATAACGCCTCTTTGAATTCCTTATCAGTACTCATTGTAGAACCAAGTATTGATAACTGCTTCCAAAAAACGAGACCAATATTGGTTTTACCACCAAAGCCACTGGTAGCACCGCACGTTACAAGTTTTCCTCCTTTCTTAAGAGATCTCAATGCTTGCTCCCAAAATACCTCACCTACTGAATCCACTACAATATCCACTCCTCTCTTCCCTGTGTACCCATATATTGTTTTACTCCATCCCTCATCCTCTCGATAGTTGATTACTAATTCTGCACCTAATTCTCTTAGTTTATTCTCCTTTTCCAAAGTTGAGGTCAAGGCAATAACTCTTGCTCCCAAAGCATTTGCCATTTGAACTGCCATTGTACCAATACCACCACCACCACCGGTTACCAAAACAATTTGACCTGGTCGAACTACTGCCTGAGTAACTAACATACGATATACTGTAAGTGCGGTTAGCGAAGAGGCAGCTGCTGTTGTAAAGGTTATATTATCAGGTATTTTGAGAATATTTGAGGCTGGAACACGTGCAAACTCAGCCGCACCACCCCAAACATGCTCTCCAAGTAAATGAAAATTACCACACAAACTCTGTTCTCCACTTCGACATTCATAGCAACGTCTACAACTTATACCTGCATTAACTACCACTCTGTCACCAACATTTAAATTTTTAACATCCCCCCCAACCTCTGAAATAACACCTGCAAAATCAGAAGCACCGACATGTGGAAACTCCAATTTCAATGTGGGTAATCCCCTCCTCACCCATATATCCAATCTATTCAATGCAATTGATTTCACTTGAATTAACACTTCATTTTCACTAATAGTAGGCTTATCTACCTCAGTGATTTCAAGCACATCTAAACCTCCATGTTCTTTGACTACTGCAGCTTTCATAATTATCATTCCCCTGATGTATTTGAAAAGATAAGGATGTATCCATGTAAAATTATTATCATTCAATCAATGTTTTACCACAAAGATATTTTTTCCCCACGAGGTGGAA
>Ga0224506_10001324_pt1 | contig 17898 bp, 17 predicted proteins | sample SF_Jan12_sed_USG_2_FD_169108 | JGI IMG/M metagenome (GOLD analysis project Ga0224506, IMG submission 169108) | Sediment microbial communities from San Francisco Bay, California, United States - SF_Jan12_sed_USGS_8_1 | ecosystem: Environmental > Aquatic > Marine > Sediment | place: USA... | reverse complement strand
ATCCGCAAATCGTTGAAAGTATTTGCGAGATGATGGACAAAGCCTTAGAGGAACATCCGAAATGGGCGAAATACTTGCGGGAGAGTTATGGGCGACTAAGTAAAAACCAGCGCATGATCTTAGAAATCCTAAAACAACAACCAATACTGAACACCAAGTCAATTGCTGAACTGGTTTTTCTCAAGGTTGTAAAATATAGGTCCAAAGAGTACAGCTCCACTCATCGGAGTCTCTGTTCGCTAGAAGAGAGAGGGCTGGTGGAAAGAGTTCACGGTTGGCAGCTGCGAAAAGCCAAATAGCGCGCGCGCTATAGCTTAAAATTTCAGTCGACTGTGGAAATGAAGCTCAAACGTTAGCATTCAAAACAATTTCTTCTTGGGATTTGGTAATGATCTAGGAGAAACTTGCTGATGAGAAGATAACTCGGGAAGAGCTTGGTCGTTGGCTCTTTGATGCTGCCGACATTTTGAGGGGTGCGGTTCGTCCTGAAGGATATGGCCGCTACATTCTGCCTTTGCTATTCTTCAAACGACTGTCCTATCTATATGAATCATTCGACAATACATGGAATGATGAACCTCCTTCAAATGGGAATTATTGGAGCGATCATAACCCTCCAGACGAAGACAAAGACAAAATCGGAGACACACCTTATATCATTAATGAAAACAATGTCGACAGGTACCCTTTGATATATCCTTACGGTTTTGTCCCTAGCCCTGATGTGAATGGGGATGATCTTGTCAACATTAAGGACTTATTTCAAGTCTCTAGAGCCTTCGGCTCAAGACCAGGAGACGTAAGGTGGAATCCATATGCTGACATAGAAGGTGATGGGATGATCAACATAATTGACTTGTACCAAGTTGCAAGAGACTTCGGAAAGACTGTCTAGAGAACGAGCTACTTCCTGTTTCTCTCAGCTGAATTCTAGAGGTGCACAGCGCGCGCGAACACTGATAGCGATTCTAGTAGGAACGTTGATGAAGCGAGTTATATCAAGAACTTGCCGTTTTTGTAGAAGAGTTTGCCGTCTGCGTAGATTTCTGCGTCTTTTTTCATGTCTTTAAGGATGTCCCAGTGAATTGCTGACTTGTTTAAGCCTCCTGACTGTGGGTAGGAAAGTCCAAGGGCTATGTGGATTGTTCCACCCATCTTTTCGTCGAAAAGCATGTTTTTTGTGAATCTTGTTATGTCATAGTTTGTTCCGATGGCGGCTTCTCCGATACGGTCTGCTCCCTCAATTTTCAGTGTCTCCTGCAATATGTCGTTGCCTTTGACTGCTGAAGCCTTCACAACCTTGCCATCTTTAAATGTGAGCTTGATGTCTTCAACTTCTTTACCAACACGTATCCCAGGAAAAGTGAATCTTATTGTACCCTCTGCTGAGTTTTCAAGTGGTGCTGTATAGACCTCACCATCTGGCATGTTATGTTTTCCATCACAATTTATCCATTTCCTGCCCTTCACATTGAAAGTTAGGTATGTGTCTTCACCTATCATACGGATTTCACTCACTTGGTTGAGGAATTCACAAATTTCCTCTTGTTGTTTATGGATTTTCTTCCATTCTGCAATCGGGTTTTCCTTGTCAACTAGACAGCTCCTGTAAACAAAATCTTCGTATTCTGCAAGGGACATTGAAGCTTCTTGTGCTTGAGCAGCTATAGGATAAGGCAAAATTGTCCCTCTGAGTTTTCCTTCGCCACGGCGCTTCCTCAAGATTTCAACAAGCTCTCTTCTAGACGCTGCGTACATCTTTATTTTCGCCGGGTCTATGTTTGCTAATTCTTTTGGATTTGGTTGGCACAACACGGTTATTTGAACATCCATGCTTTCAGCTCTGAGCTTTTCGAAAGGGGATACAAATTCTAGCTGGTGTTCTTGTGCGTGTTTGAAAAAAGTGTAGGCAACATCAAGTTTTTGCATTATTATTGGGTAAGCGTCACTTAATAGGCATTCTTTAAATATTTCGTTAATCAGAGGGAAGGCTAATTCACTGAATCCTATTAATTCACCGTATCCTCGTATGAGCACTTTTTCTTTGGGTTTCACATCTACGCTATAGTGAACGCAGAGCTTAGCAAGTTTCTCAACCCTTGAATCAACCATTAAACTCACTGCCTTGAGAGAGTCTTCTCGAACTCCAGTTAGCTCTCCTTCAGTTTTTATGACTTGTGGAAGAAACTATGGACAAAAATTAGCTACTGATATTCCAATGCAGCTTTTGTATCCTCTGCTATCGCCGCGCTACGTTATTGCCAGCATATATGCGGACAACAGACAGAATGCTATTACCAGCACATACGATAAAAGAGCGTAATACCAGATTATGGTTCATAGCCTTCTGCGGATAACTTGGCCGAAATCTTGTACGCGTATCCAAAAAGCTTCAGCAAAATGCTTGAAAGCGTCGCCAACATTAGTGAAATTGGTTCCCAAAATGCCTGATAACAGTTCGAGCTTGGAGCCGATGCCTCCCCATACAATGTACCTGCAATTCTGGCAGACTAGTCTTTCCCTAAACTTGAAAAGACCCTTAATTCTTCCAAAAATACCCCACGAGGGAAGAACTAAAGGAAGCCTTTCCTTCTTCATCTCCACTCTGCATACCGGACACAAAGAGTTTTCCTCAGAAGACATCAAACCACCGTTATACCGGTTTAACCAACGCTTTCTAATAACTATTATGCGCTAGCAATAAGAATTGCAAACTATAGAAGATTGTTCTATAACATTCTTCTACTCAAAGCTGACCTTAACCATCGTTTCTTGCATGAACCCCGCGCGAATTAGAGAACTAACTGGATTGCAACCATACGCTATTAAAGACAAGACATAAATTGTTGTGTCTATTAGTCAAATAAAACATAGATCGGTTGGACTGATCAGCGCGCGCTTGACGGTGGATAAAATGGGAACAACGATTGAAAACCAAGTGAAGAAGGCTCTTCAAGATCTAAGACCTCGGCTACAGGCTGATGGAGGAGACATAGAGCTACTAGGCGTAGAGAATGGTGTTGTTAAGGTTAGGTTGAAAGGAGCATGCGCTGGCTGTCCGATGTCGACTATGACCATTAAAATGGGAGTGGAGCAATATCTCAAGAAAATGATACCGGAAGTAGTTAGGGTTGAGGCATCTTAGTAGCAAGCTTGAGTGAAAACTAACGAGTAAATCAAGTGAGATTTTGAAGAATGTGCTTGAAGTAATATCTTGCACGCGCAAACTATTCTAAACCATTTTTGAACTTATAAAACTATTCTAAACCATTTTGAGGGTTATAAACGAAAAATAAACGGAAAAAGGTTTTTATTCTAGAAAAACTCATAAATATGAGGAGGAAAAAAGAATGCGCAACAAAAAAGCCCTCGTTGGAATCGTCGCCTTTGCCTTGGTTGCTCTGCTCGTGGTTACGCCTGTAGGTGCATTTCAACACAAATTCTACTCTTACCCCGCAGACATACATATGGAAGGGACCATCACATTAGAGAATGTAGAAACTGATTCCGTAACTGACATCGGAGTCAAAGAAGACTTTGCGGCTCTTGTGCCAATATTTGTAAATCCTGGAACCTACGACGCCGGATTCATTGGAAAAGCCGTAGCCTCAGACGGTTCAATAAAGTTCCTTGGACTGATAATAGTGCCTACATTGGTTGTGCCTATGGTGCGAAGAGGTAACTTCTGGGTAAACTTCAGAGTTGACAAGCCCGACGACCTTCCGAATGGAATATACATCGCTGACGGAGAACTAGAAATAACCATTTCACCCATTCAACCGGGAGAAGCAAAAGTCATCTGGGTCCACATGAAAGGCTTGGTAACCTCATTCGGCGGAGAAGAAGCGTTCGGCGGAATCATGGCGCATGCAAGAGTGGCTGAAGAAGAAGACGACTGGGCAAGGGTCCACGGCTTCCTAACTCAGCAAACATCAACAACAGATGTCTCAGAAGAATACACATTCTCATTCTTAGCTTTCAGACTTGCAAACACGACACAAGTCACATTGAACGACGACTTTGGCAACGACCTAAACATCTCAGGCTCGTGGAACGTCTACGAAGTCACCTGGACCTACTTTGACAACAGCTGGACACGCACAATCGAGCAAATCCTTGAAGAAGCGTCTGGAGATCTAACAGTGAACCTTGAAACCACTGGAACCTTCTCCCTAGGAATAGACGATCTAGACACGATCAAAGGCAACGTAATCTTCTACCACATAAGATACGGCGTTTTCATCGAACCCCACATGTTGTCAGTTAGGCGAGTAAGCGCCGACTTCAACGGTGACTGGAAAGTCAACATGTTAGACATCGCAAAAACAGCCAGAAGTTACGGGGCAACCATTGGAACACCCAGATATGACTTCTTGTCAGACATCAACTTCGACTACCACATAAACATCATAGACGTATCGAGTGTAGCCCAAGCATTCGGACAAGAATACTAGCAACTCCCCCTTTTTTTACATCCGAGTAGACTCTGACATTTCAGTTTTGGAGTGTGGTTTTGACCTCTTAAAGTTCCTCACTTCTTTCTGTAAGCATTACCAGCTTCTTTCTACCTTTCTTTTTTCGTTTCACTATTCCCTTCTTCTCCATAGTTGCCAAGAGAAGGCTGGTCTTGGTCTTCGAAAATCCAAATTGCTCGGTAATGGTTGACTGAAATAAACTCCCATGCGAAGCCTTCAGCAACCTGATCACCCTGTCCTCGTCATCCTCAATCTCAATATCAGGTCCCGGAGCTTGAACAATAGGCTTTGCCTCACCTTTTTTCCTGCGCTTAAGAAGCCAAAAACCAGAAAAGCCTGCGCCTCCAACTACAACTACGCCAACAACAAGCAGCACGTATTCATTCAAGATGTCCATAAAACTTTTTTTCCTCAGAGTAATCCTCGGCTCTTCTACGCTGAAGCTCTCGAGTCCATCCCAAATAATTGTTCGATCGGACTCTCCAGTTTCGTCAGGAACAGGAAAGCTTTCTGCGACTACATATCCTGGAGGGTATTCCACAATCAGTTCACCATTTCCGAAAAGGAAAATTCCATCCACAAAGACATCTCCTATTTCGATTCTTTCCTGGTCCGGTACGAGATTAGCGAACTCTAGCCAATCATACTGATAAGTCATGACTCCATAAGTGACAGTGGTGCTTCGAAAAATACTGCTTGTTATTGTCAAAGGTTCATACGTCATATTCCACCTACCTGTTTTGAGACGCGCTGTCTTAACAAGCTCACTTATGTTGCTGGAAAGTTCGTAATGATACTCCAAACTTGAATAATAATTGAATGTTGCCTCGTCATACTCTGTCTCAAGAAAAGTCTTTCGTTCAATTATCCATCTTGCTGACCCATTCACACCTATTTCAATCTCGTATACAGTAATCCAATCAAGCTCAGACTCGCAAAAACTTATCCAGCTAAGAAAGAAAAACAAAATCAAGAATAAAATCGCGAACAACCTGACTTTCATTCTACTTCAAAGGGATTTTCATAAGCTACTATTTAAGAAATCTGGAAGATAAATGAGGATGAGCTACTCGGATATTCGATTCAGATTCAAAATCTCGTTTATTGTGTCCAGTTTCTTGTACAAGCATAATTAATTCAAATCTCAATTGTCGCGCGCGCTGTGCTTCGAGGGCGAGGTGGACGGTTTTCTACCTTTCGGTTTCAATGTTCTAAATGCTTTCTTGGTTACAGGCGAGAATATTTGGGAACTCGATTCGGGTGGAAACTTGCTGTTTAATTACACCAAGCCGATAACCGGGACTCACACTATCACCCATTCTTCATTCAAGAAGGTAGGCTCTTGCTGCCCATACGTGGGACTAGAAAGCTCGATGGTAAAGGTTAAAGATAACAAATTCGACAATGTTCTTTTCGCTTTTGAGATAATTGACTTCAGCAACACATTTGCAGAATTCTCGCACAATGACGCTAAGAACGTACACTGGTGTGGTGCGCGTGCTGTACAGGCCGAGCAATCAGCTCTAGGATTGGATTTTGGTCCACAAGGTCCATTGCCTGAACCGTCAACATTGCTTGTAAGCCACAACAACATTCACGGCATAGAACTTGCGGACGGAGTAGTAATTATTGATTATGCCCCTATGGTGGGTGCAGGTAAAAGACTGGATGCTATGATCTCTTGTAACAATATAGTTCTTGACGTCGAGGATTTCGGTGGCGTCTTTGGCTTTTTCGCACAAGACGTCAAAGTCTTAAACAACCGTATTACGGGAACTGGACGTGCTGGCATCTACATGGGAATTGTGGAGTTGGAAAGCAATGTATATGATTCCTGTGCTGGCTGGAAGGTCATTGGAAACAATGTGGAAAAGTTTGACGCCCTTGTTGCACCCATATGGCTTGGACCGGGAACGAGTGGCTGCACTGTGGTGGGTGGAAACAACAAGTTAAACGTGTGGGATGAGGGCACCGACAACATTGTGGTTGGGGTGAACAACATGCAAGGAAATCCCCCAGGTCAGGACATAAAGGAGGCAATGGAACAGAAGAAGGGCATTACACGGTCACGCCCCTAAAGAACCTAGAAGCAGAAAATTCAACGAGTCACTAACCAACATCCCCCATTTTTCTCTTCTCGGATAATTAGCTCTATAAACTATTATAACTATGATACTAACAACAAACCTACTCTTACACGCGCGCTTTGCCGTGAGGCTTTTCGTCAGTGTGCACCTTCCGAGATCTAAGCTTTAAATTCTCGCCATTCACTCTCCTTATAGAAGAAAATGGAGGAGAATGAATGAGAAGAAAACCAGTAGAAGGGGAAGAAAGAATGTCAGCCATAGATAGAGAAAGGCAAAACCTCCGTTCAAGGCTTGGATCTATTGAAGGAAAACTTTCCAGCGTCTCCAGTATGATAAGCAGCGTTGAAAGTGATCTAAACTACGTTGAGGGAGCAACGGCCTCTCTCCCCGCCAGGCTTTCAAAGGTTCGTAGCCAAGGCTATGAATCTATGAGTTATCTTGAAAAGAATCAAGATCTTCTAACAACAAAATGGGCTGAATCCGGCCCTCTCATAAAACAAGGTTTTCTAGACAGCGTACAACCTTTGCGTGGTGAAGTCAGTAGGCTTCGAAGTGAGATCAATACATTGAGATCAGAGATAGAGTATGGTAGCCTTGGCCGGGTTAGAAGCTCAGCAAGCGGCTTGTCGTCAGCAGTGTCATCCCTCCAAGCCAGAACCATGTCCGAGACGAGCAAGTTCAGCATCTCCCTCAAAGAGTTCAAAAGCAGCGTTTCAGCATTGAACCGAGACCTAAGAATAGCAGAGACCACAATGAGATGGGTTTCCCAAGCCTCCTTTTCCTGGAAGGAGGGCGAAAGCCCCGTCTTAGCCTTAAAAGCAAAAATCATGACCGGAGACAAAAACAAGGGAACTCTTTTTTTGACAAACCATAGGTTCATATTCGAAGGCACGAAAGAGGTAGTACTTAAGAGAACACTCTTCATAGCCACAAAGAAGAAAACAGTCAGAACCGTCTTGGTGGATCAACCGATCGGCATTATTCAAGAAATCTCTAAAGGCCGAGTCGGACTTTTGGCTTGGGCAGGAGTTTACGTTCATTTCAAACCTGATAGCAGACTGGAAGAGATACCTTTTGACGTGAAAAGTGAAGAAGTTGACATCATAACAAAATTCTTCAATTATATAATTTCAGGAGAAGCAGACGTGGAGATAGCCACCGTTAGGGGCGCAACCCCAAAGATCGCCGCACCTACAGTAAAGGTCCTAAAATGCCCAAACTGCGGTGCACCATACACACGCGAAATTTATCGAGGCCAAACCTCCGTGCAATGCGAATACTGCCAAAGCGTAATACCTGCCGCAACATAGCAAGGAATTCCAGAAGCGCGCGCTATAATCAGTAATCGTGAACGTTGGTTTGTTGAGAGTAAAGGCAAGTATTTCTCGGTTAGACGAGACAGTAAGAGAAGGCTCATCGCTTATGGGAAGCGGAATCCGAAAGGACCCCTAAAGTAAACATTGTTGACTGAAACAAAACGCGGGCTCCGAACTGAAAAATGTTGATTTACGCTTGTTTTCGAATATTGATTGGGTCTTAACAAGCATTTTATCTGACGTGTGACTCTGAATTTGAATGTCGAAGCACATCGAACTGAGGAAGAGAAAAACTAATGAAACATTTGCAAAGGAAAGGACAAAAAATCGCCTATTTCTCTATGGAAATTGGATTGATGAATGAAATTCCCACATATAGTGGAGGTCTAGGAGTTTTAGCAGGTGACATGGTAAAATCAAGTGCGGACTTGAAACTCCCGTTAGTCGCAGTCACACTGCTCAGTAGAAAGGGGTATTTCCAACAAGAAATCACCAAGGAAGGAAAACAGATTGAGCATCCGGCGGAGTGGGAACCACCAAAGAATATGGAGTCGTTACCTACAGTGGTGAAAGTTCAAATTCAGAGAAGAGAAGTGAGGATCAAAGCATGGCGCTATGACGTGCAAAGTCTAACAGGAGGAGTAGTTCCAATCTTTTTTCTTGACACGGATGTGGAAGGCAATTTTCCGGAGGATAGAGAGATCACTTCTTTCTTATATGGAGGAGGTGAAAGAGACAGGTTAAAACAGGAAATTGTTTTAGGAATCGGCGGTGCAAGAATGCTCGAGGCTTTGGGCTTTGGAATCAGAAAATACCATATGAACGAGGGGCATTCCAGCCTTCTCACGTTGGAGTTACTGCAAAGATATGGAATGGATATTGATAGGGTCAGACAGTTGTGTGTGTTTACCACGCATACACCTGTGGAAGCAGGTCATGACAGATTCTGCTATGACCTTGTTCAGGAAATAATGGGAGAAATCGTTCCCTTGGAAGTCCTGAAGAGATTTGGCGGGCACGATAGATTGAACATGACTCGTCTCGCCCTAAACTTGAGTGAGTTTATTAACGGTGTAGCCAAGAGGCATAAAGATGTCTCTATAAATCTTTTTCCTGGCTATGAGATTCACTCGATAACCAACGGCATCCATTCTTACACTTGGACTTGCGAGAGTTTCAGGAGGTTATACGACAAGTATCTGCCTGGGTGGGCGAATGAGCCGGAGTTATTGGTGAGAGTAGGCGGAATCCCAGATGAAGAGATTTGGCAGGCTCACATGGAAGCAAAAAGGAAGCTGATTGATTACGTTAACGAGGTGACGGATATCTGTATGAATAGCATGAATTATGACGGCATGGATTGGGACACGCTAACCTTGGGATTCGCCCGAAGAGCCGCGGGATATAAAAGGGCGAACCTGTTGTTTTCAGACCTAGAAAGACTACGAAAAATCAATAAGAAGGGAACGATACAAATTGTTTTTGCCGGAAAAGCCCACCCTAGGGATGGGACGGGAAAAAGGCTAATTCAAGAGATCTTCGGTTACATTGAGAAGCTGAAGGGTGAGATCAAGATTGTTTATTTGGAAGATTATGATATGGGCCTCGCGGCTAAGCTGATTCCAGGAGTTGACGTTTGGCTAAATACTCCTCTACGCCCGTTAGAGGCTTCAGGCACAAGTGGAATGAAGGCAGCACATAATGGTGTGATAAACTTCAGCGTCTTGGACGGCTGGTGGGTCGAAGGCTGGGTCGAGGGCATCACAGGCTGGGCTATAGGGCCACATCCGAACGAGAGGGTCTCAACCGAAGAGGCTAAAATTAGAGAATTAGATGATTTATACAACAAGTTAGATTACGTAATCATCCCAATGTTCTATCAGAAAAGAGACGAGTGGATAAAGATGATGAAGAATTCTATAGGAAAGATTGCATACTATTTCAACAGTCACAGAATGATGCGCAGATACGTCACTGAAGCTTACCTGTAGATACTGCCTTTTCAAACCGCTCCCTAACTTTTGAAAACTGATCAATGATCTGTGATCTTAAAAGAATATCTCAATCACAAACTTCGATTGGATCCTAAAAAACTATGACCTCAAGGTTTTGCACGAGTTGGATTTTGTTATTCTGATGAGTTCTTTTTGTTGTAGCGCGAGCTCTTGATGGCTAGGATTGGCAAAGTTCAAATTCTTCTTATTCCCAACTGAAATAGTGGAGAAGCGCTGTAATGAAGACTATTAAATTAATAGACTTAAGAAGCGACACGGTCACCTTGCCCACCGACGAGATGCTGGAGGCGATTAAAGCTGCGGAGCTCGGTGATGACGTCTTCAAAGAAGACTCTACAGTCAACAAGCTTGAGATGATGGCTGCCAAGAAAATGGGTAAAGAAGCAGCACTGCTTATGACGAGCGGAACCCAAGCCAACTTGGTCTCTTTGATGAGCAACACAAAACGTGGAAACCTCGTAATACTGGAAGCTGAATCCCACATCTACTGGTATGAAGTTGGAGGACTATCCGCGATAGCAGGGTTACTACCCTGGCCGATAAGAGGCAACCTAGGCGTCTTAGCCCCAGAAGACGTCGAAGCGGCTATTAGACCTAAGAACATTCACTTTCCCGAGACATCGCTGATCTGCGTCGAGAACACCCACAACAGGTATGGCGGTACGATCGTCACCCCTGACCAGATAAAGGCCGTTAGTGACATTGCTAGGACCTTTGGCTTGAAGCTCTACATGGACGGTGCAAGGATTTTCAACGCCGCAGTGGCATTGAAGGTTGAAGTAAAGGATTTTACGAAGCACGTCGACAACTTGATGTTCTGCCTGTCCAAAGGTTTGAGCTGCCCTATAGGATCGATAGTCGTTGGAACCGAAGAGTTCGTGGAAAAAGCCCGAAAGAACCGTAAAATTCTGGGCGGGGGAATGCGGCAAGCTGGCATAATAGCAGCCCCCGGAATAATCGCTCTCGAAAAAATGATCGACAGACTAGAAGAAGACCATAAAAACGCCAGAGTATTGGCGGAGGGGCTAGCCCAGATAAATGGTATCTCAATTAATCTGAAGAACGTGCAGACAAACATAGTCCACTTAGACGTAAGCGAACTACTGGTCACCTCCGATCAATTCGTCTCAAAACTCAGAGAAAAAGGGGTACTTGCACTGCCACGAGACAAGAAAACATTAAGGATGGTCACCCACAGAGGAGTCGAAAAAGAAAACATTGAAAAAACACTAAACATAATCGACAGTATCGCGAAAGAACTACATGGATAAGAGACAAACCCGTGTTATTATGACTTTCCGCGCGCGAGCGAGATCATGCATGGATCTAAGATATCATTTTTCTCTCCTTCGGAAACTTCTCATGCTCTTTTTTATCGATTATCTCTCGTAGATGCTGAATAACCCTCCAGACTTCATGATAAGTGTTATAGAGAGGTACGGGGGCGATCCTTATGATGTTTGGGGGCCTATAATCAGGGATCACGCCTCTTGCCCTCAAAGCTTCACTTATTCTCATGGCTTCTTTATGTTCGATCGCCACATGTCCGCCCCTGCGCTGAGCTTCTCTTGGTGTTCCGATTGTAAAATTGTACGGATGTTCAGAGAGGGTTTCGTCAACTAAATACATCAGATATGACGTCATCTTTAGAGATTTCCTTCTTATTGCTTCTATTCCAGCTTCGAGAATTATCTTGAGGGAGCCTTCAATCGGTGCTGAACTCAAAATCGCAGGCGACGATATCTGCCATCCTCCTGCACTCTCGGAATGCTCAAAACTGAGAGACATATCGAACTGTTTATCTTTAACGTATCCAAACCAACCAGCAAGCGCAGGCTCGCGACCAAAGTGCTTCTTGTTTAAGTACAGGAAGGCCGTACCCCCAGGTCCTCCATTCAGGTACTTGTAACCGCACCAAAGGGCGAAATCCACATTCCATTTATCAAAATAATGTTCCACAACACCAACAGAGTGACAACAGTCGAAACCTATTGATATTCCCCTTTTATGTGCTTCCTCAGTGAGATATTGCATGTTGAGGAGTTGTCCACTTCGATACAGTACTGAAGGAAGGAAAACCACAGCAACTTCCTCATCCATCAATTCAACAATTTTCTTCTCGTCTAAAAAGCGGCCATCCTCGCTTGGAACAAGGATGAGATTCTCCACGGGATCTAATCCCTTAAGTTCTATTACACTCCTCAAAGCGTATATGTCTGATGGAAAATCAAGTTCATCCGCAAGTATCTTTTTCCTTTTTCCATTGGGCTTGTAAAAGGTGTTCACAAGTGAGTGTATGTTGACTGTAGTCGTGCCTGTGGCAACGACCTCCTCAGGTTCTGCACCAACAAGTTTTGCGCACATTGCCCCCAGTTCCTCTGCAAAATGAAACCATGGACGCCTTGCTTCGAGCCACCCCCTTATACCAAGAGTCTTCCACTCTTTCAATACCCGAAAAACTGAACTTTCAGAATCCATCGATAAAAGACCGAGAGAATTTCCATCCATGTAAATTGTTCCTTCAGGATTGTAAAATCTCTGCCGGAACCTTGCAAGGGGATTCTCGGAGTCAAGCTTATGTGCATGATCCTCAGTTGTCTTGAACTTATAATTCGTTATCGTATCCACCTTCTGCTCTGTGACGGCTAAAATACAGGAACTGAATGATATATTTTATTTTCGCATCAATAGCGCGCACATAGTAATAGCCCAAAGCGCTAACGTTAGCATTCCAAATACAATAATCATGATAGATGTGCTAATGTCATTCAAAGAGGTTCTAGCTGCGCGCGCAGACAAAAAATGGGGGGCGTGCTCAGCTATCTTAGGGTGTTGTTGGATTTGTTGGGATCAGCACTGGTGTTCCGTCTGTTCCGACGATGAGTATTTGTACTTCTGGGGCGATTCGTTGTAATGTTTGAACCCATAGGTAGAGTTCTGCGATTCTTGTCTCGTTTCCGGTTTGTCCGACCGACTCCAGGACGAGTTCGATGGCTTGTCTTGTTGCGTTGGCTTCTATGACTTTGGCTTGTGCTTCGCCTGACGCTTTGATGATGATCTCTTGAGCCGTCGCGTTCGCCAGTATCAGGATTTTTTCTCTTTCGAAGTCTGCTTGAATCTGTTGCTGTTCGGCTACGAGCTTGTCTTCTATCGCAGACGTGTATTTTGCTGGGTATCCGATGTTCTTCAGGTCAAACTCCAAACGCATCAGAGCCCCTGCCAACGATGGTTCGATCTGCAGTTCTTCAATCACGGTCGTTTCTATCTCGCTTCTTACAACGTCTCTGAACTCTATTGTTTCTAGGGCGGTGTAGTTCTTGGTTATCAACCGGATGGTTTCTTCCAAAATAGACTCGATGGCTGTCCCTTTATAGTTCAGATTTGGGTAGTTGTTGTAAAGCTCCGTGATCTTAGCTGGGTTTAGTGACCATCTTATCAAGATTCCAATCTGCATCTCAAGCTGATCAGAAGAGAAACATGGAACCGTCGACTCATAAGAGTCTGTGGCATAATAGATATCGACGGCGCTAACCCAAGGTGCCTTTACTGCATAAGTCGGACCGAGTATCGGGGCACTTGTTGACTTGGCGATAGGATCAACGAGAACAACAGCATGCCCAACACCAACAATCACCACCATCGTCAAGGCAAATATTATAGCGAAAACAACCAGAACAATCAGGAGCACAACCAATCCGATCCTAGCGAAGCCAAACACTGGAAACCTATCCTCTTCACTCATCACAATTCACATCCACAACAGCCATATTAAAACATCAGCTTCATATTGTTTTCCCTTCCTCTTGCACGTTAACCACAACTAAAGAATCAAGGCGTAATTATGCGTGCGTGCGCACGATCCTTTTTCTCCTTTTTTTTACAAAGTACCATATTAGCCACGTGATGATAAAAATAGGGAGGATGTCCGCACCTGGGACCAACTCAAACAAGGATAAGAGTCCAACCCAACGAAACATAGCAAGACAAGCGATAATTCCCACTATGTCAAGAACATCGCCTACTATGGGTGCAAGCAGAACTACAACTACATACTCGCTAACGTCTAACAATATGCATATAGCGAGGAAAAGCAACTCGTCTTCGGTGAAGACAAAGTATCTAGGGGAAAGAATTGAACCCTTCATCGTGTTGCTCCAAGCCTCTCTCAACCGGTCCTTAGTTTCTCATCTTTGAATCCTTTATCGGAACCTGCTTATAAGTAGTGAGCATCAAGGGAGAAGGAACGTGTTTGACACGCGTGCGTGTTCGTGAAGATTCGTTATCTACGAGTTTATACTTTTTTTTATGTTTGCACCAATGCCAAGATCTTCGGGCATAGAACTTTTAAATCGAGAAAACAATTAGTAGTTGGGGCTAAATATGAAGGAAACAGTCAAAAAAGTAAGACTCTTGAAACCCTTCGATGTTGAGAAAATCACCATAAGGAGAGATCGTTATTTTCCTAACGCTTACATACTTGATCTTCCCCTGGATTCTATGCCTGATCACATCTGGCAGGACGTTTTTGAACGGGCATGGAAATCAAGCAGACATTTATGGGATAGAAAACTCTTCGTGATAGGTGATAAACTTAGACTTGTAACCACAGCAAATGAATTCGGAGACAAACTTGATTGGATTGAACAAGTCATAGAGGAAACCAACAAGAACATCGACGAGTACAATCGCTTGGTTCAGTTGGAAGAAGAAACAAGAATAAAAGTAGGAAAGCAGAGACAAGAACTATGGGAAGAAAAAGCAAGGGTTGAAAGAATGAAGGAGACTCTGAAAAAAAGATTTGCCCTCTAAGAACTTTACACACATTAGCGCGCGCTAACATGAAGCACGAGTTGCCATTATTCTCCAATAATAGGGTTTGTCCTTCAAGAGTTCTACTTTAGCTTCAGCAAAACAGAATAGCAAGTTGGAAATTTCTTGCTCTGTGAAGAAATGATGTAGTTCTTCAAAGCGTTTTTCCTCAAAGGCTTCCAAAATTCTGAAAGTGTTATCTTCTATCTTTTGTCCTGTTCCGTACCTTGATCCTTGTTTGAAGTAAGATTCGCCAAGAACAAGCCTTTTTCTTTAAGAACTCTGTAGACTTCGCCTACAGCATTGACAATGTCTCTCTTGATGGCATGGTGTATAACGCTGACGCTGACGACTGCATCAAAATAACAATCAGCAAAAGGAAGATTTGTCATAGAAGCCTGTATGAAACTTGTATTCACGACCATTTCCTTCCGAACCCACTCTTTTGCCATTATCAATGCGTGCTTAGAAACGTCAACGCCAATAACATCAAAGCCATTCTTGGCCAGATAGATGCAATGCCTGCCCACTCCACAGCCCAAGTCAAGCACCTTCTCAACCTTACAACTCTTGAAGACAGGCACAGCTTCAATCACAAACCGAGCAAGCTTCTCCAGCCTCTTAGGCAATCTCTTCAACTTCGAATAATACCTATCCCACATAGACTAATCTCCTGATTAGTTATTTGTAATGACTACGTACTAAATGATAACGCATAAATGCATTATGAATACAAGAAAACGATAGAAGAGAGTTGCAACCTCTGCTTTTAGGGATATATGCAGCGCGCGCTAAGCGAATCTATGATATAGCATGCTTGTCAGTGCTTAGTTAGTTTCTTTCCAATTGCGTTGCAAATGGTGATGCGTGCGATTCTTGAGAATAAGAGATAGAATACGTTATGATTTTCGTTTGGCTTTTTTGGCTTTTGTTCTCCTTTTTGTAGGTGAATCCCCTTTTTCCCTCTTCACGCGCTTAGCACTGTTATTGCTCTCCTTCACCTTGCTCTGCTCATGTTTTGGGACTTTCACCTGTCTTGTCAATTTCCAATAGGAAAAAACACCATATGTCAAAATGCTAAGTCCAATCAGCAAGCTTACTTGACTCAACAAGTTTATGCTGTCTTGGATTACAATCAAATGCGATGCGGATTCAAGGATAATTTGAAAGGCTACATTGATCATAGAACCGCACCAAAAGAAAACTGCAGACACCATCACTGGGATGAACAAGGATTTTTCCAAGTGAATTCCGGCAAGTATGTGAAGGGTGTCTAAACTCAGCATAGTTAGGACAGTTGCCACTAACATGAACAGTAAGTCAAAAACCGAAGTCGGATTCAAACAGATTCACCTTCTTAAGAAATATTTGAGGTGTCTAAATTAAAACCTATGAATACGAAATCCAGATTTCTAATACAGCAAAGACTCTTACAAGAAAGAAATACAGGAGGAAGACAATACGACTTGTGATGCGATGGAAACCATTCTTGTCATGATCGAACCAAACCCCCACTCAACGTACTGATCTATCCCTATCCTTTTCTTTCCACCTTTACTTATGGTCGAGATCGTTCTTCTTACGCTGAAAATCTGGAGCGTAGCAAAAGCCTGTCCAACTATCCCAATTAGACTCGTAGTGGTAATATACTCATTGAGTAATGCGAGATGACGTAGAAATCCATTGCGCACTGCTGTCCAGAATTCCTCTGAAAAGAGCTCTGGTTCAGACGGAAAACTTCCTTCATATCCTTCGGTTTGGTAGAAGTAACATAGCAAATATTGAACAGAAAACGGAAAAAATAGCAACGGCCAAAACTATAGTCATTATCCCTGATAAGAACCTAAGCACTGTTATCTTTCCAAGCTTTGAATCAGATTTCATGAAACAGTTTTGCGCCGTCTATTTCTGTTACGTATTCAAATACGCTTACTAAGGAGTTTAAAACCACTTCTATAATTCATAAATAACATAAACCCTCGACTAATAATAATTTTGAAAAGCAAGAAAGGTATCTACGATGTCTGCTTACTTGAAGAAAGGAATCGCTGTATGGATTCTAGGCTTCCTAACGTTTATGGCAGCCTTGAATACATTCCATGCTGTAATGCTGTGGACGATTAACGGAGGCGAAGACTACATCCTTGAAACATACCTGATAAGCGACATAACTGGTGGGCTGCGGATAACAACCTACTTCTGGGTATCCACAGCAATGACATTCATCTTTCTCGGTCTGACCGCAATAGTTGCATACCGGAAACCGCCACTCGACCCAGCTCTAGCCAAAACGTTTCTAGAAATAGAAGGAAACACGATGGCTAACAGAAACAAATTGGAAAAGCAGGGGAAAACGATCCTAGACGTGCATGAAGAATTGTTCACTATGATTGAAAGCATCGGCAACGTCAAGAAAGAAACGTTGACCGAGCTAGAAAAGCAGAGAAGGACTATACGTAAGGTGGGGCAGTTGAGCAGGCTAAGCGCCAAGACAATAGAGAAAGAGATGTCGAAGCTGACTGGCATGAAAACCAGGCTGAAAGGCATTGAGAAGCGGCTCACACCACTTCAACCAAAGATTAAAAGCCTAGACAAGCCGGAGAAAATAAGGGGAATCGGACCCCATCTAGGAGACGCGTTGAGGGCCATTGGGATAACAAGTATAGGCCAACTAATCACTACAGACCCGGCGATAATCGCTGTAAAAACTCGGTTATCACAAGACGCGGCTAAACATCTCCAGGCAACAGCCCAGTTGCAGATGGTTCCGGGAGTGGACGAAATCGATGCGGAGCTACTAAAAGAAGTCGGAGTCTTGACCATCAAAGAACTGGCCAGACAAGACCCAATCCAGCTCAGCATAAAAATAGCGAAAATCGCCAAAACGTATGCGGAACAGGGAAAGATCGATGAGAGCAAAAAACCATCCGTTGAAAAAGTCATGTCATGGGTAAAGCTTGCACATCCGTTGAAGAAGTCATGCTTTGGGTAAAACTTGAATAGCGCGCGCGAGAGAAGGGGGTTAAAGAGCCATCTGGAACATCAACCGTTCAACCAGCTCTTTGTAACGATTTCGAATGGTAACCTCGGTTACTTGCGCTACCTCAGCTACTTCCCTCTGCGTTCTTTTTTCACCCGTCAACATCGAAGCTATATAACTTGCTGCAGCAGCCATACCTGTGGGCCCACGGCCAGA
>Ga0224506_10001321_pt1 | contig 17922 bp, 18 predicted proteins | sample SF_Jan12_sed_USG_2_FD_169108 | JGI IMG/M metagenome (GOLD analysis project Ga0224506, IMG submission 169108) | Sediment microbial communities from San Francisco Bay, California, United States - SF_Jan12_sed_USGS_8_1 | ecosystem: Environmental > Aquatic > Marine > Sediment | place: USA... | reverse complement strand
CTTGACAAGTCCGGCGGCAAGCCTTCTACTGTTCGCCCTGTTATCAAAACTACAACATCGGGGAGAAGCAAGGTGAACATATACGACAATATTCTTGGTACTATAGGCAATACTCCAGTAGTAAAAATCAATAAAATAGCGCCTTCTCACGTCAACCTGTACGCTAAAATAGAAGCCTTTAATCCCATGGGCTCGGTTAAAGACCGTCTCGCGCTCGGCATTATCGAAGACGCCGAAAAAAGTGGTGCGCTAAAACCCGGACAAACCGTGATCGAAGCCACAAGTGGTAATACCGGAATCGGGCTGGCCATGGTCTGTGCGCAAAAGGGCTATCCCCTGGTTGTCACCATGGCTGAGAGCTTCAGTGTTGAACGCCGTAAGCTGATGCGCTTCCTGGGCGCCAAAGTAGTACTCACACCTGCCCCGTTAAAAGGTAGTGGCATGGTACTAAAAGCGAGAGAACTGGCAGAAAAGAACGGCTGGTTTTTAACTCGCCAGTTCGAGAACGAAGCCAATGCAAATATGCATTCAAATACCACTGCTCCCGAAATATTGTCCGCGTTTGAGGGTCGGAAACTCGATTACTGGGTCACTGGATACGGTACCGGCGGTACCTTAAAGGGCGTTTCCAGAGTGCTCAGTGATAAAAGTCCTGACACCAAGGTAATTGTAGCCGAGCCTGAAGTAGCCAGTTTGTTAAGCAGTGGCATCGAACAGAAACGTAACGATGATGGCACACCAGCGGAAACTCATCCGAGCTGGAGTCCACACCCGGTGCAGGGCTGGACACCCGATTTCATCCCAAAGTTAACTGGCGACTCTATGGCGGCAGATAACGACAAAACAGTCATACCTGTAGCCGGACCCAGAGCGCTGGAGTGTTCGCGTAATCTGGCTCAAAAAGAAGGTATATTTGTCGGCATCAGTGCTGGCGCTACTCTCGCCGCAGCACTCGAAGTCGCCGAGTCCGCTCCCGAGGGATCAAACATTCTATGCATGCTACCCGACACTGGCGAACGATATTTGACGACGCCGTTATTCGAACATATCGATGCCGAAATGTCAGAGGAAGAACAGCAGTTGTCGGCATCCACGCCTGCCTGCCAGTTTTAAGAGCCAAACAGGCTCAACGCTTTACTGGGTATTCTGGTTCAACCAGAGTTGCTGAATATTATGTTTCAGTAACGAGCGTCGAGCAGGTTCCAGGGTATTATCAAGCAGATTTTGATAAATTCTGCGAGCATCGTCAACCATGCCCGATTTCTGCAGGCTTTCAGCCGCATTAAAACGCGCGGTCTGTGCCCAGGGATCCATTGCTTTCGGGTCAGGAAGCATTGCGGATTGGAAATATAACAACGCTGCCTGATCGTATTTTTTCAGGCCTTTGTAGGAATCGGCTATCCAGAATAGTATCTCCCGGTGTTGACGGGGCTCGACTCCCAAACGCAGCAGATGATTAAAATGATTAATAACCTCTTCATGCAGGTTAACCGTCTGCATATCGAACAGGACCTGGAGAATTCGGTCTGTATCATCGACATTAGGCTCTTTGTATTCGGTAATCAGAGCCTGCATTATCTGGTTGCCTTCCTTGTATTTCCCGCCGAGAATAAGCACACGCGACTGACGTAATTGCCAGCTCAGCCGACTGGTGCCCTCCGGGTAGCTAGTCATGCCGGACATCAATCGAGTAGCTTCGTCGATGTCCGCCTTCTTCAAAGCCAGGTCGACTAGCTGATAGCGCATAATGGGTGGGATTTGATTGGCATCAGCGAAAATATTACTACGATTAAAAAGATGATTGAGCAAAATGCGCTCAGATTCGTCTATTTCTTTGAAGGTTTTCAAATAACCGCTAGCAGCGCGGTTAACCACTTCCTCGCTTCGACTCTCCGTCATTAATAATGCATATAAGGAACGAGCCTTAACAGGCGTTGAAACGGCAGCATTATTGGCCAGATCCAGCCACTTATCATGGTCACCTACCAGTAGCTCTGACCGGTTACCAACCAGTCGAGCATAATCATGGTAACTTCTCCAGAGTTGATCGGCCTCTAATTCAAACAGCGACAAAGGTGAAACCAGCGCGTTCTTAAAATGCTGTTCGAGGGCCACGACTCGATCGACCGGAGACATTTTCTCTGAAGCAAAGACACCCAACGCCCATAGCGTCGCTAGCTGATCGGCAGTCGCATTATCTTTAGCTGTTTGCGTTTTCACCAGTTTCCACAATTCAGTCTGACCTATCCGATCAGACCTGAACCTGGCTAATAAACTAATCGATTTCGACTGCCAGCTTTTCTGTTGTTCGAGCACCTGGATGGCCTGTTCATATCGTCCAGTTTGAATAAGCACAGTTGCGCGTAATAGTAACCAACTTTCGTCCCGACTATCGAAATCCTGATCGTAGCGCAACATTGAAATTCGAGCATCCTCGATTCTGCCATCTTTCAGGTAACTGGAAATCACCAGACGGCGCCAGGCCTGATAGTCCGCAATAGCGCCAACGCCGCTCTGCCAGAGCTGCTCGCGAATAATCTTTCTTGCAGTAGCTGTCTGGCCTAATTCGAGGTAGGCCTGCGCTTTATAGGTAATCGTCTGATGTTTAAACTGATCTGGAATATCCACAGGCAGGCTCTCGATCTTAACTAGCAGGCGATTCCATTGCTGCCACCCGGATAATATTTTATAGCGCTCCTGTTCCCAGAGAATCCACTCGTAAAGGTCTTCATCGATTTTAGGCTGTGCCTGGTCGAGCATTTTTAAAGTTAATGCCGGGGCACCAGCGGCAGATATCCGTTTTAAAACATCTAATCGTTCGTCGGCTACTGCTATCTCGGAACCGAAAATAAAAATAAATAAAAAATGGATAAAGAATCGGTTTCTAGTCATATTAAACCCAAAAAAAAGGCGTGTAGCCTAAGCATACACGCCTTTTAATTTATTCAGCAAACTTCGCAGATACTGAAGCTTACAACTTCTCTTTGATTCGCGCTGCCTTACCAGTCAGACTGCGGAGGTAATACAATTTAGCCTGACGTACCTTGCCGCGGCGTTTCACCTTGATATCGGCAATCAGCGGGCTGTGGGTCTGGAATACACGCTCAACGCCTTCGCCGTGTGAGATTTTACGAACTGTAAAAGCCGAGTTTATGCCGCGATTACGCTTGGCAATAACAACACCTTCGAAAGCCTGCAAACGTTCACGAGTACCTTCCGTAACACGTACCTGAACGATGATGCTGTCACCGGGTGAAAATGCAGGAATATCAGTTTTTAACTGTTCTGCTTCGAGTTGTGCAATTATGTTGCTCATGTCGCTTCCTCTAAAAAAGTCTGTCTTACGTTCTACGAGTTTTGTTCAAACTCATCGATAAAATTCTGCAATAAAGCCTGCTGACGTTCATCAAGCTCAACTGCCTCGATTAATTCCGGCCGCCGTTGCCAGGTTCGACCCAGCGATTGACGATCACGCCAGTCCTGAATCTGTCGATGATTTCCATTCATCAATACCGCTGGCACCTTGCTTCCGTTAAATTCTTCCGGACGCGTATAATGTGGACAATCCAGCAGACCATTGCTAAACGAGTCCTGCTGAGCGGATTGCTGATGCCCTAGCGCACCCGGTATTAATCGTGCCATGGCATCAATGCAAACCATCGCGGCGAGTTCCCCGCCACTGATGACATAGTCACCAATCGACCATTCTTCATCAACTTCCTGTTCGATGAGTCGCTCATCTATGCCTTCGTATCGACCGCATAAAAATATGACAGATTCGGTTTTAACCTGTTCCGCCAATACCGTCTGTTCTACCGGCTTACCCTGCGGGCTTAGATAGACCAGCCTGGCGCCAGAATTTTGCTCGCGCACCGCCCGAATCGTGTCCTGCAATGGCTGAATTTTCATCAGCATTCCCGGACCACCGCCGTAGGGTCGATCATCGACCGTCCGATGCCTGTCCAGCGTAAACTCCCTGGGGTTCCAGCATTCGAGCTGAAGCAGGCCTTTTTCAGCGGCCCGTCCAACAACGCCGCATTCGATCACCTGTTTAACCAATTCGGGAAACAGCGTGATTACATCGATTCGCATCTCGTCTAATACTATCGGCTAATTCTAAAAATCAGCCTGCCAGTCGACAATAATTCGTCGACTGACCAAATCTACTTCCTTCACAATGTCGTCGACCACAAAAGGAATCAACCGGTCTCTGTCACCCTTGACCACCATGACATCATTAGCACCGGTTTCCATCATGTCATCGACTTGCCCCAGTACTTCGGACTGCAGCGATTCTACCTGCATACCGATCAAATCCGACCAGTAGTATTCGTCCTGATCCAGCTCTGGTAACTGATCAGGCCAGATGTAAATCTTGCTGCCGATTAATTCGGCTGCCTGTTCCCTGCTTTCAATACCGGTCAGTTTTGCCAGCACCAGCCTGCCTTCAGACGTCCTTCAACCTCTAGCGTCTGAATATCATCACCCGACTTAAGCATCCAGGGGCTGTATTCGACAATATTTTCGCGCGGACTGGTATCCGAAAAAACTCTTACCCAGCCCTTCAGTCCTTGCACACCGGTAATGTGCCCAACACAGATCTCTTCTTTGCGTTGGTCCATATCGACCGGTAACGACATTAAGCCGCCTTACGTGCACCCTTAATCAGGCTGGCAACGCGTTCGCTAGGTTGAGCACCCTTAGATACCCAATAGTCGATACGCTCGTTATCCAGACGTAATTCTTCTTCCTGACCACGCGCTTGCGGGTTGAAGAAGCCGAGGCGTTCGATATAACGACCGTCTCTCGGGCTGCGGCTATCGCTAACAACCACATGATAAAAGGGACGTCTCTTGGAACCGCCACGCGCTAAACGAATTGAAACCATATTAAAACCTTTAAAAATGTCACCAGACAACAGAATACCGCTGACCAATGGGGTCAGAAGACCGCGTATTGTACCTAAAAATATTGAGCTGTGAAGTCCGTAAAGACCCTTTTTATGCCTTTTCGCTGTTAAAAAGGCATTCCTGGCGGCATTTTACCTTTTAGCCCACGCATCATGTTCGCCATACCGCCTTTGCTACCCATTTTCTTCATCATTTTCTGCATTTGCTTATGCTGCTTGAGTAGACGATTGACGTCCTGAATTTCGGTGCCCGAACCCATGGCGACCCTGCGCTTGCGCGAGCCATTGATAACCTCTGGCTTACGGCGCTCTTTAGGTGTCATCGAGTCAATAATCGCGACCATACGCTTCATTTGTTTAGTATGCGCCGGGTTTTGCATGGCCTGCGCCACTCCCGCACCCATGCCGGGCAACTTGTCGATCATGCTGCCGAGGCCGCCCATCTTATCCATTTGCATGAACTGATCGCGCAGGTCTTCGAGATCGAAGCCCTTACCTTTTTTGACCTTTTTCGCCAGTTTTTCCGCTTTTTCGTGATCGACTTTTTCATGCGCCTGCTCGACCAGCGAGAGAATATCGCCCATGCCGAGAATACGCGAAGCCATACGATCCGGGTGAAAGGCCTCAAGCGCATCGGTTTTCTCGCCCGAACCGATATATTTGATCGGTTTGCCGGTGATGTGTCGGACCGATAAAGCCGCACCGCCACGTGCATCACCATCGGTTTTTGTCAATACCACACCACTTAAGGGCAGTGCTTCACCAAAAGCTTTGGCTGTATTAGCGGCATCCTGACCGGTCATGCTATCGACAACGAACAGAGTTTCGGTCGGCATCACTGCATTGTGGATGCCTTTGATTTCGTCCATCATTTGCTGGTCGATATGTAATCGTCCGGCGGTATCGAGGATTAACACATCGGCGTTTTGTTTGCGGGCGGCATTCTGTGCCTGCTTCGCTATATCAATCGGCTTTTGCTTAATATCACTGGGATGGAATATGGCGTTCACCTCGCCAGCCAGTGTCTGCAACTGATCGATCGCTGCAGGACGGTAGACATCCACGCTAGCGACCATAACGACTTTTTTATCGACTTCAATCAAACGCCGTGCCAGTTTAGCAACCGTCGTGGTCTTACCCGCACCCTGTAAGCCTGCCATCAAAATAGTCACCGGTGGCTTTTGATTCAGGTCGAGGCCATCGTGTTGATGCCCCATGACCGCTACCAGCTCATCGTTGACTACCTTTACCAGCGCCTGACCGGGCGACAGACTGCCGATGACTTCCTGACCCATGGCTTTTTCACGAACTTTGTCGATAAATTCGCGGACTACGGGTAAAGCGACATCAGCTTCAAGCAAAGCCTGGCGAACCTCGCGTAAGCTATCTTTAACATTGTCTTCGCTAAGACGCCCCTGACCACGCAGGTTTTTCAGGGTTTTCGATAGACGATCAGTCAGGTTTTCAAACATGAGCTAAATTCTTTGCGTTGTAAGTGCAGGGGATTATAGCAGTCGAAGCAGTAGAATAAACCCGCTCTGATGCAGCCAGGCTGTTTACAGCTTAAATATCTCACTACCGCGCAGATACTGCACATTAAAATCGGGCATGGCTTCAACACATTGGCGATAAATCAGGTCTTCTTCGCCTGGCTTAAAATGCGTGAGCCAGACATCGGGGCGATGTTTCAATTTAGCAATATCTTCACCGAGCAGGCTGGGGCAGTAGTGTTTGGAGAGTTTGCTGATTTCGATTTCGCTATTCGAGAAAGCTGTTTCGACAAACAATATATCGATCTCTTCGTAGTTGTTAAGCGTATCCCACAGGGTATCGTTGGTAGTGGTGTCACCACTGAAGGCGACAGTACCCGTTTCCGACTGCAAACAGTAGCCGACCCCCGGAACAGTATGATTTACCGGAATCATCTCGAATTCGCGCGACCGTATGCTAAGCCTGTCGCCAGGTTTCATCACTTCAAAACGCAGCGAGGGATTTTCGGCGCTTGGCAATACTGTAAAATCCGGCCATATTACCCAGTTAAATATATGGGTTTTTAGCGCCTCGATAGTTTCCTGTTGAGCATGAACAACAATCGGTTCATCGTGTACGCCAAACATGGTGTCAGCCAGTAAAGGGAGACCAGCGACATGATCCATATGTGAGTGTGTTAGAAAGATATGACGTATACCCGTCATCTGATTAAGAGGTAAATCACCAAGACCGGTTCCAGCATCGACCAGCACATCATCATCGATTAAAAAAGACGTGGTTTTCAGATGTGATCCTATACCACCGGACCAGCCTAATATTTTTATCTGCATGGCTTTTGTATCAAAAGATTATTCGCTAAAAAAGCAAGTAACGACTTTATAACAAATTTCAGGAAATTTATCTCGAACACAGTGCACAATCTATGAATAAAAGTCAGATTCACTTATAGTGTCACGAAAGAACTTTTCGGTTACACTCCGTTTTTATAACCACTGACCAGAAATGATGCTCCCCACCATAGCCAGCGTACTTGCAACTTTACTCTATTGCCTGTCCGCATTTCTTATTTTTAGACAACTCGGCAAATCAGCTCAGCAGCGCTGGATTGCCCTGGCGCCTGCTTTAACTGGAACATTAATACAGGCCTTGTTACTCAACCATTTAATCTACCGACCCGATGGATTGAATCTTGAGTTTTTTGCCGCATTTTCGTTGATCAGCTGGCTGATTTCGATCCAGATATTACTCAGCGCCTACTTCAGACGAATCGAGAGCCTGGGCATTGCGGTTTTTCCAATTAGTGGCCTGGCAAGCATCATTGCCAGTCTGGATACTCATGTGCTCCTGATCGAAACGAGCAGTAGTGCCATTCAGGTGCATATTATCATCTCTATCGTAGCCTATAGCCTGATTACTCTAGGCGCCTTTCAGGCCACCCTGCTGGCTTACCAGGAGCATTCTATTCGCTCACATAAACCAGGTGGCCTTATCCGTTACCTGCCACCGATTCACGACATGGAAGCCCTGTTATTCATGTTTCTGGGATTTGGCTTTATCAGTCTCAGCGTTTCTTTGCTGAGTGGTTTTTTCTATCTCGAAGATATATTTGCGCAGCACCTGGTACACAAATCTGTACTCTCAATTGTCGCCTGGTTCATACTTGGTATATTAATGTTCGGGCGACTCCAGTTCGGCTGGCGAGGTAAAACAGCCATCCGTTGGACTTTATCCTCTTTCCTGTTCCTCATGCTAGCCTTCTTTGGTAGCAAGCTCGTACTCGAATTCATCTTATAGTAATCATATTCATGGTTTCAGGTCACTTAGCTTGAACGATATTCCTATTTATTATCTTTTCATCACGTTGGTGATTTTGATCCTGCTTTCGGGTTTTTTCTCAGGCTCTGAAACAGGCTTAATGAGCCTGAACAGGTACCGATTAAAGCATCTGGCTGAAAACAATCATGGCGGTGCCAAACGCGCGCTGGCGTTGCTCAGTAACCCGGACAAGCTGATTAGCCTGATTTTACTGGGCAATAACTTCATTAATATCGTAATTACCCAGCTGGCGACCTATATCGGCTATCGAATCTACGGCGAGGCGGGTATCGCTATCGCCACAGGGGTTCTGACACTAATTCTCCTGCTATTTGCCGAGGTCACGCCAAAAACCCTGGCGGCAGCTCACCCTGAAAAAATCGCGCTGCCTGCTGCTTATATCTATAAACCCCTGTCGCGTCTGCTCGCGCCACTGGTATGGACTATCAACTGGCTGTCAAAACTCGTCCTGTTGCCTTTTCAACAAATAGACAGGTCGCATTCAGCTGATGCACTTAATTCCGATGAGTTGCGTGTCGCGGTATCCGAAACCAGCGGCCTGATCCCCGACTCTCACCGCGATATGTTAATCAGTATCCTGGATCTGGAAAAAGTCAGTGTCGACGATATCATGGTACCCCGGAGTGAGATTATTGGAATCGACCTGGAGGATAACTGGAACGATACCTTAAAGCAGATTACCAACCTGCCGTACACCCGGATTCCTATCTATACAGACAACATCGACAATCTGGTCGGCCTCGCACAGCTCCGCAAAATATTACCCCTGTTAATGAACGACGACTTCAGTCCGGAGAGTCTCAAGGCGATCACCCGACAAAGTTACTTCATTCCAGAAGGCACCTCGCTCACTACGCAGTTGATCAATTTTCGCAAGAACAAACGTCGCATGGGTTTCGTTGTCGATGAATATGGCGATATTCAGGGGCTGGTGACTATCGAGGATATCCTCGAAGAAATCGTCGGCGAATTCACTACCGACCCTACCGCATTACACCAGGATTTTTACCAGGACAGCGATGGTAGTTTTCTGGTCGATGGTTCGACCCATGTTCGCGTCCTCAATCGCAATTTGAATATCGACCTGCCTACCGACCGCGCAAAAACACTCAACGGGCTTATTCTGGATTACATGGAATTTATTCCGGAAGCAGGCACCAGCTTAAAAATCGAGGAGTATCCCATCGAAGTGATGCAGGTGAAAAACAACATGGTAAAAACCGTCCGCCTGATGCCAGAAAAAATTAAACCAGTGCACAGCACCCAGTCCGAACTACCTCTGGCTGACCACTCAAATGGCTAGAGCATTATCCCAATTCCAGTGCCGGGAATGCGCCAGTATATTACCTAAATGGTCCGGCCAATGTTCCGACTGTAAGAGCTGGAATAGCATCGAGGAATTACCGGCCATCGCCAGCCCGGGCAAGCCGGTCACAACCTGGCATGGCGGCCCTGGCAGTACGACAGTTTTAACCTTAAACGAAATCCCCGGTTCGGACGCTCCCCGTTTCAGCAGCAATATCGATGAACTCGACCGCGTGCTGGGCGGTGGCCTGGTTCAGGGCTCGGTGATCTTACTTGGTGGCGACCCCGGCATCGGCAAATCGACCATTTTGTTACAATGCCTGACACTGATAAGCCAACAGCACAACGCGCTATACGTCACTGGGGAAGAGTCGCCACAACAGGTAAGCATGCGTGCCCAACGACTTAAACTACCGACTCAACACTTAAAACTATTGAGTTCTACCTGTGTCGAAGAAATTATCGCTCAGGCCAGCACCAATAAACCCGCAGTAATGGTGATTGACTCGATCCAGACGATTTTTACCAATAGCCTGCAGTCGGCACCCGGCTCGGTAAGCCAGATCCGTGAAAGCACTGCGATGCTGGTAAGACTGGCAAAACAAAGCAACATCACTATCTTTCTGGTTGGTCATGTCACCAAGGAGGGGCAGCTCGCGGGTCCAAGAGTACTTGAGCACATGGTCGATACCGTATTATATTTCGAAGGTGATAACTCCACCCGTTACCGTGTTATTCGAGCAGTAAAAAATCGTTTTGGCGCTGTCAACGAACTCGGGATTTTTGCGATGACCGACGAAGGCCTGAAACAGGTCAGTAATCCGTCCGCAATATTCCTCTCTCACCACGAGCAACCGGTATCCGGCAGTGTGATCATGGTATCCCGCGAAGGCACACGCCCCATCCTCGTCGAAATACAGGCACTGGTCACCGAGAGTCACGCCGGTCATCCTCGCCGTATCAGTGTCGGCCTGGAATCAAACCGACTGGCAATGTTGCTGGCCATTTTGCAGCGTCATGGCGGCATGCCCCTCTACGATCAGGATGTTTTCATTAATGCCGTCGGTGGTGTGCGCATAGCCGAAACCGGCGCAGATCTCGCGGTCATCCTGGCCATATTATCGAGTTATCGTGACCGCCCGGTAAGCAACCGTTTACTAGTCTTCGGTGAGGTAGGTTTATCCGGTGAAATTCGACCGGTACCAAATGGCGAGGAACGTTTACGTGAAGCAGGCAAACACGGCTTCGAAACGGCAATCATCCCGAAAGCCAATATGCCCAAGCGAAATACGATAAAAAATTTGAATTTGATACCTGTCAGTCATTTAGCAGAGACTCTGGATGCTTTATAATCGCCCACAAATTGCTATTGAGCGTCTGCATGCCTAAAACAACCGACAAACTGAAGGATTTTGAAAAATCCCTTGAGCAACTTGAGAAAATAGTCAAGCGAATGGAAGCCAGCGAGCTTGGTCTGGAGGAATCTCTGAGCCAGTTCGAAAAGGGCATCGCCTTAGCCAGAAGCTGCCAGGATACACTCGCCAATGCGGAATTACGCGTCGAGCAACTGATCGAGAAAAACGGTCTGCAACAAACCATCGCTTTCGAAGATCTGGATGAAGATTGATTCTCAGACCTTCGAGTCATTGCTGGAACAATACCAGCAAAGAGCCAAGCAGGCATTAAATCACTGGCTACCGCCAGAATCGATCAATCCGGTTGTCCTGCATAAAGCCATGCGTTACTCAGTACTGGCACCGGGTAAACGTGTGCGCCCGGCTCTCATCTATGCAACGGCATCGACGCTTGAGGTCGATTTACAATCGGTCGATGGTGCGGCAGCAGCAATAGAAATTATTCACGCCTATTCGCTAATCCACGACGACTTACCTGCCATGGATGATGACGACTTACGACGTGGTCGGCCAACCTGCCATATCGAGTTTGACGAGGCCACGGCCATACTGGCCGGTGACGCCCTACAGGCTCTGGCATTTTATATTCTTAGTCACGATCCCGATATGATCTCTGATAGCTCTGCACGCTTGAAAATGGTACAACAGTTGGCCCTGTTTTCGGGGTCTCGCGGCATGGCCGGTGGTCAGGCCATTGACCTGGCTGCGGTCGGCAAGCCGCTGAATATCACCGAACTGGAAACCATGCATATTCACAAAACCGGTGCGTTAATCCGAACCTGTGTTCAAATGGCTGCTTTAAGTGCTAAGAATTTGAGTGAAGAAAAATTTAACGCACTGGATTGCTACGCCAAAGCTATTGGTCTTTCGTTCCAGGTGCAGGATGACATTCTCGACGTCACTGGCAATACTGAGACGTTGGGCAAACCCCAGGGCTCTGATATTAAACACAATAAACCAACCTATCCGTCAATCATCGGGCTTCAGGCATCGAGAGAGAAAGCTCAGGAACTCCATGAGAAAGCTTTACAATCGCTGACGATTTTTGGTGAGGAAGCCGACATTTTAAGGTATATTTCGGCCTGGTTTGTAGAACGCACCCACTAGTATTCCATGACATCTGACCTGTATCCGTTACTGGACACAATCCAATCTCCAACGGATTTACGTTCACTCAAAGAAAACCAGTTACCGCAACTGGCCGAAGAGCTACGCGCATTCCTGATTCAAAGCCTGTCCAAAACCGGCGGTCATCTGGCATCCGGCCTCGGGTCAGTGGAAATCACCATCGCGCTACATTATCTGTTTGATACGCCTAATGATCGTTTGGTCTGGGATGTCGGACACCAGTGTTATCCGCATAAAATTCTTACCGGCCGCCGCGATCAAATGGCGAGCCTGCGACAAAAAGACGGACTTTCTGGTTTCCCCAAAATTACCGAATCTGAGTACGATCATTTCGGTGTCGGTCATTCGAGCACATCGATTAGCGCTGCTCTTGGCATGGCTATCGCCGCCAAAGCTAAAAATGAAGACCGAAAAGCAGTAGCGATCATCGGAGATGGTGGTATGACGGCGGGTATGGCTTTTGAGGCACTTAATCATGGTGGCTGTATCGATACCGACCTGCTAGTCATTCTTAACGATAACGAAATGTCGATATCGCCTAATGTCGGTGCCATGTCCAAATATTTGTCGCGTATCTGGTCAGGGAAAATTTATTCAAATATGCGTGCCGGCAGTAAAAAAGTTTTACAGCGAATTCCCTCAGCCTGGGAACTGGCTAAACGCGCCGAAGAACACGTTAAGGGCATGATGGTTCCCGGCACCCTTTTCGAGGAACTTGGTTTTTCCTATTATGGCCCAATTAATGGACATAACCTCGGCGATATCATCCCTCTGATTAAAAACATGCAGCATCTGTCGGGACCCCGCCTGCTACACATTGTCACGCAAAAGGGTAAAGGTTATCCACCAGCCGAAGCCGACGCCTGCAAATTTCACGGAGTCGGCCCATTCAACGCACAAACAGGTGAAGTCAGTTCATTGAGCAAGCCCGGGGTGCAATCATATACTCAGGCTTTTTCTGACTGGTTAGTACAGAAAGCCGAACAGGACCCCCTGCTGCATGCTGTAACTCCTGCCATGCGAGAAGGTTCCGGCCTGGTTGAGTTTTCCAGGAAATTTCCACAGCGTTATCACGATGTCGGTATTGCCGAACAACATTCAGTCACTGTCGCAGCGGGCATGGCTCGCGATGGTCTAAAGCCGGTTGTCGCGATCTATTCAACCTTTTTACAACGCGCTTACGACCAGCTCATTCATGATGTCGCTATTCAGGACCTCGATATTACTTTTGCCATTGATCGTGCTGGAATTGTCGGTGCTGATGGTGCAACCCACACCGGCAGTTTCGACATAAGCTATGTTCGCTGTATCCCCGGCGTTATCCTGATGGCACCGGCAAACGCAAAAGATATGCATGAATTACTTAATACGGCATACCAGTATCCGGGGCCCGCGCTGGTTCGTTATCCACGGGACAACACAGATAAACTGCCACAAATTGATACCAAAAACACGGCTGAACTCGGTAAAGGAATTGTCTTGAGACAAGGTAGCCGAGCCGCTTTGCTGGTCTTTGGAACCTTGCTCGACATCGCAATTGGAATAGCCGAAACGCTTGATTTAACTGTGGTCAACATGCGTTTCATTAAACCGTTAGATGAGGCTTTAATCGAAGAATTGGCGGCAAGTCACGAGAACCTCGTTACCATCGAAGATGGCAGCATCGCTGGCGGGGCCGGGACTGCCGTGCTCGAGTGTCTCAGCGAAAGGCGTTTAACTAACCCCTGCCTACGTCTGGGACTCGATGATCGCTTCCCTTCGCAAGGTAATCGGCAACAGGTTTTGGCTGAATATGGAATGGACAAAACCGGAATAGAATCGACTATTCAGGGGTTCATTCAGTCCTAAAACTTTCATATTCAAGTTAAATATTGGCGTCTGCTACCGTATTCACATACAATAAGTAAGGATGTAGTCTCATTTTTGATTACAGGTTTCCTTATTTATATCGAGTAATAGAGTTATGTCTGACTTAGTATCTGGCACAGTTAAATGGTTTAACGACGCCAAAGGGTATGGTTTTATTTCACAGGAAGGTGGAAAGGATGTATTCGTACATTTTAGCGCCATTCAGGGCGAAGGCCACAAGACTTTGCAGCAAGGCCAATCAGTTACAATGAAAGTGACTGACGGCGCTAAAGGCCCTCAAGCAGAAGATGTTTCACCAGCCTGAAGGGGCTGCAAAACATTTAGTTACCGGATATCGCTATCCGGAAATTTAATCAGGAGGTAATTTTTGGTTACGGTCCTGTAAGACCCGATGCGGTAATTAGTATCGGGAGTTGGCACCGCGCGAAATCACAAAGCTTCATTCATCACAATAAACTTTACCGCATAACCTGAAGCTCTCCAATTCCGATTCTATCTATTAATTATATTTGACATGAATCAATGTGAAGACTATTTGCCTATCACTTCAGGCCCAGTATAATTACCTACCTTTTTACTCAGTTATTTGCTTCTCAAACTTTCAGACAGGCAAATTTAGAAAATAGATTTAGTTATTCAGACGCGCTCAGATCCGCTAATAGCATAAACTGCGCAGAGGTTTTACCATGAGTCAATTAGACAAAGCAGAAGCGATCATCCCGGATATCCAGGGATCGGCGGATACTCGTCAGCTAGCCATTAATCGTGTTGGTATCAAAGACATACGCCACCCGGTAATCGTCAAAGATCGTTCAGATGGAGTCCAACACACCATTGCTACTTTTAATATGTACGTGTTCCTTCCGCATCAGTTTAAGGGCACACATATGTCGCGTTTCGTCAAAGTACTGAACGACCACGAGAAGGAAATTACGGTGTCGTCGTTTAAGGAAATGCTCACCCAAATGGCAGAGCTACTGGAAGCCAATTCGGGCAATATCGAAATGCGATTCCCCTACTTCGTCAATAAAGCGGCTCCCGTTTCTGGCGTAAAATCGCTACTCGACTACGATGTAACGCTAATCGGAGAAATAAAAGAAGGCGTTACCAGCACCCGCATAAAGATTCAGGTTCCGGTTACCAGTTTATGCCCCTGTTCGAAATCGATCTCCGATTACGGCGCCCATAATCAGCGTTCACATGTAACGGTTAACGCAAAAACCAAAGGGTTCATCTGGATCGAAGAGATTATAGATATCGTAGAAAGGCAGGCTTCGTGTCAGCTATATGGATTGCTAAAGCGACCGGACGAAAAATACGTTACCGAGCACGCCTACGATAATCCTAAATTTGTCGAAGATATGGTGCGCGATATCGCTGGAGAATTCAACAAAGATGAGCGAATCCGACAGTACATTCTCGAATCGGAGAACTTCGAGTCGATCCACAATCATTCTGCTTATGCACTGATCGAGTTCGATAAGGAAGGTCTATAACACACTCGTGGACGGCTACCAGTTTTCAAGAGCCTGAATCGCAATATTATTGGCAGGACGTGCCACCAGTCCTGCCTGATTAATCGAAATAGCAAATATAGCATCATCGCGTAAGGGCAAAAATATTGCCTGGCCAAAGTAAGCATCCAGAAAAGGTAAATTCGACTTCATCAATCGTTTCAGCTCCCATAGATTGATTCCCCGTTGCTGATGCGTTAATTGAAACGCACTTACCGGCTTACTAGTAGCCTGCTCGATGTCGCGATAGCGGCCACTAATACGGTCCAGCTGATAATAGCTATCCATCCCAAGGAGATTTGCCCAGCCTTTCCATTTCAGTATTTTCGCTTCCAGTCGCCATTCATCACCCTGTAGATAAACGGTATCCAGACTATGATTATCACTGGTATCGACATAATTTAATTCGACCTGGTAATTTTGATTCGATATTTTCTGAGTAGATATCAATAAGATGTCACGTTCAGAGGTTAAGCGTTGGTAGGTACTGAGGTTCGATATTACGAGTAAAAGTAAAGCAAAGCTTAAAAAGGCCAGGCTCGCCGGCATAGCGTAAAACCCTGCTTTGAGGAATCGACCTTTTCTGAGTCGACTCCAGCTAGCTAGCAATAAGAGCACGAAAATTATTGCAAACAGACCGCTCAGTATTCCGAGTACATTCATCGGTAAGACTTCCGCACTGGATGCAGGTTAAATAGCGATCCAGCCAAACCCGGTTTCCTGGTCAGCGAGCACCGGTTCTGGTAGGCCGCTGAGTTGACCAAGTTGCTCGGCAACCAAATTGCGACAATTATTATTTTCAGAAATATGCCCTGCGATCAGGCAACTTAAGCGCTCCTTATTGATTTTTCGTAACAGCGACATCGACTGACTATTAGAGAGGTGCCCCAGATCCCCACCAACTCTCTGTTTAAGGGAAAAAGGATATGGCCCCTGTTCAAGCATGACTTCGTCATAATTAAATTCCAGTAACAGTCCGTCCAGCTCGTGATAGACATCGGAAATATGGCTGGTGATATGCCCCGTATCGGTCAAAATCCCAAGCATCTTACTATTCTTACTATCCCTGAAAATAAATTGTACCGGTTCACCTGCATCGTGCGGTACCGTAACGGGTAATACTTCCAGACTACCAATAGTAACCTGCTGACCTCCCCGAAGGCTGTTATAAGCGCAATCGTCATCGAAAGCACAGCGTGCGGTACCTCTAGTGCTCCAGATGGGGATATCATAGGTTGAAGCCAGACGAGCGACGCCGCCACTATGATCGGAATGCTCGTGCGTCACCAGTATCGCGTCGATACTTTCTGGAGACATTGCCAGTCTTTCCAGACGTAACTTAAACTGTCGCAACGAGAATCCGCAGTCGACCAGGATTGTAGTTGAATCGAGACTAACTAGCGTGGCGTTACCCTTACTACCGCTACCTAGCGAAGCAATTTGCATCGGTTACTTAACACGCTCGTAAATCGTGGTCAGAAATTCTATCGCTTCACCTGACTGATCGAAATCCCCACTGAGGTTTTCAATACTTATCCTGGTCTGATTATGAGTTTCTTTGGAAACAACCAGCGCTATTTCTTTATCTACTGTCCTGGGCTTGTTAAAGAATGAAAAGAACCCACTCTTTTCCTCGATTTGATAATTCGTTCTTACAATGGCAACTCGATCACCCGAAAACCCTCTATCCTCATTGGTCGAAAGAACCTCAATGTCCAGCCGACTCAATTCATGTAATAACCGGTTCCAGGTCTGTTGTGGTGTGGCTCTCACCAGCAGGTAAGTTTCGTTTTCCGAATTATCCACCTGCATTAAAGCGCGAGGCTGGAAGAGCTTTATATTAGACACTTGCTGTTCAACATCGCTTTGCTGCAAGCCAAGAAATATCATCAGGCGTGACAACATCTCGACTTCGAGCTCGGGTTCCGAGGGCCGAAAACCCCAGTCGTCGCGAGTTTTCTTTGTCTGTATTCCCCACTCGCTTGCTACATCAGTCTCGGACTGAACAGTAGACTCTTTGGGGGAATTTCGAGTACCGCGATGAGTGATATATATCCGGGTTTTATCGTCGTCAGCGTCTCTGGCGATACGTGTGCGGAACTGATCCTGACTGTTGGATAAATTCTTATTGCCAAATAACTTTTCGAATATACCGAGCTCCTTTTCATCGATACCCTCTTCCTTAAAAACCCAGTCTGTCTGCATGATCCCTATCACCGGCTCATCCTTTTCCAAAGTAAAGCCTTCGGCAGCCCAGAATGCCTTAATGAGTTCATAAAGATTATCTACCGAACCCTCTACCGACAACCAGTAAAAGTCGGCGCTGCCTTCCAGTCGAAGTGTATCTACCTGAGCCAGTACCGGAATCTGGTTAATGGTTTCGCCGGTACCAGCAGAAAAATTATCAGGGATATCAAACCGTTCACTGAGTATCGACTGTGTCAGGTCGGGGGGG
>Ga0224506_10001320_pt1 | contig 17930 bp, 16 predicted proteins | sample SF_Jan12_sed_USG_2_FD_169108 | JGI IMG/M metagenome (GOLD analysis project Ga0224506, IMG submission 169108) | Sediment microbial communities from San Francisco Bay, California, United States - SF_Jan12_sed_USGS_8_1 | ecosystem: Environmental > Aquatic > Marine > Sediment | place: USA... | reverse complement strand
TCCTTTATGCTCCTCGGGGAAGGCTTTTATCTGTGCAAAAGATAGCCCGTCTTGAAGTTGGTTCGCCAGATCCGGGGGAAGCGTTTTTTTGTAGGGTTGAACACAGCCGGTTACCAGAAGAAGCATTCCACAGACCAGAGCCAGTGGAAAGGCGAAAGGGATAGAATCCTTACCCAAGTGAACAAGTCGTATCATCGCGTGACCTCATGAAAGACGCGTGTTGAGCCTAGTGTATCTTCTTGGGTGTCGAAAAAGTGATTCCCGTCGCGACCCAGTCCCGATTGTCAGGTAATCCTTTCTTGGTGACCTCAGCGACCAAGCGGTCGCCCACTTGCGGGCGGGCGTCTTTTTGATGAATCCCATTTTGTTGAAACACGGTTTTTGGTTGCAACGCCAGAGTAAGGGAATCGCCTTTGGTCGTTTTCACGACGACGTGATCCTCCTCACTGGCGGTCACGGTGCCCATCACATGGGAGGCATCTCCATGGGCCCAGGCAAATGTTGGAATAAGGAAGATGGAAAGACAAATGCAAAAGCGACAAATTCGATTCATGGGCGGACTCCTTGCATAGATCTATTAATGATGGTGTGGAGTGGCAGGCTCCACGTCTTCACCGGATAAAAATTGATCGAGGATCTCTTGCTGCTCGCGTTCCGCACGAGTCAGAGGATTGTCTTTTTTCATTTCCACAATTTCCTCAGGGGTAATCGTCGGTAAGTGCCGAATGAACCATACTAATTGCCAGCTTTCCTCATCTTCCTCTGGAGAGCCCTTGCCCCAAGCCGGCATGCCAGTAAACCGAATACCATGGTGAATGACATAAAAGAGCTCCCCGTCCGGCATAGATTGAATAACTGGCTCGCGGAGATCGGGGACGGGTGGATAAAAATTTGGCCCCATGTGGGTTTTGCCGCTTCCATCATTGGCATGACAGGTTGCGCAATGGTCGGCAAAATGATGGCGTGCCTCGGCTAATACCTCAGGAGAAAAGCGGACCGGATTCGACATTTTAAGAAAATGACTTGGGGTGGCCATGTGGCGGATGAACCGGGCTGCTTTGACTTCCCATTCAGGTGGAGTCCCCTTGGCAGAAAACATCCCAGGCAATACCCACAACGCGGTTAGGATTCCTCCAATCAGAAGGAGGACACACAGAAAAAAGAGCCATTTAATTTTTCTTAGCATAGATTGTTCCTATGAATCAGTGTACCTGGTCAGCGATTTTCGTTACAAGCTATAGTAGGAAAATGGGAGATAATTGAGTCGTGATCGCTAGACGGAACGCCGTGCAATGGGCCGTAGAGAAAATGACGCGTCGGGTAGGCTCCAAGGTCAGACATGTGTGCCTGAAAGGTCCATTCCCATGAATGAGATTTCCTCAACATGGGTACAAGGGTTAAAGAATCCACACTGTTACCCTCATCCGGCTGATCAGGTGAGGGTGGTGGAAACCCATATTTCTTGGGTGGTTCTTACTGGATCGTACGCCTATAAAATCAAAAAGCCGGTCACATATTCGTTTGTGGATTTTTCAACCTTAGAAAGGCGGCGGTGGTTTTGTGAGGAAGAAGTGCGCCTGAATCGTCGGCTAGCACCGGAGGTGTACCTGGGGGTTGTTCCGATGACGGGTTCCCCGGCGCACCCTCAGATTGAGGGTCAGGGGGCCCCGTTTGAATTTGCAGTCAAAATGAAACAATTCTCGTCTGACCAGGACATTCCTGACATCTTGACCAGTGGGAAAAAGGCTGAAGCCTGTATTTCCCAATTAGCTGATAGAATTGCAACATTTCATGCCAAAATTGAAAAAGCTGATGAAGACTCACCCTATGGGACTTCAACGATGGTGTGGCAGCCCATACAAGAATGTCTACAGGAAATCCCTCTCCAACTGCTCACGCCGCACACGCAAGAGCTTTTGTCACGCATTGAGCAATGGATACAGACGGAATGGCGAAAATTGGCGGATGTCCTGTCTTCCCGGAAACAAGAAGGTTGTATTCGAGAATGTCATGGAGACCTTCATCTCGGAAATATCGCCATATTCGAAGGAAACGTCTGCGTGTTTGATGCCTTGGAATTTGAACCACGCCTTCGCTGGATTGATGTCATGAGTGAAGTGGCCTTTATGGTGATGGATCTCGAAAATCAGGGCCATCAAGATCTGGCGTTTCTGTTTTTGAATCGCTACCTGGAATTGACCGGAGACTATGAGGGCTTACGAGTCTTTCGGTTGTATCAGGTCTATCGGGCGTTAGTGAGAGCCAAAGTGGCTGGGTTACGGTCTGCTCAGTTGGCCGAACATAGCGGGGAGGAAGAAAAGGCCACATGCGAATTGCTTGGATACCTGGAACTCGCACATCGTTTGACGACTGGAACCACTCCAGCACTCATTCTTATGCATGGGGTTTCGGGAACGGGGAAAACAACCGTGTCCACAGAAATCATCAAAGCCATTGCTGCGATACGCATACGATCCGATGTGGAACGAAAGCGGCTGTTTGGAGAAGGACTGGGGCCTAAGGAGAACGTACCAGAGGCGGGACTCTACCAATCGAATATGACGGTGCGCACATACGAGCAATTGCGAAATTTGGCAAAAACCCTGCTGGAGGCGGGTTTTTCTGTGGTTGTTGATGCCACCTTTCTTCAACAACAGCAGAGAGCATTATTTAGGCGGTTGGCCCAAGAGCAAGGATGTGCGTGGTGTGTTGTGGATGTTTTTGCTCCCGAAGCAGTTTTGGCGGAGAGAATTGAACAGCGTTCTCGTGACGGCCATGATGCCTCAGATGCCACGGTCGAGGTGATGAAGCGTCAACAAGACAACCAGGAATCGTTCACCCCAGAGGAACAAGCACATGTGATTAGGGTTGATTCAAGCGACCCCAAGGCCATATGGCACGCCATCAGCCAACTGAAGGGAAAGACCTGAACACGAGACGTGGTGTAAAAAACGCGTAGACATGTCGTTATTTCATGAGAGTTTGAATCCGTACGTCCGATCCACCCAAGTTTAAAAATTTCTGATAGTGGTATTTGGCTTTATCCAGGTCGGCTTTGTGAAATTCATAAAAGGCTCCCATATTAAATTGGCCTTCCACCGAATTTGGTTGTAAGGCCAACCCTTTCTGATATGCCTCCTCCGCTTGGTTGAACTGTTTTTCTGCAACCAACAGCACACCCAAATTGACATAGGCCTCAGCGTCGGTGGGTTTGAGTTGCGTCACTCGCTGAAAATGTTTAATCGCTTGTTGGGGCTGCTTGTCCTGTTGATACAAAAACCCCAAATTGTAATGGGCAACTGAATGGTCCGGTACAATTTGTACAACGTGTGTGTACGCGTCAATGGCTTGCTCGAATCGCTGGTTTTGTTCGGAAAGTCGGCCTAAAAGATACCAGCCTTCAGCATGTTGTGGATCGTGTGTGGTGAGACGAGTGAGAAGTTCTTGGGCGCGATCCTTTTGATTCCTTTGCACCAAATGATAGGCAAGGTGAAACAGTGCCTCCGAGACTAAAGATTCCTGTTTGAGGACTATTTCATATTCTTGAATGGCTTTGTCGGTCTCACCGATCTGATCAAATATTTTTGCCCGAGTCAGTCGGGCTTCCCAAAATCCAGGATAAAGAGTCAGGGCTTGTTGGATCACCAGTTCAGCTTCTTTCATCTTGTCTTGCTTCAACAACAGTAATCCTAAATCATAGTGAGCTTGGGCAAAGTTGGGGTGTAGCTGAACAGCCTGCAGGATGGGCGGGATCGCGGTGCTGGGGTCCTGAGTGCGCTGATACTGTACGATCCCCAGAAGATGATGGGCTTCGGCGTAAGCGGGAAATTCGGTGATCGCCTGTTGGAGCAGTGATTCAGCTTGTTGGAAGTCCTGGCTTTGGATGGCGGAAATAGCTTGATGGTAGAGATCCCCGGCAGGGTGACTGAATGCGGACATTGGCCAAAAACTGAGAAAGACCACAATGGGGAGATACCCCTTGAATGGAAAGATTCCTCTTCGCATGGGTTTCAGTGAATATCAAGACTCTGAGGAAGGTTGTGTCGCGATCGCCATGCTTGTAATTCCACTTAATCGGATCAAGTCCATCACTTTAATGACGTGTCCATGCGGGACTTGTTCATCGGCATTGATCAATAACGATGGCTTTGAAGAGGTTTGGCGAAGATGTGCCAATCGTTTTTCGAGGACCTGTAAGGTGATGGCTTCTTTGTTGTAATAAAGGGTGCCTTCTCGAGTCAGCGTGAGAGACACATGCTCGTCGAGAGAATCGGTTGACGATTCAGCTGTGGGGAGGGAAACGGGCATGCCCTGCTGAATGGTCATGGACAATGTCGCGATCATGAAAAACACCAGGAGGAAAAACATGGTGTCAATCATGGGAATGATTTCGATGCGGGGTTTCTTTTTGGCAGCGGCTGGCAGTCTCATTGTTGGTTTGATTTGAGCACGCGTTGGAGCGTGGCCTCCGTTTTTGTGGCGTAATGCTCGATTTTTTCGGTTTCTCGTTCCAGGCGTGCGACAAAAAAGTTGTAGGGAATAAGCGTGGTCACCGCGACCACAATTCCCGCGGCGGTGCAGATCAGGGCTTCGGCGACTCCTCCCGTCACCGCGTGAGGATTTCCTAGGCCGGATTGGGACATGATGCCGAATGAATCCACCATGCCGATAATGGTTCCTAGCAGCCCCAAAAGTGGACCGAGCGTAATTATGGTATCCAACACGGGAAGGCCACGTTTCATTTTGGTGAGTTCGACAATGGCGGTGGCTTCCATGGCTTTGCTAGGGCAGTTGGTTCGTTGGTGAATCCCTGTGGCCATGACCCGAAGCACCGGACTGGGTTGCTGTTCCGCGATGGCGAGGGCATCGCTAAATTTCTCTTGTTCGATCAGGGAGAGCATCTTCGGGGCGACGCGACTGGCTTTGAACTTTTTAAAATACATGACACGCTCAATGGTGACGGTCAGCGCGAGGAGGGAGCATCCGATGATGGGAATCATCATCCAACCGCCCTTCATGAGTATATTGAGGAATGCCATTGAGGTGTGCTCTTTCCTAGAGTTGAACGATTAACTATTGAGATCGAATTTGATAGGAATATCGACCCACTTGGTGATAGGAATATTCCCATCTTTCGCGGGATGAAATGTCCAGCTCTTCACGGCGTCTTGTGCGGCCAGATCTAATGTCGGATGCCCGCAACTTTGACGAATTGAGATCTGAGTGGGAAGGCCCTTTGTATCGATGAGTGTACGGACAATGACCGTTCCTTCCCATCCGGCTTCTCTTGCCACTCGTGGGTAGACTGGTTTAGCGGAAGACATGATGGTGGGACGAGTCACCGTTGATCCAGTCTGATCTGGTGGAGTGGCGGTCAGTGTTTGAGGTTTGGCGACTGTCTGTGGGGCTGGTAGGGAAGACGTTGTTGGGCGTTCTCTTCTTGGTGATATCTGCGGCATGATATTTTTGACAGAGTCCTGATGCCTTTGGAATGCCGGTGGCAAGGTTGGTGATGTCGGTTGGACCCGGCTTGGCATCTGCATTTTCATCATCTCTCTTGCTTTCAGGGCTTGAGAGGCATGGGTATCTCGTAAGATGGGTTGAGTAGGTTTTGGTGGGGTCAAAGGGGATGGCGTAACCAAAGGTGGCCGGGTTAGGAAAGCCTGTGCCGGTGGTATCGAAGGTTCTGCTCTCTTGGTTCCTGTTGTCGGCAGGGGGAGAGTCGAGGGTGGTGTGGTCATGAGCGCTTGTGGTTGAACGAGAGGGGGTGGCGTCTGTGAGGTCTGAGAGGTTTCTGGTGTTGGCAATAAGGTGACCTGAACGGTTGCGGGTTTTTCCTCCACGATCAGGGGTTTTGGCCAATAGGTCAGGCCAGCGATGATGACGCCATGCAAGAGAACGCTGCCCAATGCGCTGAGCACAAATATTCGGGTATCCGAATGTTGGTCAGAAAATGTCGAGGTCATGATCCCACCCGCTTGAGAAGTTTCGTCACCCGTTCATCCTGTCCGCCCAGATTGATATATTCTTTGTAATATTCCAGCGCTTTTTCAGGCGCATTATGATGGAATTCATAAAGGAGTCCCAGGTTGTAATGGGCTTCTGACAAACGAGGATTGAGAGCTAAGGCGGCCTGGTACTGTTCTTCCGCCGGCTTCAATTTTTCCAGAGCCGTATAGACGACTCCTAAGTTGATATGGGCTTCCGGGTTGTCTTGATCCAGGCGGAGAACATTCTCAAAAGCCTCGGCCGATTTTGTGTATTGTTTTTGTTGTTGATACAAAATTCCAAGATTGAAGTATGGGGCAACTAGTTGGTGTTGAAGCGTCACGACGTGCTGATAGGCCTTGATGGCTTTTTCCGTCTGGTTTGTGTGTTGCGCTAACGAACCCGTCATCAACCACCCATTAATATGTGTTGGGTTCTGAGCCGTTAATTGTTCGACATAGGGCTGTGCCAGTTCGGGATGCCCTTGCTGCATGTACCAAAAGGCCAGACCGTAGAGAGCCTCAGCGTGATGGGGGTCCAATTCTAAGACCTTTTGATGGGCCTCTATGGCCTTTGGCGCTTCTCGACGTTGATCAAAAAGCGCCGCGAGGGCGGTCCAGCTTTCTAGGTAATTCGGGTAGAGGGTGGATGCTTGTTGAAAAGCCTGTTCGGCTTGTTCAAGGTCTCCGTGGTCTTGAAAGGCAAATCCTAAATCCAGGTACGCCTGCGCAAATGAAGGGTAGGCCTTGACCGCTTGTTGCAGCGCAGCAATGGCATGCTCCGGTTGGTTGAGTTGCCCCAAGACTAAGCCAAGAAGGTGATACGCTTCGGCATAGCTGGGGTAAAGCGTGATCGCATGCTCCAAGGGCGCTTGAGCGGAACTCCATTGCTTGTGTTGATAGGCGGTGTAGGCTTGGGCGAAGAGGTCTTGGGCTTCCCCAGCAAAACTGCAAGGCTTGGGACCCAGAATGAAGATGAATGCACACACGATCAAAAGGTGAGTGCGTTGGATGGAAAACATCTGTCCGTCCTTTAGAGTGTGTCGGGCTGTCTTTACTCTACCAGATCAAACTGGATGGGAATATTGACCGCTGTGGCTACAGGGAACCCCCCATTTTTAGCCGGTTCAAATGTCCATTGTCTCGCAGACTTGACGGCGTTGTCATCCAATAATTGATGCCCGGAACTTTTTTGAATGGTGGCTGATTCCACCGTCCCGTTCGCCAAAACCTTCAAATGGACGATGACGCGTCCTTGCCAACCCTGTTCCCGAGCTCGCCTGGGGTAGAGGGGACGTTCGGCCTTCAGCGGCTTGACAGGGGTATAAATATTACCGGTCTGGGCGGTTTGATCGAGCATGAGGGGTAAAGGAGTTGCGATGGATTTGTGAAGTTGAAGTGTAGGAAGGGGCAGGTTCTTCCTTGGATTAAGATGGGCAACAGGTTGAATGTGGGGAAGAGGGAAATCGAGAGTTCTTTCCTGTTGCTCGATGACGGTCCCCGTAATTTCAATGGTGTCCAATGTTTCAATTTCTTCTTCGAGTGGTGCCATCCCCCAGCTGGTTGAGAGAGGGATCAAGAGGATAATCCCCATGCACCCAAAAAAGAAGCCGGTGCATGGGGATCGAAGTGGCCACAGACCAAAGGGTATTGTCGTTGGCATGGATTAGTCGCAGAGGGCTGTTTAGGTGTTGCTGTTGATGTTAAAAAATTTGACGAATCCTGTCAGGAAGCTCACGCCCTGTTCCAGCCCGCCATTGAAATCTTGGACCAATGGTACCTGCGTGTAGAAGTACCAACTTGTTGAGTCATCGAAGTTCAACGTAATACCTGGGGTAAAAAGAAGATTGGTTGAACCGGTATTATTAACGGAGCGTCGGCTTAGATTGGTATCCACGTCAGTTTCGCTCGCAAGCCCTGGCCCGATTCCTCCCGCCTGGGAGAGGGTGCTACGGAACGTATCCCGCACATTGTAAATATAATTGAGCTGTCCGGAAAAAGCGATGCGAGGGGTGATATTGTAGATCAACCCACCTGACACGACATGGGTATCCCCGAACTGGTAGCCGAATTTATTCCTGAAGGTGTGGCGGTATGTGTAGGAAAGAAACTGATTGAGCGTGTGAGGTATGAGTTCATAGGCTTGGTACACATGACCCAGGACGCCATAATCCCCACGCCCTGCTTGTAAGGTGGGTTCTTCCACCACATTGGTGCCATGCCCCCCAGTTTGTGCTTCAAATTGCCCTGTTGGAAATTCTACCCCTGCGCCAATGACGACCATGCTTCGAAGAGAAGGCAAGATGCCATATTTAGCCATGAGCCGAATGTCCCCCAGCCCGTTCGTATCGAAGTTTTCAAATGTCCCTTCTCCATCATGATGCCCTCCGGTATCGGGCTCAATGCCAACTTCAACGCGATGATCGTGCTCACGGAAAATGACCGGTACCGTGAGTTGAAGGGTGAAATTATCGGTGACGCCATAATTAAGATTCATTTGAAGTTGTTGGTTAATGGTAGAAATTTCTTCATGTTCGTCTAAGATTTGCTCCTGCGTCTTGAGATTGACGGCTGCTACTCGTCCTTGTGGCCCCTTTTGAGGGATATAGCTATAAGAAAGGTCTGTGCGTAAGGTGCCGGTGGGCTGGATGCTGGGTTGATTGCCGATGTTCAGAAAACACGAAGCTGATCCGCAACTGGCCTGAGCAGGCGTAAGAATGAGAGTAAGGCTGAAAAATGAAAGAAAAATGAGACCAGAAATTTTCTTAACCAATGGGATGTTCATGAACGATATTCCTTTGAGTAAGCAGATAAATAATCGAGGCGCCGCGAGACAATTCGTCAACCCAGAAAAGGACCACGAGAAGGCGCACAAAATTTCAATGACGTTAGATGATGACGGATGACGGAAAATGTGACGGGGGGCCTCGGGCCAGGAGCGGGGAAACGGCGACTGTGAGATGGGACGTGAAGGTAGAGAATTCGAGATGATAGAGGTAGGGTTGACCAAAGTGTGGAGTCGGGTCTGTGATCTGCGCCATTTGCCCGGCACTGCACAATAACGTGCAGAAAGGGGAGGCATGTGTGGCGGCTTGATGATGGGTATGGTGTATCTTGGCATGCCCCATCATTTGGAACGGGAGCCACACACTCATTCCTAAAAGCATGCCTGCTAGGGCAACGGCGATACGATGGGTGATCGGGCGATTCACAGCAGTTGGCTATTTTCTGGAAACGGTTGATTCTTGAAGCAATGGCCGGACGGTTTCGGTGATGGATTCTTCCGTCAGTAACCCACCTTTGACGATCTTTCGGACATGTCCGGTTTTGTCAATAAAAATACTGACGGGCAGACCGACGACTCCATATTGATTGGCCACATGATTATCCGGGTCAAGCAGTACTTCAAACGTATGGCGGTGTTCGGCAATATGCTCACGAACTTTGGGGACGTCTTCCAATTCGTTGATGGCTAATACCACAAAGCCTTGATCGCGTAAGGCATCATAGGCTGTTTGCATGGCCGGCATTTCTTTTGTACATGGTTTGCACCAGGTCGCCCAGAAATTAAGCAACACGACTTTTCCTCGGTATTGGTCCAGCGAACCGTTCTCGCCGGCCAGGTTTGTGAGTTGAAACGAGGGGGCCGGGCTCCCCAGAAGAGGCGGACGACTCGCCATGCCCCATGATGCCGACAATCCCATTCCCAAGCAGAGAAATGTCGTGGTGAGATATATGCTGAGTTTGGCTAATGGTTTTCGTATCACGGAATCTCCTTGCTTCTCGGGAGCCGACTCCATTTCAGGGTTCTAGATGATGTGGACCATCAAAAGAATTCTCATCCCTACGGCACATTAGCCTCGACTCATCCAATAAAAATTAAGAGATTGAATGCTCGGAGGGATCGATGAACTGAAGAACAGGCTTAGTAGGGAGGAGCACGAGACGGAAGAAAGGTTTGGGGAAGAGTGATATGAGAAGAAATCGGGAAGGTCTGAAGAATGTCTAGTAGGGAAAGTCGGAAGGAATAGACATGAGAGTCCGAGGTTATGCTTTGTGCCGCTGCGCACATCCAAGCGCACATACCTGTGGTATGGGTTTGGGCTGAATGGTGTTGATGTTCAACAGTATGCGAGCCGACATTGAGCTGCATCGTGCCCATGATGAGGAGGAGCGCGAAGCTGAGTGAGAGGGCGAATGGTTTGATCAATCGTTGCATGGTGACGTATCAGAAGAGCGGCCTCAAGAAAAATTCAAGAATCTAGGGAAAAAATCGTATGAAACTCGTCAATATCCTGTCAAGTTATAGCGGGTGAGATGGAAAGGAACTTTGCCGCTCTAGAGGCTGGGATTTCCTGATAATGTTGAGTCTTTCGAGTTGATTCCCATCGATATTTCGGTATACTAAGGACATTCAAGAGAGCAGAAGGCTTTCCAGCCAACAATTCCTATCTCTTTATTGGGTCACCCCACATCTATTTTCTTATTTCAAGGTAGCGTAGGCCTATGTTTGTACGTCTTCTGAATATTCTGTTTGGCAGTAACAATGATCGAGAGCTCAAGCGGCTCAAGCCCCAAGTTGACAAAGCGAATGCGTGCGAAGCCTCGCTTCAATCGTTATCTGATGAGGGTTTGGCGGAGAAGACGGCAGACTTTAAGAAGCGGTTGGAAGCCGGAGAAACGCTCGACGATATTCTTCCTGAAGCCTTTGCCGTGTGTCGGGAAATGTCCAAGCGAAAATTGGGAATGCGGCACTTTGACGTACAATTGCTTGGCGGCATGGTCTTGCATCAGGGCCGCATTGCGGAAATGCGGACGGGGGAAGGCAAAACCCTGGTTGCGACTCTGCCCATTTATCTGAATGCCCTGGATGGAAAAGGGGCGCATTTGGTGACAGTGAACGATTATTTGGCCAAGCGGGACGCGCAATGGATGGGGCCGCTTTATCATAGTCTAGGGCTGTCCGTCGGGATCATTCAGCACGAAGCCTCGTTTCAGTTTGATCCGACATACGATGCGTCTGATAAACGGCTGCAATTTCTCCGTCCCTGTTCCCGGCAAGAGGCGTATGGTGCAGATATTACCTATGGGACGAACAATGAATTTGGGTTTGATTATCTGCGGGATAATCTCATCGTCACGAGTGCCGAACAGGGCGTTCAGCGAGAGCCTAATTATGCCATCGTGGATGAAGTGGATAGCATTCTCATCGACGAAGCTCGAACCCCGTTGATTATCTCCGGCCCGACTGAACAAAGTACCGACCTGTATTATCAAATCGACCACATTATTCCCAAGCTGACACGGGACGAGGACTTTACGATTGAAGAAAAAACGAAAACCGTGTCGTTGACGGATGAAGGCAATGTCAAAGTCGAAAAATTACTCGGGGTCGACAATCTCTATGATTTGAAACATCTAAGTTTGGTGCATCATGTGGTCAAAGCCTTGCAGGCCCATGCTCTGTATAAACGAGATGTGGAATATGTCGTGAAGGACGGTGAGGTGGTCATCGTCGATGAGTTTACCGGGCGGATGATGCCAGGGCGTCGCTGGAGTGATGGGCTGCATCAAGCGGTGGAGGCCAAGGAAGGGGTCAAGATCGCGAATGAAAATCAGACCTTGGCGTCGGTCACCTTCCAGAATTATTTCCGAATGTATAAAAAGCTCGGGGGCATGACCGGGACGGCCGACACGGAAGCGGCAGAGTTTGCCAAGATCTATAATCTGGAAGTCAATGTCATTCCCACCAATCGTTCCATGGTTCGGATCGATCATCCTGATGTGGTGTACCGCACGGAAAAAGAGAAATTTGAAGCGATCGCAGATGATATTAAAGAACATCATGAAAAAGGCCAACCCACATTAATCGGGACGGTATCCATTGAAAAATCAGAACGACTGTCGGCTCTCCTGAATAAACGCGGCGTCAAGCACAATGTGTTGAATGCCAAGTTCCACGAAAAAGAAGCCGAAATTATCGCGCAAGCCGGGCAGAAGGGGGCGGTCACGATTGCCACGAATATGGCGGGTCGAGGAACCGATATTTTATTAGGGGGCAGCTTCGAAGCGCTCTTCAAACAGCAATTCATCTATAAGGGTGAGGAGTTGAGCGAAGAAGATCTTGCCAGGGAATTCGAGAAAATTAAAACGACCTGTGAAGCGAATAAGGTTGAAGTCCTGTCGGCGGGTGGTTTGCATATTGTCGGGACCGAACGTCATGAAAGCCGGCGCATTGATAATCAATTGCGAGGCCGGGCGGGTCGACAAGGGGATCCAGGATCTTCGCGATTTTTCTTGTCGTTAGAAGATGACTTGTTACGCATTTTTGCGTCGGAGCGCGTGTCCAACCTCATGCTGAAATTAGGCATGGAAGAAGGCATTCCTATCGAGCATCGGATGGTCACCAAGTCGATTGAAAATGCGCAGAAGAAAGTCGAAGGACATAATTTTGAAATTCGTAAACATCTTCTGGAATATGACGATGTGATGAATAAGCAACGCGAGGTCATCTATAAGCATCGACAAAGCGTGCTGAAAGCCACGGATGTTCGCGAAGAAGTGATGGATATGCTGGACGGGATTGGCGAGGGCCTGGTGGAGACTTACTGCCCTGAGGAGCAATATTCCGAGGAATGGGATTTTGCCGGCCTCGTTGAGTCGGTTCACGGGCAATTTGGCATTGAGACGCTCAAGGTCGATGACTTAAAGGAATTGGGGCGTGATGCCCTCAAAGAAGACCTCCCCGCAAAACTCAAGCAAGCCTATCGTGACAAAGTGCACAATTTGGTGAATGAGCATGGCGCGAGCGACGAACTCATTCATTATATTGAGCGGACCATTTTATTACAGATGATCGATCAACAATGGAAAGATCATCTGTGGGGGATGGATCAATTGAAAGACGGGATTGGCTTGCGCGGGTATGGCCAAAAAGATCCGCTAGCTGAATATAAGCGGGAAGGCTATGACATGTTTGCGGGGATGATGGATCGCATCAAAGGCGATACACTGGAGCGCCTCTTTAAGTTTCAATTGGTGCGTGGGGAACGTCCTCCAGAAGAAGTCGCGGCGCCTCGTCCTCCACAAATTAGCCTCAACCGTGGAGAAGCGGCGGCCGCTGCCAAGCAACCCGTCCAACGAACCGAAGACAAAGTCGGCCGCAACGACCCCTGCCCCTGTGGAAGCGGCAAAAAATACAAAAAATGCCACGGAACATAATGCGTAACCCCAGACGCAGCTAGCAAACAGGATGAGCATGAGACATTTTTCTCATCTGGTATCAGTCCTCATCCAAGTCCTTCATCAAAAAATCGGAGTAGTTTAGTTCGACAACATATTCCTCACTTGTTGTCCGAAATGCTCGTGGTATTGCCAGGGGCAGACTCCGTTATTCCCAATAAAATTAGGAAAAACTTGTGAGGTAAAAAATGGCAGGGATTTCAGGCGAAATCTTAGGCCGTTTGGGTTGGGATGGCGACAGGGAGCATTTTGTCGACATTGAGAAGCTTCAGAACATCGAAGACGCGGCCTGGGGCCGTTCGGAGAGAGAGTGTAATCTGTGCGTCGGCGAGATCTTGTTTGGCTCGTACTAAAATTCCTACCGCTGCACAGTCAATAAATGAGACTTGAGATAAATCTAGAATCAAGTGTGTTGGGCCTTCAGCTTGGGATTCTTGAATGGCGGCCTGAAAATCTTTCCGAACCATGAAATCTAATTGTCCCGTAATGCTCAGGGTGATCTCTCCAGGGTTCCGGTCTGTTCTCGTGATTTCCATGTGAGGTTTGGATCCTTTCGCATGTTCGGCAAAAAAAAACGCAATCAAAATTCCTGGAAGTTTTGATTGCGCCAACAACTGAATGGACCTGCCAAGGCATTCCAATCCGTTAGGTGCCCTCTTATAAGGTGAAATAGCGACTTTGGGCTGATTGTTTGGCCTGGGGCCTTCCCTTTGCCTTCAGTCGGAGTTTCGTGTGCACGCCTTTGTCATCAAGATCTTTTCGGAATGCCTAAGAAGTATCTTGAAGGAAAATGTTCAGCTGCTCCCACCATATTTGACCGCTGGCCTTGATAAGCAGGTTCTGCATTCAACCTTCAGAATATTCACGAATGGGTTTCAGGAAATTTCTGATAACAGCAGGGGGGAAGGCGATGGTCGTTGTTTCCATTGATGTCTTCTAACTGCTTGAATCTATTGCCATTTTGCACTGAAATTCTTAGTGTTTGGCTTGACTTTAAATGGAGCTGATGGGTATCGTACGCGATTGCTCATAGGTATATTGAAGGAAAGACCCTAGTCCATTCGTGCCATCTGACTCTTCACATTCCTCGGGAAATCGTACACTTATTCAGATGATGATTGAAGAAATTTCCTTACAAGGTCCCTTGACGTTTGCCCGTTTTATGGACCTGGCCTTGTATGATCAGGACCATGGCTATTACATGACACTGCCGATTGAGCCGGACCAGTCTTCGCGAGAACGAATCGGGTGGGCGGGTGACTTTTTTACCGCGCCGGAATTATCTCCGATTCTCGCCCACACATTGGTCCGGCAGGTGCTCGACATCGATGCTCAATTAGGCCATCCCTCCCTGTTTACCTTTGTGGAAATGGGTGGTGGGAATGGGACGTTCGCGGCAGATTTTCTTCAACAGTGCCAGGTCATCGCCCCAGATTTTCTCAACCGGTTGCGGTATTCCCTTGTCGAGCGTAGTCCCTATCTTCAATCTCTTCAGGCTTCTCGTATTCAACAAGTGATGGGTTCTTGGGCAGAAAACCGAGTCACCTGGGTGCCTTCCGTTGGGCAACTGGTTTCCGATTCTGTCGTAGGGGTGATGTTTTCCAATGAATTAGTGGATGCCTTTCCTGTTCATCGTGTCCGTTTCAATCATCAACGCCTTCAAGAGCTCTTGGTTGACTATGCTGAGGGGCAGTTTGTGGAACGGCTCGGTCCGTTGTCGTCTACAAAGATAGAGCAATATGTTCACCGGCATGGTATTGCCCTGCAAGATGGGCAGACGTCGGAACTTCATGTGGCTGCGGAAGAGTGGATGTTTCAGGTCGCGCGGGTCTTACAGCAAGGTGTGATCATCACGATCGATTATGGCCATACGGAGAGCGACTATTACGCACCGAACCGAAAGGATGGCACGTTGCTCTGCTACTACCAACATGCGGTTTCGACGAATCCGTATGCTCGTGTGGGTGAGCAGGATATGACGGCACATGTGAACTTTTCCGGGTTAGCCAAGGCTGGGAAAGCATGCGGGCTCTCACCCGTGGGCTTTACGACGTTGGCCAACTGGCTCATGGGATTGGGTGTAGAAGCCTTGGTACACGATCAGGATCCCGAATCACCCGAAATTCAAGCGTTGAGTCAGCTCTTACGTCCCCATGGCATGGGCACGACGTTTAAAGTGTTCGTTCAACAAAAAGGGATTGAATCCGTGTCCCTCAAAGGGCTACGCTATCGTGCGTTTTTTGATGATGTACTGTAATCCCATGAATGGTTGAAATGGAAGAAGCGGGTTTGACGATGATCATTCACCTCACATTCTCTGGAGAGCATGCTAATGGGTAGTGAGCCAGTCCCCTTCAATTATCTCCCGATCATAATCTTTATGGTCATAGGGTCCATTTTTGGGATTGGCTCAATCCTCTTTGGTTGGCTTGTGCGACCGCACCGGCCGTATCGCGAAAAACTGTTGCCGTATGAGAGTGGCAGTCCCTTATTTATGGATGCCCGTGTCCAATTCCCCATGCGGTATTACATCATTGCCATGCTCTTTGTGATTTTTGATATTGAGGTCGTGTTTTTATTTCCATGGGCCGTGGTCTTTAAAAAGCTTGGGTTACTGGGGCTGGTTGAGATGGGCTTATTTTTAGGCATCCTCATCGTGGGGTTTTGGTACGCCTGGAAAAAGGGGGCGTTGGACTGGGATTGAGCAATTATAGGTCTTTAGACCTAGCATAATGGGGTGGGAAGGCAGTACAATGGCGCCCCAACGACAAACGGAATCAATATGAGCTTTTTAGAACGACAACTTGAGCCCAATATCATCACCACCAATTTGGATTGGTGTATCAATTGGTGTCGAAAATCGGCTCTTTGGCCCATGACATTTGGGCTGGCCTGTTGCGCGATCGAAATGATTGCCTCCGTCTCGTCTCGGTATGACATTGATCGGTTTGGGGCAGGAGTGTTTCGGGCTTCGCCCCGCCAATCCGACCTCATGATTGTGGCTGGTACGGTCTGTCGGAAGATGGCTCCCGTGATTCGGCGAATTTATGACCAGATGGCTGAACCCCGGTATGTGATTTCCATGGGGTCCTGCGCGACATCAGGCAATCACTATAATAGTTACAGTGTGGTGCAGGGCGTGGATCAAATTGTGCCAGTGGATGTGTATATCGCCGGTTGTCCGCCGAGGCCTGAAGCACTGATGGATGGGCTTATTAAGTTACAAGAGAAAATCCAAAAAGAAAAATATTTTGTGAAATAGATTGTTGTTGGTGTTGGTGTCCCTTTCCTGAATTTCAATCCCCAAAAGACGCGTGGTGTATGCATTTATTCCTTGAACCTATTGTCGCCAAGTTCCCCGAAGCCGTGATCAAGGCCGAGCAAGACTCCGTACGCGGGGACTTATGGGTACAAGTGAAAGCTGCGCATTGGCGAAAAGTGGCACAATTTCTTCATGACGATCCTCGCCTCGCTCTAGACCATATCACGGACATTTGTTCGGCCGATTATCCGGATGATGCCGAACGGTTTGAAGTGATTTATCAATTTCTGTCCTTGCCTCATGGGACACGCTTGCGGATTAAATCCCGAGTGTCTGAAGACTCCCCGGAAATTGCCACCATTAGCGATATCTGGCGCGGTGCCAATTTCCTTGAACGCGAAGTGTACGATCTGATGGGTATTCGGTTTATTGGTCATCCGGATCTTCGCCGGATTCTCATGCCAGAAGATTATGATGAGGGACATCCCCTGCGAAAAGATTTTCCGGCCGAGGGGCGCGGGTGGCGGAGCCGATTTGATTTTCTGCCAAAACTGGATGAGCCGGTTGGTGAGTGGTCCGAGGCTGAATTGCCGGATGATCAACGGCACCAATTTATGGCGGATGACCGACCTGGCGACAAAAAACGAACCACGGAAATGCTCTTGAACATGGGGCCACAACATCCGAGTACCCATGGCGTGCTCCGTGTGGTCTTGGAGCTTGATGGTGAGCGTGTCAGTAAAGCCACGCCGGATATGGGATATCTGCATCGAGGGGTCGAGAAATTGGCTGAAGGACTCACCTATATGCAGGTGTTGCCGCATACGGATCGTTTGGATTATGTGTGCGCGATGACCAATAATTATGCGTATGTACGGGCCGTAGAAAAGTTAATTGGGATGACCGTTCCCGAGCGGGCTGAATACGTGCGAACGATTATTGCCGAAGTGCAACGGATTATCGGCCATTTGTTTTGGTTGGGGACGCAAGCGTTGGACATCGGGGCGATGACAGTATTTTTTTGGACGTTCCGCGAGCGAGAAGTCTTGCTGGATCTCTTTGAAAAGCTCTGTGGCGCTCGCTTGACCCTTAACTATTATCGAATTGGTGGCGTGGATGCCGATCTGACCCCTGAAATCATTTCTTCACTCCGTGAATTTTTGAGAACGTTTCCCGATCATATTCGCGAGTATGACACCCTGCTCCAAAAAAATCGTATTTGGTTGGCGCGTACCAAAGGTGTGGCTGTGATCTCGGGGGAAGATGCCATCAATTTTGGATTGACGGGGCCGGTGTTGCGCGGATCGGGTGTCGCTTATGACATCCGCAAGCTGGAACCCTATGGGGTGTATGATCGCGTTGAATGGGAAGTGCCCCTTGGCAAAGACGGTGATACCTATGATCGATACTGGGTGCGGATGGAAGAAATGTGGCAGAGT
>Ga0224506_10001318_pt1 | contig 17941 bp, 17 predicted proteins | sample SF_Jan12_sed_USG_2_FD_169108 | JGI IMG/M metagenome (GOLD analysis project Ga0224506, IMG submission 169108) | Sediment microbial communities from San Francisco Bay, California, United States - SF_Jan12_sed_USGS_8_1 | ecosystem: Environmental > Aquatic > Marine > Sediment | place: USA... | reverse complement strand
TGGATCAGACAAATCTAAAATCAGTGTACCCTTTGACTTTTCCTCCATTACCAATCTAATTCTATCATAGGTAATTAAGAAATAATCAGATGTGGTTGCAACAAAAATAACATCATACTTGTCAAACTCTATCAAGACATCATTAAAATCCACAGGGGTTCCACCAAGTATAGTCGTAAAACCAGTTGCTCGTTCAAGAGTTCTACTCGTGACATCAAAGGAAATATCCTTTTTATCCAAGGCTTTTACAACTGTTGCTGCAGACTCACCAGTTCCAATTATCAATACTTTTTTCTTAGGATCCAATCCTGCTTTCTCATCCACAAGTTTTACAGCAACATCACCAAGTGAAACTACATCTTTGGAAATTCCGGTAGTATCTCTCATTCTAGCAGATAACCGAATTACACTTTCAAATAATTTATTGAGAATGGGGCCAGATGTTCCTGCATTTTTTGCAGTAGACAAGGCTTGAACAACATCATCAAAAACATTTTGCCAACCAACAACTAAAGCATCTAATCCCGAAGCTAATCTTAAAAGATTAAGATACACATCATCACCTTTGTAAACTTCAAGAGTTTGATCAAAATGATCAATATCAATTTGTTCTAATGACGATAAAGATACCCAAGTATCTTTGATTTGATTTAACACAAGTGCTTTGCCTTCAGGTCTTCTTGCATCTGGAGAATCATCAGTTTCAATATTACTAACTGTAAAGATTTCAACTCGAGTTGCCGATTGAATTATAACGCATTCTGCAACACCAGGAATTTTTTTAAATTCTGCACAAGCTGTGCTGACATCTTTGAAAGTAAACTTAGATAATGTATGTATAGGAATATTTTTGAAAGTTACTCTCGCATTAATTACATCAAAAGATACTCGACTCAAATCATTCACCTATTATGCCTTAACTTTATCCCGTCCGCCTTTAGCTGTTCTAAAAACATTCATTCCGATATAGAAATTTTCATGTAAAGATTCTAAGTAAGTAACTTCATTTTCAGCATCTCTGATTTCTTTTTCAGATGCTTCTTTATCATTCTTTAATTTTTCAAGTTTTAGTTTTACTTCTTCTAAAAATGAATCAACACCACGTTCATAATTTGAAACTCCCCCAAATTCTGGACTAAGTACATGCTGAGGAACATAAGCAGGAGTTTGATCTTGTGGAATCTCTGCGGTTCTTGTTAGAGATTCTTGTTGTTCTTGTGAAAGTATTGGTCTTGGGAACCTATCTTTTTTATCTAAGAAAAATTCGGGTTCTCCCATTTCTCGTCTGAAAATTTCTTCTCCTTGTCGCTTAAATGTGAAATCAGGTTTCTTGGCAGCATCAGCTTTCACTTCAGCTGCTATTGCTTTGTATTCTTCTTCAGCTGCTGCTTCAGCTGCTGCTTTAGCAGCTTGTGCTTTTGCGAGTGCTTCTTTTACTGCAGCTTCTGCATCTTCAGCAGCTTTTGCGGCAGCTTCTGCCTTTGCAATTGCTTCTTCAGCTGCTTTTATATCATTTTTAGGAGATTCTTCAATAGATGTCTTTTCAGATGATGAATTTTCAGTAGTTTTTATATTTACTTCAGATTCTTTTTTCTCTTCAGACATCAAGTTTTACTAAAATTGCCTGAATTTTAATATTCTTGTAGGCAATTAAATTATTACTAATTTTTCAACAATAATCATGAAAATTCTAATTGATCGGAGTAGATTATTTTTAGATTTAGAAATAATGGCGCCCTCGGCGGGATTTGAACACGCGTCTCAGCCGTGACAGGGCCGAATTCTAGACCGGGCTATACTACAAGGGCACAAGTTGTTTGAACAAAATTGCCAGATTAAAAGTTTCTGTAATAAGAAAAAATTTTGTAAAAGACTAACTTATCTCACGCAAAGCGTTGTAAAACACTTTTTGTTGATAATTTAGGGAATTCTTATCATTATAACAGTTAGGAGATGTAACGCTAGTGTTAAATACAGTCAGCGTGAGTAGAACGCTACCGTTCGGTACCCTATCCAATATGATATATTATGAGTTTAAACGATTTTAGGCCAGATGTCTAACAAAACATCTCTAAGGCTCACAGTAGATAATCTTCTTTCTTTAGAAACCATAAAAGAGATGTGAAAAAGTGATTAATAGTAATTCAAACGAATGTGAAAAAATATCTTAAGTTTTTGGTGTTTTTTATTTCTAAATGAAAGTTACATAATAAAAAAAGTCATTCTACGTATTCAAATTTCTCGCTGGTAGTAAAATTCCCAACAGTCATTGTGATAGTATAGTTCCCACTGTGTAGATTAGATATCTTGTTAATGTAGTCATCCAGATCTTTCATGGAATTAGTTGGGAGAGAAAACGATACCCCATCAGGATTTGTTATCCTAGAAATCAATGTAGGCTTTAGGTTCAAAGGAACGGGATTAGCTGGATCAGTCCAATAGCTAATCGGTTCTCCCTGTGAGAATGTATCTGTAGATAGTTGAATAAAAAATGGTTCTGTAGGCTCTTTTATGTTACCGGTGGTAAATTGGAATGAGGCTGTAACAAGTTTGTCAGAATCCTCTTTTGTGGGCTTGTGAATGTATGGTATGTCGATCTTACTAATGCCGCTTATGTGATAACGTGGATCGTCCATGAAAAAGAATCCTGCAAACCAGCCATTATCACGCACAGGCAGTCTATGCATTACCTTTTTGCCATTAAACTCTACATCTACAAATTCATTAGATTTTCTAATTACAGGATCATTAAAATCAAATTTGCCATATACATTTACTCTGTCCCCAAAATCATAATGGTCTTTATCAGTCCATATTACCAATTCATTGACTGGATATGTTTTGGACAAGGTTATCCCTTCTCTAATCATTTTAGAATATGACTCATCATAATATAATGGCGAAAGATCTTTTGGAGATACCAGATCATCATCAAATAACCTACAGCAATTATCTGCACTTAATGATGTTATCTGTTTTTGTGGGTTTGGCAGATACTTGCATAATGATGGTAAATCAACATACTCACAAAACCAAAAGTTGTCATAAATTGGTTGTACCCTCCATCCGGTACATTCTGGATTAGTAGGAAAAGAACTGCAAAAATGCTTGCCAGCAGTTACGGCAGCTTCGGCCAGTCCAAAACTACCTGTAATAATGAGTAATGCTGCAACAAGAAAAACTATTCTACTCACTATTCTGCACTCCCTGTTGAATTATCTGAATAGTTTTAGATTCTCTAGGTTCTATTAGAAATTGTTCTGACCAAACAACAGTACCGTCAGAGAATGTTGCATTTGCAGCATATGGTTCTTCATTAGTTATGGTAGGCAGTATTTCAATCCAGTCTGTAAACCCATTATCATCTGAAGTGGCAGAATAAGTCCATATCTCTACAGGTATGTTGCTTATCGGTTCTCCAGATTTGTTAATTATCTCAAAACGAACTTGGGCAGGTTCAGGAATAAAAATTTCCTTGTTCACTATATCCTTGTATTCAAGGAAAACATCAAATGCAGTCAAGAATTTTCCCTCCAGGTACACTTCTGCCAGGTATTTTTGATTGGCAGGCAAAATTGTTAAAAGGTTTCCATCATCAATTAAGCTCAAATTGTCATATCCATACGTAGAAATCTTCTTGAATAGATTCTCGTAGGAATTCTGAAATATAACAACAGTAAATTCAGCATTTTCAAATGTATAAGAACTAGTTGGATCGGATAATTCTAAAGACAGCATGGCCTCATTTTGTTTAAGATTTATGGAATGTTGATTCTCATCTCCTTTAATGAGGTCATTTACAACCTTGTTTTCTTCAAGAAACTTGAGAGATGAATATTCCATCTGATTTTCAGAATAAATCTCAAAATTGTATGTGTTTCCTCCAGGTAAGACGAAATACAAGAGATCACCTTTCTCATTGGTACTTAGTGTCGGGTTTGGTCCTGGGGGCGGTTCCTCTATCCTGAATGGGGATGCAGGCAATTGAATGGTCTCAATTTCTTTTATTGGATATTCTGAGATTTGGTTAGTTTCATACTCATGTAGAAACTGGTACGACTCGTCATATATGGATACAGTAAAATCCTGGTTTTTAAAATTAAAAGAGTCTGTAGAGTCTGATAGTTGCAAAACAAACAATGATTCATTTTGTTTCAGATCTATTGGATAAATATTGCTTGTATAATCATAATCAAAATTTTGGTATCTCTCATCTGCAAAAGATACCGTGACTGGGATTATGGTACGAGATATTGGCATTGTCTCTCTCCAGTAAAAGGAACTGGTATCTTTATCCACAGCAGCTGAATATTTCTGAGCAATCTTTTTTTCATCTGTAAACTCGACATTGATTCTCGGGGTACGATATTCAGGATAATTGTTTGGTAGATTAACTCTGCCTTCTATTTTAATGGCTTGGTTTTCTGTGTCCGGAATTGTTTCTTGAAATAACTCAAATAAAATCAGTGGTTGTAAGGAATTTTGCCAATCTCCAATATGGTATGTTTTTTGCATTATGTTGTTTTCAAAGTTGTCTGTTAAATGAGATAACGTGTCATGGTAATTCAGAATCACAGTTATGGTGTGGACGCCGTCAGTTGCCTTCCAAATTGGACCTGAAGTTATCTGAATCCCATTTTTTATTCCAGGATCCACGTTGGTCAGAGTACTTATCTGAACCAACTCATCATTAATGATATAACCAATTGTCACTACATTAGTGACTTCCTTTGTTGATTGAGTGCCTTGGTTGTAAATGGAGGAATTTATACTAACCAAGTCTCCCGGTTTTGGATTTTCTGGCTCTAGCCATATGTTATTAATTAAAGGATCTGCATCCCCAAGACGAAAGGCAAAAGATGTCTGTACAGTAATTATAGATAGCAAAAACATAGCTACAACAAATGATGAAATTATGGCAAATGATGATCGACTCTTTAATAATTTCACTATCCTGAGAGTGTTGACTGCATTTAAATCATTTGCGAAAACAACAGGAGGTTTTTTGTCTTCTACTTGCTGAAAATAGATAATTAGATCCTACAAGAAAATCTTTTCATGGTATGGCTAAAAATTACATTTTGTATATTTGCTGTGATTTTGTTTGCAAGCATATTCATGTTCGAAGAATCATGGGGCACATGCTATGTTGATCCTGGTTCTGCTATAACCACACAAGTAGAATCGATTATTTTAGCATCTGAAAACAAGTTTGTAATTGAGGGGATAGTCCCGGTTTCTATGTGTGAAGTAAAAATCGACATGAATGTCTTAGATCGTCATGGTACTAGTTACCACAAAGATGCCAGAACATCAGATGAGAACGGCAAATTCTTGTTTGAATACAACCTAGAGGAGATACCAAATCTGTGTGATTCTCATAAAGTCGTGCTAGACTATGCAGGATTGAAAACAACATCTGGAATTGATATGTATGAACCATCATTGATCCCGTCTTGGGTGAAAATTACTGCAGGAGCGTGGGCAGATGGAAAAATTAGTGATGCAGAATTTGTCATGGCAATGGACTTTCTGATCAATGAAGGAATATTGAATGTCACAGCAAACACACTAGATTCAGAATCTGAATCGACAGTGGTGCCTAACTGGATAAAAAACAACTCTGGATGGTGGGCAGACTGCCACATTGATGATTCTGATTTTACACAGGGAGTAGAATTTCTTATTAGAAATGGGATCATTTCAATTGAATAGATCATTATTGAGGAGTTAGCCGATTACTCTGAATTACATCAAAGATATCTATGTATTTTGGAAACTATTTGGCTTTGATGTGATGGACTTGCAAATTCAACTATCTTAAAAACCTGCTTTGGGATTCAATAAGTTCTGATATCTCGTGTTTTAGTTGATTAGGCAAATTATCATACAAGTCATTTTTTTCTTGTAGACTAAATCTCTTGTCTGCAAGCAATTCGATTGTTTTCTTTGCTAACTGTTCGTTGGTAATCAACGCAACAAATTTTGTTTTTGTTATCAATTCCTCTTCTAGAGTAATGGTGGTTGTCATCTCATCCTTCAAATTAATGGGATAGTGCATAATGTCATCAACATCTGAAACGTGATGTAGGCCAATCATATGGCCAATCTCATGTTTTGCAATTTTGAGGAGGTTGTTTTTATTATTCATCTTGATTAATTTTGCAGAATTGCTTCTGTTGTTCTCCTCAGCCCACTTACAATCGCGTTTTTCATCCTTAAAATCCACTGCAGTTATTGCAACATAGGGTTTGTCTATGTTATCTCTTCCAACATACCCTAGTTTGCATTGTTCATTTTCATTGGTCCATTGTATATAGAAATCTGCCTGGTGCACAAAAGAGACTATTTCAAATCTGATCACTGGAATTTGTTCTTCCCAATAATCTAATGCATCACGTATTATTCCTTTGTAAAAAGATTCATCATGTTTTGGACCTTCTCCTACAAATACCTTGTAGGTAATTGTCTTGTCTGCATAAACGGCATCATGATTGAATTTGACATCAAATCTTTCCTCATTTGTCTCGTGGGATCCATATGTGGCCTTTATTCTGTACGTTCCAGGCAATGAGGTTATTTCTAGAGGAAGCGAAGTTCCAAATTCGCCTGATGGGAGAACAGGTATTAGTATTGGTTCTGGTGAGTGGTATAGAGGATCCTCGAATGTAAGCATCACTTGAGATCTTTTCAAAATCTCTTTTTCAGAAATGTTTCCATATATGTTAACATACTGCGTGACATTTTCTGAAATCAGGTATGATCTTTTCTCTACCTGAAATGTCTCAAACCCTGTCATGGGTGATGGAGGGGGTGGTGGCAGGTAGTCTCTGCATATCTTATCGCTTATCCCGGGCGGAATATTAGTAAGAACATCGCGTAAATTTAGGATAAGATTATCATCTCTAGTTGTTGTTTGATGGTCAGGATTAAGACGTGGCATGATTTGTGTTTCTTTTACATCAAACCAATATGGGGGAATTGTTGCAATGTCGTATGCCCCCTCAATCTTGTAACTGCCATTCTGGGAATACTCATTCAAAATGCGAGAATCAAAATAACCATTTCTAGTTGTGATTGACTGTAGGTACTCTGTGGAGTTGTCAGGTCTGGTAACATTTAATGATACAGTTTTACCGTCTTTATTTTTTCCAACATTGCTGTTTATCTTTAGTTTTTGCTCATACAGATATGAAGCATGTAGATCTTTTATTTCAAAAGGACTCATGGCAATACCAGCCAATGGGTTGTTCTTTAAAGAAAGATCAAAGACTTGGCATTTCTGAATGCCATATCCCTCAGCAGTTACTGCAAAAGGATAGACGCCTGGAGAAAGTACTGAACTGGTACCTATGCTAAGATCTAATGGTCCTGAGACGTTAGTTTTTTCTGGAATAACATCACAAGGTGCAAGTCCACCAAAAACTGGCGAATGACATTCAAATGATACTGGAAGATTCTTCTCTACCTCACCTATCACGTGATTAACGGTAGCTGTAAGTGATTGCCCTGCCCACAAAGTGTACTTTGTGGGATCAATCGTAAAGTCAAAAGAATCTACGGTTCTTTTAATCTGGACTGTTTTGATGGTCTCAAATTCTCTTCCATCTTCTAATTGCACTTTTAGGGTTACTTCATAGAATCCTGGATGTTTATATTTGTGCTCTACAATCTCTCCTACGTCAAATCCACCAGGATCACCAAAATACCACATTATTGAATATTCAGGATCTACAACAGTCAAGTCCTTTACAGCAGAAAATTCGATAACTTCATCTACATACAATGGGCCATTACTAACTTGAATTTGGAATAAATTATTAGGTTCTGCGTTTGCAGGTAAAATTGTATACATACCTAAAAATAATGAAATGCCTAACATGCAAAAGATACTTTTTGATGTAATGGAATCAAGCATGTTTGGTTATTTTCTGTAAATTATATAAAACTAAATCCAAGAATTGATTATAAACTGGTATTGGTGAAAAGTAAATAGAATTAGACACTCAGTTCCAAAGTCTATAAAAGTATCATGATCGTCATTGTACATTGATATGCCATATTTTTGTCCAAAATTTTGGATGTTTGTTTTTTTATTTGTAGGATTGGTTTTTGTTGGTGCAGAATACGATGATTTGGCTTTTGCCAACGATAATGACCTGCAAAAAATTGTAATTGTAACTTCTGAGGATTCTTCAGTAGATGAAGATATGCCTTACGAAAAGTTTGGAAAGGAAGATTTACTTGCTAGTGGTTGGTCACACAGTACATCAGATGATGTCAAAACTGTAAAACAAGCATTATCATATGTAAAATTTCCATTAGACGCACTGCAGGACAATACCAAAAAAATAGAAAATGTAGATGTAGCTAAATTAAGATTATTTGTTCAAACTGAATGGGGAAATGTGGATGAATATTTTGTTACAGTATACACATGTTTTGATAGTTCTTGGATAGAAGAAGACATAACATGGGATAATAGAACATGTAAAGAATATGAAGAAAGTTACTCCAGTTTTGTAAAAATAACAAAAGGGGATACACGTGATATCTATGACTGGGATGTTACAGAGAGTGTAAAAGATGCCTTGAAAAAAAATCTACAAAATATCACCTTTATTGTGTCTACTGTACCATATGATGGCCTTAGAGTAGATCTGCCAAATTATACGAATGATACAACAATGATACCAGGATTAGTTTGGATTTGGTCACATGAAATGAATGATACAAAATCTAACGGCATACCTACGCTTGATATACAATACACCATAGACCAGGAAATTTTAACTCTCTATGAAATAATTGCAATAGGTGCTGTTGCTACAATCGTTACAGCGGTCATTTTAACATGGTATCTCAAATTTAGAAAACGAACAAAATATTTTACACCACTAGATTGATAATCTTTCTATTACTTTTTTGATTTGCTGCTGATACGTTCTAGCCTTGCTATCTCTGGGAGTGTCATTGCATAAAGCACATGTATGCATTCTTTTGAATCACAAACATCACACTGAATAAATCCATTAAGAAGACTAATGGTGACAGCTTTTTTCTTGGATTTGTCTCTGAGAAATAATAATCCGTCCTCAAAGCTAACCTTTTTTATTGGTTGGATATAGTCTGCAATAAATTCCTCTTTCTCTTTTTGCATCTCTAGCATATTGTTGACAAGCTTTCTAAGACTGGTATCATCTTTTTTTGCCTTGTCACTTAACCATTTGTAGACGTCAGGATCCAAAATATCTACTGTTGGACTCCTTGTTCTAACATCTGATTGAGCATTTGTTGATTCAGACATCTATTTTTATTGCTCACAACAACTATTAAAATATTACGTGTATATTACGTGTATTTTACATATATTTTACTGGAATTTTCGTAGTAAATAAATACTAGAAATACGTGGAGTATACATGTATGAAACAGTATCATCCTGTAACAAATCTAAGCAAGGATTTGTAAATATTAGTCTAAGGCAGGATTACGCAAAAAAATTGAAAGATCTTGCCAAATATCACCAACGAAGCATGGCAGGTGAGATCAGATATCTAATTGAACAAGAAGCAAAACATGAAAGAATCGATTCGTGTAACAATAAGGAGTCAAGGTTCTAATGAATGACAATAAATCAATACAAAAAGATCAGTTCTGCAATGAAATAATCAACAGCACATACATCCACCATCTTCAGTATGTGGAACTGAGTAAATCGCTCTCTGAAATTTTTTCAACAAATTTTGACAAAGAGATTGCAGATTTATCAATTGCACTGTATCGGTTACATAAAAAATTGGTACTGCAGATGCAAAAGGATCATTATGATCTGAGAAACAGTCTCAACAATTTTCCAGGAGCTAGAAAATGACAAACAAGAAAGACCGTAGCTATAGTGAACAAGTCATAAAACGAATTTTAAATTCGCTGTACGAATATGGGCCATTAAGAAAGCTAAGATTGTCATTACTATCCCAGACATACTTTCAAGGATGCATGCAATATGTCTCATTTATGAAAAGACTTCAGTGGATTAATGTTACAACCAAAACTACCAAGAAGACAACATATGATATTATCACAATTACAGAAGAAGGTTGCAATATACTAGATTTGCTAGAAAAACAAGATTATGATAATGAAGACCTCAGTGACTACAAAAACGACAAAGAAAATGACAAGGAGGAATCAGCTTGAGCAAAACCACCTCCACCACAGGTTGTTGTGTATGTGGCATGTGTCTTCATATCTACGAGTCAGAGTGTATTGAATGCAGATGTTGCAGTAATTTTCATTGCCGTAGTGGCAAAAATATCCTCTTTGCACATAATCAAAATCACATTTGCTACAACATGGAGTGATTCATTTGGGTGAAAAGATTACCATACTATTAGACAAAGAGATAATGGAGAAGATATTTGAGATACGAAAAGAGACTTTTATCTCTACACAAAATAACATGTCTCAATCCAAAATCATCAATACTTTGCTTTGTGTTGCTTTTCTGGGCTCTCAAAAGATTGATTCAGTGCAATGGTCAAACATAAGAGAATACACCAAGAAAAAATATCACAAAAAAGGAAGAAGAAAGAAAAACATTCTGCAAAATGTTTCAATTAAAACAATTATTGATGAGCTGTTAAAAAAGGAATAAGCAAATAATTTTACTTATAAATTGGATAGTTTTTTTAAAATCATTTCTTATCACAAGTACAATACTCAGAAATCAGAGTAAATAAAAAAAGAGATTATTCTTTTGAACTCAATTCACGATACGATTGCAATAGTTGCTTTACTTCATAGATGTATCTCTTTCTTTGAGTAGTGTCTTGTATCATGTCATTCTCATTATTGTATGAATGAATATATGACGGATCAAGTCCCAATATGCTTGCTAACAGTTCCATCAAATGTCTCCTAAGACGTCTAAGAATGATTCGTTTTCTGATAGGAATGTCTCTTGAAATAACTGAGCTTGCCAGGGAAGATAAAACTGCAATTGCATCAAATGGCTTTTGTGTAGTGTCTTTATTGTTGCTCTGTCTTTGTGATTTGCAGATATTGTCATTGTCAATAATCTTGTTGATTGCATCTAGTGCCTGAATCCTTCCAGTACCGTGAATAATGGATTTGTTTTGATTGATCTCCATTTCAGGATATTTTGATTGCATTTCTAGTGCAGTATCCATCAGGATTTGTTTTATTGTTTGAGCAAGATTGTTTTTTGTTTTTCTGTTAGACTTCTTTACATTGTTTGTTTTTCTGTATGCTTCTAGCATCAATGCACACACTCCACTAACTATTGGTGTTGCCATCGATGTTCCACTCTTGTAGGTGTATTTCTGACGTAATGAATACTCCATCTCGGGTTTTATCTTTGTTTTAGGAGAACGATACTCTTTTCCTGCAGATGATAACGGAGCTGCAATATCTACACCGGGAGCCGCCAGATCAGGCTTGATGTTTGTTGTATGGTTTTTTCTCTTTGATACCTTGACTGGTCCCTTGCTGCTAAAGTATGCAGGAATGTCTTGAGAGTTTACTGCTGCAACTGTGATTGCCTCTGTTGCAGAACCTGGTGTGCCAATTGTCTCAAATGCAGGATCTCGTGTAATTTTATCAAAGCCACTATTTCCTGCAGCAACACATACTATTACACCACACTTTGTAACTGCCTTGTTTACTGTAACACTTAGAATGTCTTTGCCGTTGTTTGGTGATTTGGAGCCAAGACTCATGTTTATGATATCTGCCTTTTTTGAAATGGCCCATTCTATGCCATGAATTATCCTATTTTGGGAGTTCTTGCTTTTATTGCTGAGAACTTTGGCTACTAACAACTGGCATTTGGGTGCAATCCCACAAAATCGTCCGCTAGATGCTGCACCACTGCCTACAATTGTGCCGCAGACATGCGTACCATGCCCACTGGTATCATCTAGACCATCACCGGTAAAGTCTTTGTACTCTAGAATTTGACCATCAGAAAAATCCTCATGTGACACATCACATCCTGAATCAAGGACCGCTACTTTGATGCCATTCCCAGCATAGTCAGATTCCCAGACTTCAGGATTTACATCAATTTGATTTGCAGCAAAGTCAACTGTCTCTTCAAATTCTCTTACAGGTTCTACAAAAGATAATCCTAATCTTCCACGTACATTTGAATCATCACGAAGTATGCATGCAATTGCTCTAACATCACATGCAGGAAGCTCAAGTGAAATCGCTTGTGCAAATGGCAGTACCTCTAGTTTGGGAATTGTGGTTTTGCCGATTCGTTTTATATGTTGATCATAAAAATATTTTTTATCTGATGTATCTTTTTTATCTGGTTGAATCTCAAATTCTTCTATTCTTTTTGAGAGTGATTCTTTGACTTTGTTGTTTACAGTAAACGCATCTAAAAATTCACTAACTGTCAATTCATCTGTAGAAATCTCTTCTTGTTCATCAGATGATGAATTGCATATTTTATTTCCTTTGATCTTTTCTAGTCTCTTTACAAATGATTTTAGTTTTGATTCAGAATCAAAGTTTAAGATTATTTGAACCAGTTCTGTATTGTTTGTATCATTTTCATGAGACATCTCACCTATTCTGTTATTGAGATTGTTCCACAGTTCCTCATCACAAAATTCGTTTTCAGACATTTCATCTGATGATTTATGATTCTTGCTCATTTTGATTCACAGTACAATCAGTGACAAAACTAATAATATTTTATCAGATGTTTAGACGTTCATAGTATCATAGTAAAGACGTTCTTACCATCTGACTGAACGTTATATCCAATCATTACAAATTTTATACAATGACTAACAAAACACTCAAAACCAAAGAGATGACAGAAGATGCACAAAACGAAGAATTTGCTGAAGCAAATATCCAAGAATTGCAAAATGACTTGGAAGAATCTAGTGATGCATTAAGTGATGTATCATCAGAGGAATCCGAGGACTCACTGGATGTCTTTGAAGCATTTGATGCTGGAGAGATAACCCTAGATGAAGCAGAGGTATTGTTTGATGAGATGGGTATGTGGAGCAAACTTAAAGGAAACAAGCGGTTCTATGAGATTTTTAACCGACGACGACCAATATCATTTTACACAAAGCCAGTGCCAAGATACAGCCACGAAATCAGACAACGCTTGAGGCGTAAATTTTCCAACAAAAGAAAAAATCTAAGGAAGATCTTATTACGCTACAAATTAAAAAACCGAGCAAATACTCTAAAGCACCGATTCCGTTCATTTGAGGTAGAAGGTTACAGTGCAGATGCGTCATCTTACGGACTTGGTAACACACAGTTTGGACAAGGAAATGTCCAGTCACAACAAGGATGGAGTATAGCTATGATTCCAGTCATCGTACCCTCTTCTTGTGACGGATTACCTGTACCATCTGTACAGCCAAGACTACAATAGAATAACAACAGTTTGTTATAAAAACAAGCCGTTATTCCTTTTCTCTTTTTTTTAAAATTTATTCTAAACAAACTTTTGCATTTGATTATCAATATAGAAAAGACATGTTACACCAGAATTATTTTTTATAATGTACAATCAAAATACAGACAATTTTTCTGAAAATGAATACTGTGACGAGAAACTTTTGATATTATTTGTAAGGTGTATGATTTAGAGTTATAGTTGTTTTATTTGGTTAGTCTGATGCTTTGGAATTTTTGCTCATTTTGATTCACAGAATAATTTGGCAAAACTAATAATATTTTATCAGATGTTCTTCTGTTCATAGTATCATAGTAAAGATGTTCTTACCATCTGACTGAACATTATATCCAATCATCACAAATTCAATACAATGACTTACGAAACACTCGAAATCGAAGAGATGGCAGAAGCTGCACAAAATGAAGGCTTTACCGAAGCTGATATCGAAGAGCTAGAGATAGATTTGGAAGAATCTATTGATGAACTAGAGATTTTATCCCCAGAAGAATCTGAAGATGCATCAGAAGTATTTGAAGCATTTGATGCTGGAGAGATAACCCTAGATGAAGCAGAGGTATTGTTTGATGAGATGGGTTTTTGGCGCAAAATCAAAAAGGCATTCAGAAAGGTAAAGAAGGTCGCAAAAAAAGTCTACAAAGTAGGTAAAAAAGGCTACAAAGTAGGTAAAAAGATCTTCAAAAACCCTCTGGTGAAAAAATTTGTCAGACCAATCATCAACAAACTCAAACAAAACACCAGATTTGGCCGTATCTTAACAAGGGGATACCAATATGGAAGAAAATACGCTCCCTATGTTAGACAAGGTTACAAATCTGTAAGAAAATACCTTCCATTTGAGGTAGAAGGTTACAGTGCAGATGCATCATCTTACGGACTTGGTAACACACAGTTTGGACAAGGAAATGTCCAGTCACAACAAGGATGGAGTATAGCTATGATTCCAGTCATCGTACCCTCTTCTTGTGGCGGATTACCTGTACAATCTGTACAGCCAAGACTACAATAGAATAACAACAGCTTGTTATAAAAACAAGTCGTTATTCTTTCCCTCTTTTTTTTAATTTGTTTTAAACAAAACATTGTGATCTTGAGATTTTATATAAAATACTATCATCAGAGTCAAAATCAACCCTGATATCATAAATATCGATAGATTAAACAAAATAAAACAATTGCATCTTGATTTATTTTACAAACAATATTCGAGTTGCATATACAACATTTGGTATTTTTTAATTTGTACAATTAATAAAAAAGAAAGTTATCTGTTATAATCTCTACAAAATAAAACCAAGTTATAGCGTATATGCTGAGCATCAAAAACTGAGTTCTTGTTATATCCAAATTCTGTTTGTCTGTTTTTAGAAATGAAGATCAAATCTATCTCAAAACCAAGACTTGCATCAATGGTTATTCTTGTCTTGTTTGCAATACTTGTAATCATGATAGTTTGGATTGGTTATGTCACAATAAAAGTAGCATATACAGAAAAACAGCACCAAAATTTGCAAGACTTGGATTTCAAAGAATATGAAAATATAAATTCTGAGAATGATTTGTTATTTGACTCTATGCAATTTATTCTAGAGGTGATAGAAAATGTTCTTTGATGGTTTTGTTCAATGGGTGTACTCACTTTACCATTCAGAAAATATCTTCTTTGTGTTTTTGATTGGTCTTTTTGTAATAGAGATGATACGGATCACAAGTAAACTGGTACTGTTATTTGTACATAAAATAAAAGAGAGAAAAAAAGTTCATGAAAATAATTTTAACAACTTTCCAACCACAAAAATATCCCTACTGATTGCTGCATATAATGAGGAAAACAACATAAAAAAGACCATAGAGTCTGCAATAAACACTCCATATCCAAACAAGGAGATTATCGTAATTGATGATGGATCCATTGACAACACATATGAGATTGCAAAACAGTATGAGGATAAAAAACAAATCAAACTAATTTGCAACAAAAATGGCGGCTCAAAGGCAAGAGCATTAAACCTGGGATATTCTTATGCAACAGGAGATATCATAGTTGTCTTGGATGCAGACACTGAATTTACAAGACAAGATGCATTGTATGACATGGTTAGGTGCTTTGAGAATGAATCAAATGATACCATTCTAGCAGCATCGGGTAATCTAGAGATCACTCTTGGAGACAATGAAGTAAAAAACATGCTGACAAAACTGCAGACTCTAGAATATATCATCTCAATGGAGATAGGCAAGAGAATCACCACTATTCTTAATGCGATTTTGGTTATACCAGGAGGATTTGGTGCATTTAAGAGTAATTTTCTAAACAATGTTGGAAAATATGATGTTGATACTCTTGGAGAAGACTTTGATCTTACAGTAAAACTTCACAAGCTTGGCAAAAAAATCGTATTCTCAGAAAAATCCACAGTAAAAACATCTGGTCCTCATACATGGAAACTATTACTAAAACAGAGAATTCGATGGTCATATGCACAGATACAAGTACTCTTAAAGCATCTAGATGTACTTTGGTCTCCAAAGTATAGACCAGTGTTTCGTCTAGCCGTATTTGATATGTGGATAATGGATGTCTTTGTCAACTTGGCTTGGATTACATCCATTTTTGTTTTGGTGTCAATTGCAATAACATCTCAAATATTAGATATTGATGTCATACCTACAAGTACAATGCAGTTTGTCATATTGTTATTTTCAATCTATCTTGAATTAGAAGCTAGTTTGTTTTTGTATTCAGTAAGAGTTTCAAAAAGAAAGGACATCATAAAATTGATTTATCTTGTTCCATTAATGGTATTTTTTTACAGACCATTACTACGATTAATTGTTCTAAAAGGACATGTTTACGCATTGTTAGGCAAGAAGATTCATTGGTAGGAACAGATGTTTCTATCAAAAATTTCTAGTTAGAATGTATAGATTGTTAGTTATGATTTTTAGATTATCATAGTAACTATTAAAAATTAAAGTGAAATTATACTCTAACTTTATTGTTCATGGAACTGTTTGATTTTGCATTTATATGTGGTACTAGAATTTCATCCATAACTATAATTCCATAAACGTTGTACCCACATTCAAATTTGAGCAGCATGAGTTGTCTAATTCAACTGTTATGTACCGTTACCGGGATTTGAACGCAAGCATTCAGTTCCCTTCCAGAATAGATCTAGAGGTTATCGCACAATCGCAAAAAGGTTTTAGATAAATTTTACAATATATACTCATTGGCGGCATCAAGCATGGTATATGACATGAGTCTGAAAAACTCTAATCCATTCCTCGGATTCATGGGTTCAAGTCCACCACTAACGGGTTTCTGAAGATTATAGGAAAATATGATTGTTAAATCTTAGTTTCTCTTTGCAGTCAACAACATTCTACGTCTTCCCAAGATTCCTCTAGGCCTTGTTCTCAATACATAGTTACAGCAAGGACAATACTTGCCATCCCAATTCATGAAAATTTGGCAATTGGTACATCTCTTCTGTCCTAACTCATATCTGCTAACCATTCCAATTCGTGCAGATTTGTGTCTTGTGCACAATCCTTTGCAGACCATATCTCAAAAATCTTGTTTTGTTATTATTTATGAATGAATTGAGATTACTTTTTTGAACAATTACTTTCAGAATTGCAAAATGTGTTTACCATGATCAAACCAAACTTTAATTATCTAAAACATATCTTACACCCGGTGGCTAAGGGCATCGTCATAGGAATCATAGTTGCGGCTATTATAATAGGACTAGTTCTGACATACACCAACACATACGATGTACTAAAACCAGAAGTGGAACCTGTAATGGATACTGCAAAAGACGCAATATCCAAAGTAGACAGTGATGACGTGGTGGATAAGGTAGAGGAGGTCACAGACAAGATAAAGGATGTTACTGGCAAGATCAAGGTAAATAATCCACTAGATCCAAGAGAGTGATGAATTGAAATTGTATTGACTCAGATCGAACACAAAATTAATCAAATCTTTCAAATTGTCTTTATCTGAAATTACAGTTCCATGAGTGAACTGTTAAGATTCAGGGGATTGTATAAACAATGTTATTCATCAGATGTTGAACTGATATTGGATGAGGAGCGTTTGATGCAGTTTGTGAGAAATGTAGAAGTAATTCAAACAAGGTATATAACTTCACAAGATCTATGAACTATGATTTTTGAAAGTCATACGATGAATGAATCAACATTACCATGCCCAAGTTGCATGATTAAACACGTTTTGGGAGTTAGATGTTGTTATTGTGACTGCCAACACAACAAGTAATATCCTTTACTGAGGACTTCTCAATACTGGTTTTAATGTATGGTAAATTATTACACACATGGAAATTGCACATATTCTTGTAAAATGCAATGATAGCGAAAATGATATGGTACTGGAGGGCATAAAGTCAATCAGGGAGGTAAAAGAAGTCCAAAAAACATTTGGAG
>Ga0224506_10001317_pt1 | contig 17952 bp, 11 predicted proteins | sample SF_Jan12_sed_USG_2_FD_169108 | JGI IMG/M metagenome (GOLD analysis project Ga0224506, IMG submission 169108) | Sediment microbial communities from San Francisco Bay, California, United States - SF_Jan12_sed_USGS_8_1 | ecosystem: Environmental > Aquatic > Marine > Sediment | place: USA... | reverse complement strand
CTGCATACGTTCCAAAAGAAAAGCAAGCAAGGTATTGCGACACCGAAGAAAGACGTCGATTTGATTGCACGGCGCTATCAGGAAGCCGTAGAAATGGAAAAGGAGTTTCAATGATGAAGAAAAAAGGCCCCATTGAATTTGAAGAAAGCTCAGGGAATGTCTTTGCGGATTTGGGCTTGAAGGATGCTGATAGCCTGCTTATGCGGGCTGAGCTCGGCCATCAAATTCTCAAAATCCTCAAAAGTCGTGGGCTAAAAAAACAAAAAGACGTTCAGGAAGTCTTAGAAATTGGACAAGCGGAAGTCTCACAGCTCATGAACGCCCGATATCATCGGTTTTCGGAAGCGCGGTTGATGGTCTTTCTCAATAAACTGGACCGCAAAGTGACGGTGCAGGTTTCCCGCCGCCGGAAAAACGAACCCCTGCAAGAAGTGGTCATGGCTTAAGCTACTGAAATTTCTCACTGCTAAGAACCAAGCCAGAGCTCCTCCCTTATATTGGAGCCACCCTTTTAGAGACTTGATCAAACAGACACACATTTCCGTTTTTTTTTCGCTCCATTTTTTTCGCATTTCACCTCCCCCGACAAGAAATCTCATTCGCAATGAGGTACCTCCAGTGAATTTCCCACGAATTTGAGAAGCTCACTTCTCTACAATTTTTACAATTATCGACCCTTAAAGCTATGAATGGGGAATCTTCACCCATCAGCACTTCGGGGGTTAGAGAAGATGTAACGTGGAAGGGTCTTTCCTGTTTGCTTAGAGTCCGTGATCCATGCGCAAATCAGGAGCGAGCGGTTTTCGAAACCTGATGAAAATAGGGTAAGTGGTGCAGGTTCTCGGAGAAAGTTCGAACCGCCTTTTCCAAGTTCTGGAGGAATGGAATGCCATTCTCCAGGGCTCTTGAATCTCTTTGCCACGATAAAATTTGCACTTTTCCTCAATATCGTCTATTTTAATATATAACTTTCAATTGGACGACTATGTACATCAAGCGGACATTAGAGAATTTTCTTGGCAAGGCAACCGGGCAACTCCCTGTCATGCTAGTTATTGGCCCACGTCAAGTTGGCAAGACCACCATTTTACAGCATCTACGCAAAAAAGGGCGCACGTACGTGACGTTAGATGATCCGACTCTGGCCGCCCTGGCCAGAGAGGAGCCTGCATTGTTTCTCCAACGCTTTAAGCCACCGATTCTCATCGATGAAATTCAATATGCCCCGGCATTACTGCCTTATATAAAAATACACGTGGACCGGGATCATACCCCAGGAGCATTCTGGCTGACCGGTTCTCAACAATTTCAATTGATGCAGGGTGTCTCTGAATCTCTGGCAGGCCGCGTCGGCATTGTCAATCTGTTAGGGCTTTCAGTGAAGGAGTTGCAAGGTCAGCCAAAAGTAGCGGAACCCTTTCTGCCCACGAGCCATCAATTACACAAACGCCTGAAATCCGCCCTTCCTCTTTCCCTTCAGGACGTGTATCGCATCATTTGGCGTGGCGCATTTCCAGCCTTTGCGCTGAATACAAAAATGGATCGGGACTTGTTTTACAGTTCTTATGTTCAGACCTACTTGCAACGTGATGTCCGTGATCTCGCAAATGTCGGTGATGAAGGTTCTTTTCTGAAATTTCTTCGAGCGGCGGCGGCTCGCACAGGACAGTTACTCAACATGTCCGATATGGCCCGGGATGCCGCCATTTCCGTCCCGACCGCCAAGCGATGGCTGGGAGTGTTGGAAGCCTCTGGCATTGTTTATCTGTTGGAACCCTACCATACCAATACGACTAAACGATTGATTAAATCCCCCAAGTTATACTTTTTGGATACCGGGCTATGTGCGTATCTCACAGAATGGTCGAGCCCGGAGACATTGGAAGCGGGAGCTATGTCCGGGGCCATCCTGGAGACATCCATCTTCACTGAAATATTGAAAAGTTATTGGCACAATGGCAAGCGTGCGCCACTCTACTACTATCGAGATAAGGACAAAAAAGAAATTGATTTGCTGCTCCTAAGGGATGAAACATTCTACCCCCTAGAATTTAAAAAGACCGCCTCACCGAACAAGGATGATACTCGTCACTTCGCAGTATTGGAGTTATTAGGGAAACCTATTGGCGAAGGGGGAGTGATCTGCTTTGCAGAGACGCTGTTGCCTCTAACCAAGACTGTCAGTGCAATTCCGGTCGGATTGATTTGATAACATGATGAAATGGTGCGCCCGACAGGAATTGAACCTGTAACCTCTTGATTCGTAGTCAAGTACTCTATCCAATTGAGCTACGGGCGCACGATGTTGAGAGGCAAGAACACGCCAGGAGCCTCCTCCAGGGGCGTGGCTCTTTATACAGGGTCCTCTCTTTTTCCGTCAACTCGCGAAAAGATGGGTGTTGGGGAAAACAGGACTAGGAGGCTGGGACTGGCTCGTGGGCTTCGGTTGGGACAGATCCGTGAATAGCTTGCTCAAGACAGTCTAGGACTTTTTGAATTTCCTCAGGTTTGCCAAGGTTAATTTGGAAGAAGGCCGACATATCGGGGATTCCGGCCATGATATCTTTGGCCACCTCGAGCACACCCTCAGGATCAATTTGTAACAGCTCCTGGGACAAATCCATCGCGGTTTGAATAGCCATTTCGGTCTGAGGGTGACACCACATATCGGCCAACCGTCCAGACAACGCCACACAGAGGATCATTAACCGGGATGATTCATCCTCCGTCGAGGCAAGGGCGGGATTGTGACTCCCACGTACGGCTTCCCGCAACACCTCAGGCAATTCCCATGTTTCCGCCAACCAAGCCCCAATCTCACAATGATCGGTTTTCCAGCGACCCTGCTCCAAAGATTCCAACACATGATGATCTTGGTTCGCTTTTTGGTAGAGGGCCCCATATTCATTCCCAAACGCTTCGCTCATGACCAAGACCCCTAAATCTTGGAGCAATCCGGCTAAGAAAATTTCTTCCTCGTTGATGACACGAACACGTTTGGCTAAGATTTTTGCCGCTAAACTTGCCAAAATACAGCGGTGCCAAAAATGCGTATGATCAAAGGCGCCTCCCCCTTTTTTCCGCAAATCACGGTATAGGGAGAAACAAAAGGCGAGGGTGGCAATGGAATTCATCCCCAAGAGCGTCACGGCGTGCGTGACAGTGGTGACTTTATGCCGGCTCCCTCCATAAAAGCTGGAATTCGCCACATTCAAGAGCTTCGCCACAAATGATGGATCTTTGCTGATGACTTCCCCAACTTTTTGGGCACTGGCCTTATCATCCCGACACATTTGCAGCACTTGTAAAGGAAGAGCCGGGATGGCGGGAAGGGTTTTACAATTCTTTATGCGTTGGAGGATCTGCGGGTCCATACGTGCTCAATACTTTCTTATCGTTGTAAAGCCACTACCGTATTGATAGCTGGTAGAGTCAACGACATAGCCAGGGTCAGCCTTCCAGGAAGAAAAGCTTCAATTCATGAGGACTTTACTGTTTGTATCGGATGTTCAATACCTGACTTGAGGAAGAAGCCCGACATTCTATGAAGTCTTATGGCTTTCCTGCACAACGATATCTCTTGCTCAAGCAAGACAGAACAACGCTCTGAAAGGCTCTCTCCAAGAGGTACCTCCCGGAGTCATCGCCGGCAACCACTGCTCAGCCTGGGGGTTTTATCAAAAAGGAGACAGCGGATTTTCTGAGGCATTGCCGTAGAGAGTTGAGGGGGTGGCATCTTGGATAGAGATCGACACGAGATCTCCAGGAAGATGGGCGGCAGATCCTTTGGGCCACACCACCGTGACATTGTATTCGGTATGCCCCATCCATTGTTGGTCGGATTTTTTGGCATCCCCCTCGATCATCACCTCAACTGGGGTGCCAATTAAAGCCTGATTTTTTCGAAGGGAAATCTCCTTTTGTAGCTCAATGATTTGATTGGTCCGATAGCCTTTAATCTGTTCGGAAATATCGTCGGGATACTTTCTCGCCGCAATCGTGTGCTTCCGCTCCGAATACTTAAAGACAAACGCCGCTTGATACTCCATCTCTTTCACCAGATCATAGGTTTCCTGGAACTCCTCGTCCGTCTCCCCGCAAAAACCGCAAATCAAATCGGTCGTTAACACCATCGGCCCTTTCTTTCGAATGGCGTCGACAAGAGTGAGATATTCGCGACGGGTATAGCCTCGTCCCATGCGTTCGAGCATGCGATCATTTGCGGATTGCAAGGGCAGGTGGATTTGGTTGCAAATGATCGGGTGCTGAGCCACCGCGTCCAGCAAGGCGGGGGGGAAATCTTTGGGATGCGGGGAGGTAAACCGTACGCGCCGAATTCCTGGAACATCAGCCACGGCCACCAGTAAGCGCGCAAAATCCCACGCATCCGATCGATAGGAATTCACATTTTGTCCAAGCAAGGTAATTTGTCGAACGCCCTGGCTGACGAGTCGTCGAGCCTCTTCAAGAATGCCTTCTGGATCACGAGAACGTTCTCGCCCTCGAGTATAGGGCACCACGCAAAACGAACAAAAATTGTCACACCCTCGCATGACGGCAATCCACCCGTTTACGCCATCGCCTCGATCTGGAACAATCTGCGCATAGGTTTCATATTCGGATAGATCGACGGCCAACCCTCGTCGTTGATGTTCCAACGCATCCGTGAGTAAATCCGGCAATCGCCGATAGGCATCAGGCCCCACTAGCACATCAATCCACGACCGTGACTCCAACAATTCTAGTTTCAGGTTCTGGGCCATACAGCCTAAGACGCCGATCACCAACCCTCGGGCCTTTTTCCTGGCTTTATAACGAGCCAAATGTCCATACAGTCGATTGTGGGCGTTTTCGCGTATGGCACAGGTATTAAACAACACGACGTCGGCTTCTTCATCGACCGGGGTAAATTGAAATCCTCTGGCTTTCATGATCGACCGAACCAATTCGGTGTCATATTCATTCATCTGACACCCAAAGGTTTCCATATAGACTTGATACCCGCCCCTCTCATTCGGGGACGTCAGGGCTTTGAGACTTTTTGGCAGGAGTAAGGGTGTGCTGCTCATAGGTTCCTGCCCTGAAGAACCAGAAGATCTTGATGCAGAGGAGTACGAGTGTCATTCGCCTGGAGGGGAAGAAGGCCGAGCAGCCGATCAGACATGACCCCTGTGGCTATCACCGATTGAATGGTGTTCTTGAGATTACGGGAGGCACGGACATCGACACGCAGATACTGGTCCGTCAATCCGGACCAAACTCCATCCACCTCATGCTCAAACAAGACAGAAAGTTCGCGACCCATAAACCGTTGATGAAACATTTCTCGTTTGTGCCCAGACAGGTCACGCAAAGTTTGACTGCGTTGCTTAATGTCCTCAGCAGAGACCTGACCGGCCATCTTCGTCGAAGCCGTTCCGGGTCGTGGGGAATAGCTGAACACATGGACATAGGCAAATGGCTGGTCTCTGATGAAGGCGACTGTATTCGCAAATTCCCGTTGACCCTCCCCAGGAAACCCGACCATGACATCGGTGCCAAAACATACGTCAGGAATCATATCCACCGCCATATCCATGGCCTTGCGATATTCCTGAACAGAATACCGCCGATTCATGCTCTGCAAAATGCCGTCATCACCACTTTGCAAGGGGACATGGAGAAACCGACAGAGTTTCCTCGATGTCTTCATATACTCCAACAGTCCTTCGGGAATGGTGGTGGGTTCAATGGAAGAGATCCTGATGCGTTCCAAGCCCTCGATGGCTTCCAATCGTGTGATCAGACCCAGGAGATCAAGACCTTGATCCTGATACCGGCCAATATTGACACCCGTTAACACCAATTCACGATGCCCTCGTTGAACCAGTCCCTCAGCTTCACGAACGGCATCGTCAGCAAACCGGCTGCGCTCCCGTCCTCGGGCAAAGGGAATCAAGCAAAAGGCACACATGAATTGGCAACCATCCTGAATTTTCACATGTGCTCGGGTCGTCGAATAATCGCCAACCCCTTCAATTGAAAAATTATCAGGGTCCAGACGCTCATGATGGACCTGAGGCAGGGATTGTTTACTCTGTTGAGGAACAGCGGGCAACAGATCAGGCAACTGCATTTTAAATTGATTCCCCACGATCAAATCGATGCCGTCAATATGACGAAGCACCTCAAGGCCGGTTTGCGCATAACACCCCGTCACGGCCACAAAGGCCTGCGGAGAATGCCGGAGCGTTTGACGAACGAGCCGTCGACACTCGGCTTCGGCCCCTTCCGTGACGGTGCAAGAATTCAAGACCAAAACATCGGTGTCTTGTCCATATTCAACAGGCAAAAACCCACGACGCCGGAATCCGTCTTTTAAGAGCGCGGTTTCAGCCTGATTGAGACGACATCCGATTGTGGAAAATGCCACTCTGCGCTGAGGAACAGTTGAAGTCGGCATACGTCCAAGATTATAAAGAAGCCCTTACCTGACAACAAGATCGCTCTGGTGACGGTTCCCATTCCCTTGGGAACATGCTAGTATTTTTTGGAATTCCACCACATTCCACGAGGATTCGAGTGTCGGATGAGATCTGTCTTTAAGCGCTCGTTTATCAGACCTCGTGACCCTGATCGAAAGACTTTGATTGCCTCTCACGTCCTGACAGCTATGTCCAATCCGACCTTTCCCGAACCACACATCTCGACCTTCCCCGTTTAATGCCATGAATGCTGGCTTTGGACAACTTCTCATTGCCCGTTTTATGGGATTTCGTCTCATGCCGGGACAAGTGGTGGCGTTAGCCGCCATGGGCTTGATTCTTTTGGGGGCCTGTTTTCTGATGCTCCCATTTGCCACCGTGCCTGGTGCCAATCTTGGATTCATCGACGCCCTCTTTACGGCCACCTCGGCCGTCTGCGTGACCGGCCTGATCGTGATGGATACCCCACAAGATTTCACCACGTTTGGCCTGGGAGTGATTTTATTTCTGATTCAAATTGGCGGCCTGGGCTATGCCTTAATGGCCACGATGATCTTGTTAATTCTGGGGCGGCGTTTGGGCCTACGCGACCGCATGATGCTGTCCGAAACGATGAGCACCATGGATATGCAAGGCTTGGTGCGGTTTGTGAAACTCGTCACACTCATCACCTTTTCGCTGGAAGGCATTGGCGCGGTCCTGCTCACCTTTCGCTTTGCGATGGATTACCCTTGGGATACGGCTTTTTATTACGGGGTCTTCCATGCGATTTCGGCCTTTAACAACGCCGGATTTGCCTTATTTTCCGATAGTCTGGGGTCTTTCCAAAAAGACTGGTCGGTCAATGTCATTGTCACCACATTGGTCATCCTCGGAAGTATTGGCTTTCTGGTGTTTGAAGATCTTCTCGACAACATCCATGGTCGAAGGTTTCGATTCCGCACCCATACCAAACTCGTGGTGGTCACAACAGGCATGCTCATCGCATTCGGAACCTTTGGCATTGCCATGTTGGAATGGAATAATCCCGCCACCATGCAAGGGCTATCCGTAGGTGAAACCTTCACGGTCTCCTATTTTCATGCGGTATCGCGCACTGCAGGATTTACATCCCTGGATCTGGGCGGGATGCGAGAGCCGACATTGTATTTCTTACTGATTCTCATGGCCATTGGGGGATCACCCGGGAGCATGTCAGGGGGAATTAAAACGACGACCATCGCCATTGTCTTCCTGACCATTTGGAGTGTGCTTCGGCGCGATCCCGACGTCGAGGTCTTTCACCGACGAATTCCTCCCGACCTGATTACTCGAGCGCTTTGCCTCACGCTTTTGGCCCTAGCCCTTATTACCGGCATGACCCTGCTTCTCGCCTCCACTGAATCACAACCGTTTCTCTCGCTTATGTTTGAAGTGACCTCTGCCATGGGAATTGTGGGCCTTTCCTTGGGAGACGGAGCGACCCGCAGTTTATCCGCCCTGCTCACCGATTTTGGGAAGGTGATGATTATGCTCTCTATGCTCTTGGGACGGTTTGGCCCACTCATGATTGGGTTATTTGCGGTAAAAACCACGGCTCATAAACGATATCGCTTTGCCCAATCGCGTGTCGTGATTGGATAATCTTTCTCACGCGATCCGCCGCTGGAGCATCAGAATAAACGCGACTAATGTCGGCAAGGGACAGATAATATAGGGCAGCAGCCATACCCACACATTCTTCCCTCGCACGCGAGCCTGATCAACCATCCAAACAAAAATCCAAATGACCAACAAAATGTAGTTGGCCGTGATCCATTGGGTCGTCCGAACATGCAGCTGGCTCTCCGCACCACCCCCTGACATAAAGAAAAAAATGCTTTCCAATATCACGAATGCCACCACTAGACCAATGACGAACTGCTTGTTCCATACATACATGATCCGCTCCTTGGTGAGGTAATTGATGAAAGCCCTAAACCACTGACATGGAAACCTGCCGGCCCCTTATCGCGAGTCTTCCCCCCATTTGAAAGAAGACCCGTTATATCAAAAGACATTTGATACCGTCCTACACTATTTTCCTGCAACATATTCGTCCCCATTTCGAGAAATCATTTTTCCTCCCACCTCGTCTACGCCCCGTCTTATTGGTTTTTTTCAACGCCAGGACCCCACCTCATTTCCCAATATGTGAATAACGCATATCCACAAACTTTCTTCCTGTTGATAACTACCTCAATTCCCTCAAAAACCCGCATCATTATTCAGGTTTTTTCAACTCACAAGTTCTTCACAGAAATCCCCACCTTCCACGCAAAAATTACAACATTTAGTATTGACAATTTTCTTCATCCTCTATAGATTGTGGGTCGTTGGTTTTATCCAATTATTTCTTACGGTCTTATTTTTCCTGTTTTCTCTGTCTGATTTCGGTTTGTGTTTGGGCTTGTGAATTGCCCGATGACGAGGCTTTTTTTACCGTTTCCTCACACGAGGAAATGGTGCCTTTAAGAGGCAATCTGTGAAAATGGCATGACTCTGAACCATGCCATTTTTTCTTTTCTGAGCCCACCAAATCTGATTCCCTTTTAACGCTGGGAATCACCGAGCCTCAGAGAACAATAGGCGAAAAAATGATGGCGACCGAAGAAATACCCCACTGTGTTTTCTCGTCTTCCAAAGGAGACTTTTCATGAAAATTGCCCGACGATTTACCAAAGCTGGCGAGAGCCCCTATCACAACATTCCCTTTTCTACCCGATCCTCCGAAATCAGAAATCCTGACGGGTCCACGGTCTTCAATCAGGATAATATTCTGGCTCCTGAGCATTGGTCACAATTAGCCATTGATATTTTGGCGCAAAAGTATTTTCGGAAAGCGGGCGTGCCGCAAATCGACGACCAAGGGCAGCCACTTTTGAACGAAAAGGGTGGGCCGCAGCTTGGCGGTGAACGCGATGCTCGACAGGTCTTTCACCGATTGGCGGGATGCTGGACCGAATGGGGCAACACGCACCATTATTTTGACTCTCCCGAAGATGCCCAGACGTTTCAGGACGAGCTCAGCTATATGTTGTCCTGGCAAATGGCAGCCCCCAATTCACCTCAATGGTTCAATACCGGCTTACACTTTGCCTATGGGTTATCGGGGCCCTCACAAGGCCACTTCTATGTCGATCCGAATACGCATCGGGTCAAACAAGCCCGCAACGCCTATGAACGTCCCCAGGTTCATGCCTGCTTCATTCAATCGATTTCGGACGATTTAGTGAACGAGGGCGGGATTATGGACCTATGGGTTCGTGAAGCCCGCCTCTTTAAATATGGCTCAGGGACCGGGACGAATTTTTCAAAATTGCGCGCGGACGGAGAATCCCTATCCGGTGGCGGACGTTCATCCGGGCTCATGTCCTTTCTCAAAATCGGCGATCGCGCCGCTGGCGCGATCAAATCCGGAGGAACAACACGTCGAGCAGCCAAAATGGTCTGCCTGGACCTCGATCACCCCGATATCGAAGAATTTATCGATTGGAAGGTCATCGAAGAACAAAAAGTTGCGGCCATGGTCACCGGCTCAAAAGTCTGTGCGCAACATCTCAATAAAATCCTCCAAGCCTGTCACATCTCTAAACCTGACGACAGCATGCAAGTCGACATCAATCCCCGCGAAAACTCAGCGCTTCGAGAGGCCATTCAAGCCGCCCGCGAAGTCTCGGTTCCGGAACTGTACATTCAACGCATGTTCAATTATGCCCAAGAAGGGTTTACCCATTTCGTCTTTCATGAATACGACACCAATTGGGATAGTAAAGCCTACCAAACGGTCTCGGGCCAAAACTCTAATAACAGCATTCGGGTTCCCAACGATTTTTTTGCCGCCCTCAAAGCGGGTGAGGACTGGACATTAACCCGCCGCATTGATGGCGCTACCCATAAGACCATTCCGGCCAAGGACCTCTGGGATCGCATTGCCTGGGCCGCGTGGATCTGTGCCGACCCCGGCGTTCAATACGATACCACCATCAATGAATGGCACACCTGTCCTCAGGACGGACGGATCAACGCTTCCAATCCCTGTAGCGAATATATGTTCCTGGATGATACCGCCTGTAATCTCGCGTCCTTGAATTTAGGACGATTCCTGACACCTGAAGGTCAGTTTGATATCGAAGGCTTTCGACATGGTGTTCGGTTATGGACGATCGTGCTTGAAATCAGTGTGCTCATGGCGGGATTTCCAAGCAAAGCCATCGCCGAAAAGAGCTTTTCCTTCCGCACCCTCGGACTCGGCTATGCCAACCTTGGTTCGATACTCATGAAGTTAGGCATTCCCTATGACTCACCACAAGCCCTCGCCTGGTGCGGCGCGATTACCGCGCTCATGACGGGTGAGTCCTATGCCACTTCAGCCGAAATGGCGAAGGAATTAGGCCCCTTTAACGCCTATCCCCGTAACGCGGAATCCATGCTCCGGGTCATGCGTAATCACCAACGAGCCACACACGATGCGCAAGCCGAGGAGTACGAAGGACTCACAATCACGCCACGAGGCATTCAACCCGATCAATGTCCCCAAGATTTGCTCAAAGCTGCACAACAATCCTGGGATCGGGCCCTCGAACTCGGCGAACAATATGGATACCGGAATGCTCAATCGACCGTGATCGCCCCAACCGGCACGATAGGCCTGGTCATGGATTGCGACACAACCGGCATCGAACCGGATTTTGCGTTAGTGAAATTTAAGAAACTGGCAGGCGGCGGGTATTTTAAAATCATCAACCAAAGCCTCCCCCCAGCCTTACGCAACCTGGGATATACCCCCGCCCAAATTCAAGATATCGTCACCTATGCCACGGGGACACGCACACTAAGAAAAGCGCCTTTTATTAACCATGAAACCTTGAAAGACAAAGGGTTTGACCGAGACATCTTGGAAAAGATCGAATCCAAGCTGGACGAAGCCTTCGATATTAATTTTGCGTTCAATAAATGGACATTGGGAGAAGAATTTTGTCAGAAGAAACTGGGCATCACCGAATCCCAACTCCAAAATCCACAATTTAACATTCTTCAACTCATTGGCTTTACCCAAGAAGAAATTCTGGCTGCCACAGATTTTTGTTGTGGCACGATGACCGTAGAGGGTGCTCCACATCTTGAACCAGAACACCTCGCCATTTTTGACTGTGCAAATCGATGCGGGCGAACTGGCCAACGCTACATCCTTCCTGCAGCCCATATTCGCATGATGGCCGCCGCCCAGCCATTTATCAGCGGAGCCATCAGTAAAACCATCAACATGCCAGCCGATGCAACGGTTGATGCGGTGAAAGAAGCCTACATGACCTCGTGGACGTGTATGCTCAAAGCGGTCGCGTTGTATCGAGATGGGTCCAAGCTCAGCCAACCCTTAAATACCACAAGTGATTGGGACACCACCGATGCTCAATCGGAACAAATCCAAACCGTCGCTAAAGAAGCCGCCTCTCGCGTCTTAGTTCGGTATCTCGCCAAACGTCGTCCACTTCCCACTCGCCGAGGCGGGTACACCCAAAAAGCCATCGTGGGAGGCCATAAGATTTATTTACGAACGGGCGAATACGAAGACGGAACCATCGGAGAAATTTTCCTGGACATGCATAAAGAGGGCGCCGCATTCCGCAGCCTCATGAACTGTTTTGCCATTGCCATCTCTCTCGGGCTGCAACATGGCGTGCCATTGGAAGAGTTTGTCGATGCCTTCCTGTTCACCCGATTCGAGCCAAACGGGCCAGTGAAACTCAATTCTCATATCAAAATGTCGACTTCGATTATCGATTATATTTTCCGGGAAATGGCCATCACCTATCTTGGCAGACATGATCTGGAACAAGTTGCGCCTGAAGACCTTCGTGTGGACGCACTTAAAAAACAAAGGGATACTGAAGAAGAAGATGGAGAGGGTTTAGTCGATCCTCGTTCCCTGAGTTCAACCTCTATCAGCCCTGAAGTCTTTCCTTCTCGACGCTCATCTGGAAACGGCGTAGAAAAAAATGGCGGCAATGGCAAAGTTTCACGAACCGTCGAAATGCAACGTGAAACCCTAACGATCACGGAAGTACAGGAAGCCAGGCAAAAAGGATACGAAGGCGATCCCTGCCAAGAATGCAAACAATTCATGATGGTTCGCAACGGCATGTGCCTCAAGTGTGACAACTGTGGCGCAACCAACGGATGCTCTTGATTTTAAAAGAATTTATATCAGGAGGATCTAGAAATGCTAAGCATTCAAAAAACCCTCACATGGATAGGTCTGATTTCTTCAAAAAAATAAATGAAACCGAGAAATTCAAAAAATGATGAAAGAATATTTCTTTCTTAGTTATTGATTGTGGACAGAAACTCAATAAAGTCTTGGCCGCTACGTATTATCATGGAGACTTTCTATGGCCCAATCCTTCCTTGGTTGTTCTGAAAGGCAGTAAAAAATCTCAAAAAATATTATCCCCAGTTTTCACAATCGAAAACCCTTTCAGCGATAGTATTTTTAAAATTCGCATACGGGTTATTCACTGAAATTCACACCTATTCCACAGATTGGGTCATTGACACCGATGTGACTCGCCTATATAAAAAGGCCACTCTTCAAAAAAAAGTAATAGCCGTGGATAATTGTTTACATATTGATCGTTCAACTGTTGCCAAAGATTGGCATGCCCGAGGATTCTCCTGCGGCATGTGGATTGACCATGCTGGACGTGAATGGTCCTATCAGGTCCAGAAAACAGACGAATTATTTATGATGATGTCCGGGGCATTAGAACTGGAATTAGAAGGACTATCGATTCAGCCTTCAGTAGGAGAGGAGATTCGCATTCCTGCTGGAATGCCACATACAATTCGAAATATCGGAGGGAATACTGCACGATGGCTCTACGGGCAAGTACGGGAAGTACCTTCTGAGACCAACGCTCCTGCACAGGTAAGAGATCGTTCCTTCCATCCTGAATTAAAGAGAAAACGACGACCGGAAAAAAGAACTCCTCCGATCAACGTTTCGAAAGAAATTTAAATTCTTCTTTCCTTCTCACTGTTTACATTTTTCTTTTCACGATTTACTTGGTTTCATCGTTCGCGCAACGAAATCCAGTCGTCAAGTCTTGATAGTCAACTTCAGCCTTTGATCGTGCAGTCACCCGTAAGTTGACCGGTTGATCTTCCCACGACCCACCCCGCAAAACTTTAAAATCACCTTCGCTCGGACCCTGTGGATTTTCCTTCGGACTGTCTTCGTAATAATGCCTGCCGTACCAATCATTCACCCATTCCGCGGCATTGCCGGCCATATGATACAACCCATAGGCACTTTTCCCACCTTCCTTGAGGCCATGGCGGATACTCATCCCTTTTGTCCCACTGGTAACCGGTGACAAAGTAAGAGGATAGCTGACCCACCCGGTCGTCCCTTGATTATAATTGGCAATGTCCACAAAGGGTTGCATGTGTCCCCAAGGATATCGCCTTCCATCCGTTCCACGTGCAGCTTTTTCCCATTCGGCTTCGGTGGGCAAACGTTTTCCAACCCATTCGCAATATTGCTTGGCATACTTCCACGTGATGCCAACCGCCGGTCGATCCCCGATTTTCCCTGTTGCCGCGCCATCATCCCATAATGGCGGGGGCTCAATACCATAATCATGGTCTAAAAAATGTTGATACTCCGTCATCGTGACTTCATAGCGATCAATGAGGTAGGCCTTCAACACCACGGAATGTTCGGGGCGTTCATTTTTTGAGCCCTCGTTATCCCCCATTGTAAATTCCCCTTCAGGAATGGAAATCATGCTTCCAGGAGGACCGTCCGCCGGCCCTTCATCAATTTTGCCAGATTCGGAATATTTCCAATCCTCGGCCGCCAATGAAATTCCCGTCAGCCCAAAAACACCTGCTAGCATTACAACACTCAGGAAGAAACCTGGATTCATAAGACCCTCACATGACTGAGATGAAAGAACACTCCGTTGATATCTCTTCACCATATCGAACGCAGCCAGGCATTGGAAGAGCAGGACAACAATCCCGTCGCTCATTGGATTCATTCTAAAAAGATAAAAGCCGCTGAAGAATCCTTCAGCGGCTTCAATCATGGCGTCCCCAGCGGGATTTGAACCCGCGTTGCCGCCTTGAAAGGGCGGCGTCCTAGGCCAGGCTAGACGATGGGGACGTAACGGATAAATGACTCAACACAGAATATGACGTATCGGGCTGAAGCCACTCGGTTGACCGGTGATTCTACCAACGCCAAAAACTCTGGTCAAACCAAGAGGTTATGATCGTTGATTCCTCTGCCCTCATGATCTATAAGAAACTTGTGGTCCCCGTAAGTTTTTGCCAAATGAACATTCAATTAGAGATTGTCTCGTTCGTGAACAATTGAGGTGGAGAAGCAGGCCTATAAGCCGGATTCTGTACCGTTTGAGGCAAGCCCCATTCGGCGGTGACCATTTCTCTGGAACCTAGGTTACCCTAGGCTTCAAGCAACCTACCCGGGAACCTTGGCCGGGCCGACCTCCTCCCTGATCAGATGAGGAATGACTTCCTCCTCCAACAGGGATTCGTCCCCCTATTTGGTTTTGCTCCAGGTGACGCTTACCCTGCCACTTGTGTCACCACAAGCGCGGTGGGCTCTTACCCCACCATTTCACCCTTACCTGGCTCAGGCCGAAACTTGAGCCATCGGCGGTATCTTTTCTGTGGCGCTGGTGTCGGATCACTCCGCCTGGGCGTTACCCAGCACCTTGCCCTATGGAGTCCGGACTTTCCTCTCATACAGGTTGTATGAGCGGCCACCCGGCCCACTTCCACCACCGCTTATCATGGTAGGCCGAGAAGAAGGAGAATGCAAGAAACGCGTGATGCCTCTAGGGGCTAATCGAGGGTTTCTACTTCCAAATGGTGGGCCATGTAGAGAATGCGATGGCAATAGGAACAGTCCAAGAGCTCATTGCCTCTTCTGACTTCCGCGACGAGTTGAGGAGGAAGTTGAAGTCGACAACCTCCGCAGGAACCCTCATTCACTTCAGCCACCGCAAAGCCTTTTCTCATAGTTTTCAATCGGCTATACCGAGCCAACAAGGGTTTGTCCACCGCCTCAGCGACCTTTTGTTGCTGTTCATTCAAAACAGCCAATTCATTGGCCAGCTCTGCAAATTGACTTTCCAGGCGGGCCTTTTCCACATCGAAAGCTTTCTGTGCCTCCTGGACTTCTGCTTCAAGCTCCTGAACGGCTTTTTGGTTTTCCTGGACTCGCTCCATCGTTTCCAGCACGCCCTCTTCGATTGAATCTTTTTTCTTCCTGGCCTGTTCAATCTCAAACAAGTGCGCCTGATATTCTTTATTAGTTTTCAACTCCGACAGGCGACTTCGGACTTTATGGAGGGAATCTTCTTGCGTGGCCAGCTCTCGTTCCGCACTCCGTTGTTGTTTGACAAGGGATTCTCCCGTGTTTTTCAACACTTGGAGACGGGAGAGCATGTCTTGAAGGGGAGTTTCAGCGGCCTTCAGAAGATCAGGGGATTTTCGCTGGGAATCTTGAATCTGAAAAATTCGAAGATCAAACTTTTGAAGTTCAATAAGGAATTGCAGCTGCGAATTCACAAAATCCTCAACATGAATAAAAACCCGTTGACCATATCAGCCTGTCAGGTCCGGCCCAATATCTTGGTGGGCCCACCAGGACTTGAACCTGGGACCAACTGATTATGAGTCAGCCGCTCTAACCAACTGAGCTATGGGCCCAAATCCCACAATCGCGTACCATATCTTTTACCATAGATTGGCTCCAGGAAAAATACCTTTTCCACTTTTCTTTGAGATTCGCAAAAATATTCTTTAAGAAACGATTATGCCCGCTTTTTGGTTTCGAATTTCATGCATTTGAAGATTTAGGGCATCGACCTCCTCGTGCCGGCCTTCTCGTTCGGCAATTTTTTGCTGCCCGATTAACTCAGCCAGCCGTCGCTGTAGTGTTTTATGTCCCAGAATACGCAAACACCCGATCACATGATCATGAATATCCTCAAGGTACAGATCCCACACACTCAATTTCGCCACCACCGCTTCATCGGCTGGATCATCACCCATGGCTCCGCGAAACCCTTCGAGATCGAATTGCCCCACTTCATCCCGGAAAGAGAGAGCCTGAGTCAGAATGTGCCGATAGACCGGAACGGTAAACACTTCAGCATCTAATTGCAGAACATGGGCAGGCTCTAAACGACCCTGCACCAAAAGAATCAGCAAATCGCGTTCTTCCAGCTTTCCTGGCGGCAGAGAAACCGTTGGAGATGATTCAGGCTGCTTAGAGGCAGGCCGTGTCGAATCCACCCGTCGGGACAAGGTCGGCAACCGTTTTCTGAGTAAATCCTGGCGAATCCCCAGTCGTTCAGAAACCACTTTCAGGTATTCGTCTTTTTCGAGAGGGTTTTTCGTTTTCTGGAGAATGGCTAAGACCTCGTCAGCCCGTTGAACTCGATCCTGAATCGAATCTTTTTTGGCCTTATCTAAGACGGAGGTGACGACAAAATCCAATAATGTGGCGGCCCGGACGTCCAACTCCCGAAACGCCTCCACGCCATTCGTTCGAATAAAGGTATCCGGATCGTCCCCGGTTGGTAAGACTAAGACCCGAACGTCCATCCCTGAATTCACGAATAAATCCAAGGTCCGCAACGCCGCATTCACGCCAGCGGCATCCCCATCAAACACTAACGTCACGGAGGGCACAAATCGCCTCAATATATGCACATGGTCGGTAGTCAGAGCCGTTCCGAGAGGGGCAATGACATTCTTCATGCCATGTTCATGGAGAGCTATTACGTCAAAATAGCCCTCCACCAAATAAAACCGTCCAACCGCCGCCGCTGCCTGCCGGGCTTTATCTAACCCATACAACGTTCGCCCTTTAAAAAACAAATCCGTTTCTGGCGAATTGAGGTACTTGGGAGTGGCATCATCCTGCAAGACTCGTCCACCAAAACCTAAAATTTGCCCCCTGGTATCGGCAATGGGAAACAGGACGCGATTCCTAAAGCGATCATAGGTGGAAAACCCCTGGGCGCCGTCTTTCTCTTTCCTGACGACCAATCCAGCTTGGTTCAGCTCATGTAATGGAACCGCTTGGCCCTCCATCCAATGGGATAAGCCATTCCAACCTCCAGGCGCATAGCCTAATTGAAAGGTCGCCCAAGACTCCCGAGCAATTCCCCGTTGATCCAGATAGGCTCTGGCTTCTTGTGCCTCGGGGCCTTCGAGAAGATTGCGGTGATACCAAGAAGAGGCTAATTGATACAGATGGAAATATCGTTCACGAGACAAGCCAGATTCCGTTCGAGAGGTGGCTTGGCGAAATTCGGGAAGCGCAATGCCGACTCGCTGGCTCAACTCACGAAGAGCCTCCATGAAATCCATATTTTCTTGTTTCATGAGGAACGTAAAGGCGTCTCCTCCGACCTGACAACCAAAA
>Ga0224506_10001316_pt1 | contig 17963 bp, 15 predicted proteins | sample SF_Jan12_sed_USG_2_FD_169108 | JGI IMG/M metagenome (GOLD analysis project Ga0224506, IMG submission 169108) | Sediment microbial communities from San Francisco Bay, California, United States - SF_Jan12_sed_USGS_8_1 | ecosystem: Environmental > Aquatic > Marine > Sediment | place: USA... | reverse complement strand
TCAATACCAACACCAGTATCTACAGTATCACCTAAAGATGACTCACCAAGGATGGTAAAGTAAACTGTCGGGGAGGGGAGAGTTGTTGCACCTACAACTTCAAAAGTCATTGTTACAGTAGCACTTGCACCTACACCGAGATTAATACTTCCGACACCAATGAAACCGTAGTCACCAAATGTATCATCAACACCAACTGCACCTGTAGTATAAGTGTAATCAACCAAGGTTAAACCTGCAGTTTCATACGCCTGACCATAATATGCAGTAGTTTCTGCTTCACCAACATTTGTCATAGTAACAGTTACTGTAAATTGATCTCCAACATATAGGCTAGATGTATCAACAGGGTCTGTACTGGTAGTTAATTCAACTCGGGGAACAGCGATTGAAGGATTTAGTTCAGTTGCATCAGCATCAACCAATAATGATCCAGTTAATGTGGAAAGGAGGATGTGATGTGCTTCTCCACCAGCTTCAAATGATGTTACACCCATCTCAAAGAAATCAGTAACGGGTTCTGGACCTTGTCCAGCATCACTATCAAATTCAACAACAGCAAAAACAGGAGAGTAACCTAAGTAACTATCTGCAGTTATTTGAGTGGTATATGAATAAGGTGTTACACTTGCAGCTAAATTACCTGCATTGATTTCACCAACCTTTTCGACTCTTTCAAATCTCCAATCTCTTCCAAGAGATGCTTGATATAAATGAACAACTACATTACTTGCTTCAGTTCCACTTACTCTTAAGTTGGTTGTAATTGTTTTAGTATCACCAGGATTATAGACTTGTTGGTCTAATGAAACAGTTGCACTAACTAAAGATTCATCATCTGCAATTTGCACATTTTGACCATTTGACATACCAAAGAATGGAAATCCTTGATCATTTGCATAACTTACAAATGCACCGTAGGAGAAGTAATTAGCATGTGTATAAGTCATTGGTGCAGCTAATGGGCCGAATTGGATATTTGTATCAAAACCAAAGGATAATGGACGACCATCAAAGCTATGTAATTCAAATAAATATTGCATAAAGTCTTCATAATTTTGGGTTGAAGATGATATATTTGCATAGGGGAAATTAGTACCTTGTTCACTTCTTAACTTCATTAATGCAAAATCATATAATCCACTGCTTGCAGTAGGAATATCTGTTACTCTGAAGTTTAATGAGGTGGTTTGTCCAGGTGTCAATACATCAACATTTGCGGATAAGAACCAAACATTAACTGCGTTATCGGATGAAGTACCAAATTGTCTTTCTTCAAGGGTAAAGTCACCAAGATCTACGTTGAAGATAGATTGTTGTTGATATATGGTTGTAAAACCGTTCCAGAAAGTGTCATTCAAAATATTTGGCAATGCATCTCCTACAACACTAAGATCAGTGACGGGAAGTGTTAAATGTGCATTGATTGCATCGAGTAAGAATTGTGGTAGTCCTTGTGGAGCATCTAATAGCAATTTAGTAGTAACAGTCAAAACAGTTTGACTAGCTAATACAAGACTGGTTGTACCAGTATTCCAATGTGCTAGATTTGATGTACCTGCATTAACATACCATCCACTTACAACAACTAATGTATCAGTAGAGGTAACAACACCTCCGACTTCAGTTTTAATAGAAATTGTGGTTGTAAAAGTTTCATCTAAATCATATTCAGGTCGAATAGACCATATTTTTAGATCAGAATTATTTAACATAGGGAAGTAATCACCTACTGGTAGGTGAACACCAATATCAGTTGCATTTGCACCACCAATATTTTCTAAGTTAAATGTAACATCTAAGATACCTTGTGATTCTAATAATGCTTGATCAACAACCATTTCATTTTGAACATTGGGGAATGCTACATCCATACCTAATGTGTAATCTACTTGATAATTAGCTGCTGAACCAAGACTATATCCTGTAATAGGGTGTCTTTGATCCCATTGCATAACACCAGTTACGTGAGGTAATGGATTAGATGTTACTGGAGTAATTCCATTGGTAACAGGAGTAATTGGATATGGGAAAGAATATTTAATTCTACTTAAACCAAAACCTGTATTTGGTGAAATTACGGATCCAAAAATATTTGAAGAACTTAATGTATAAACAGAACCGGATTGTGTAATTCCATTAGGATTTACCCATCCCATACCGAGCATTCCAACTTTTTGGTTTACTATGGTTCTTACACCATAACCAGCCCAGCCAACTGGAGATGTGGTAACTGTATTTGTATCAAATAATGATGCATAACCATTAGATGTTGCAGTTTCAACATGACCTGCTACAGATGCAAATGGTGCGGTTTCAGTATGCCAGACAACTACTTTTGCTCCTGATGTAGTAAATGAAATTAAATTAAATGTTACTCCATATACTGATTCAAAAGATGCAGCTGCGCTACCTGCATAACCCAAAGCAGCAGCAGCAGATGTAGATTCTGGATATGTTAATGTTAAAGATAAACCATCAGCACCACTTACGGGAGCTGGGGCTCTATTCAAATATGTACTAAACTCGGTTTGATTGATATATGCTATAAACCATGCAGTTGTTTCTGCAAAGCCAGCACCATCAACAGCCACCGGTAATGCACTTCCATCATGCCCTCCAAAAACGAATACAGAAGAGTAAGTAGCAGTGCCGATACCAGCAGCTACATTAGCAAATTCTATATTTGGATTTGAATTGAGAGCATTCATTGTTACGTCTAAACCTAACTGATTACCCATTACTGCCGATGAATTTGTTAATAACACAATCATGGAGAATGATAACCAAACTAGGGTTTTATTTGTAAATTTTCTCATTCGTGAAATCCTCGAATAACCTTAATCATTTTATAGTCTAATCTACCTTAAAAACTCTATCTATTATCATTGTAGAATGTGTGGAAATGCATTAAACAATAAGGCAATATACATATTTTAAAATAATCGCCATAATTTTCAATATTTTAATTATTTTATACTACGAAATGTTATAAAAGATTAAAATATAATCAGTTAAATTAATTTTGTAAGCGCCTTATATATTATTGTTAAATTAATTAATTGAATATAATCAAGAATATTATTAAAATAATATTAATTTGAATGTTTTTCAAAAGAATAAATACAGAAGTTGACACGTAACATATTTTAATTATAATTTGTTATCAATATATTAATTTATGGGAGTTGAGAACATTTCCCCTATCCACCGATATGATATAATAATAATAGGAGGAGGTCTCGCCGGATTAACTGCAGGTTCTAAACTAGCAAAAGCTGGCAAAAAAGTATTACTGATAGAACAGCATAATGTTGTTGGTGGTTGTGCAACTGTATTCAAAAGAAAGAGAGAAATGATATTTGAAGTAGGATTACATGAAACAGGTTCAGTACATAATAGATCAATGTATCATGATTTGGAGGTATATAATCAAATTGAATTTGTGAAAGTTCCTGAATTCTTTAGATTAATTCGAGGACAATTAGATATAATCTTACCAGATAATGTAAATGAAGCGAAAAATAGTTTATCTATTCAATTTCCAGAGGAAAAAAAGGCAATTAATAAATTTTTTAACGATATTATCAATGTTAGGAAACAAATCAAAAGATTAAACTGGCCTATTTGGAAATTAATCATCCTTTTTCCCATACTACCCCTTTTATTAAGGAATTTGATATTTAATTTAAATACAAATGTTGGAGAGTATATTGACAAATTAACTAAAAACGAGGATTTAAAATTAACCCTAATTGGAAATTTAGCCTATTATCATGACGACCCATATACTACAAGTTATTTGTTTTATGCAACAGGTCAAGCTTAATATTTGATAGGAGGAGGTTATTTTGTTAAAGGAGGTTCTCAAAAACTATCTGACGCATTAGCCAATACCATTACCAAATATGGAGGTACTATTGTGTTAAAACATTTGGTCGAAGAAATAATTATAGAAAATAAAATAGCAGTAGGTGTGAAATATAGAAGACAAAAAAGACCTACGGAAGGAGAATTGATAGCATATGGTAAAATAATAATAGCTAATGCAGCTATTCCAAATGTAGTAAACAAATTAATACCAAGTATGAAAAATGATGAATACACAAAACAGATTAATTCACTTGAATTGCCATGTTCTTTAATTTCAATTTATATAGCCTTTTCTGAAGATATATCTCAATTAGTTGATAATAGATATTCAACATTCATTTACAATGAAGAAGTTAATACATTAAAGGATTTTACCAAATTTGAAAGAAATGGAGACTATCTAAAGAAGGGAATGGTTTTTGTCAATTATGATGCAATAGATAATGGCTTATCAACAGAGAAGTATCATATTGCCTCTATTTGTGCTATAGATTATATTGATAACTGGAAGTTCAAAGAAAAAGAAGAATATAAGAAAAGGAAAGATGAAGTAACTCAAATTTTTTTGGAAAAATTAGAAAATACATTTCCAGGAATTAAAAAATATGTTGTCTATACTGAAATGTCAACACCACGTACAATAGAAAGATATACACTCAATCCAAATGGAATTGTATATGGATTTGCTCAAACTCCAAAACAAGCTATGTTAAATCGTAGAAAATATTCTAAATCTCCAGTAAAAAATCTATATTTTGCATCTGCATGGGGATTTCCAGGAGGAGGATTTGGAGGAACAATAGCCGGTGGATATATGACTGCATTAAAAATTCTCAAAAAAGATAAAGATTAGTTATCCGAATAATCATTTAGCAAATAGGTTTGAGCCACTTTAATGCAATAATCTAAATCAATTTCATCCTTCAACACAGAAGATATCATACCTGCAAGAAAAGCATCACCTGCACCAACAAAAGTTTCAGGCTCTCTCCGCAATTTTGGTACATCAACTAATTTTTCTTCAGATCCGATTAATTCTACAAATTTAGATGTATGAAGTACAAAATTAGGAAAATTTATGGTCCTATATTCAGATACTTCCTCTTCATTGCAACAAAATATCAATTTATCTGTAATTTCACTCTTTGACATATTTGTTAATAATTTCGTTAAATTGTCTTTTGAATGATGAGTTTTTATAGACCCAGGTTCTAAAATAATAGGTTTAGAAGGACAATTCATTTCTAACGCATGGGAGAATAGATCTCTCTCGGATAGTAACTCATCAAAATTCCAGCCACAAATTGATAACCATTGGAGCGATACCCATTCCAGAGAATCTATATTTAGTCCCCAATTTAGAAATATAGCAATGGGGGAATTTACCCATAAATCATGAATTTCCTTACTCCAATGAATTCTATTTAGTACTGACCTCTGATGGTTAAACTGTATATCTCCCTTGGAATAGGTTAATGCAACAGTTTCTGAAATATCTGCGTTAATTGAATAAAAATTTATAATACCCCTCTGCTTTAATAACATTTCAAATTCTTGATTTACTGGAACAACTAAAGTATGTGGGATATCTATTTTTGACAAGACATAAGACACATTAACTCCATTACCTCCTGCAATTCTTTGGATAAATGAATCTCTATGATGATTTCCAGGTAATGGAAGATGAGTGGCAAGAGAATTACCATTTTGAACTCTAACTAATGTATCTATAAACGAAGGATCAAAACCAATGGATAACATTCAGTAATTTTCTCTTTCAACTAGCTGTCTAAGCAGTTTTGAACCATTTACTTCTACAGGTTCACCGTGTCCTAATATCACTCTCTCAAAATTATAATTTGATAATTTCTTAATAGATAATTTATGTTGATTTGGATCTAGAGTATATTGATCACCCATCGGGCCAAATCCAGTTTCAGGATCATTCCTAAATGCATCTCCTGCAATTAATAAACTACCCTCCTGATCTAGAAATGAAGAATGACCAGGTGTATGACCTGGAGTATGAATTGTTAATAAACCTTCATAGATTTGACCATCAACTAATTTCACATCTACAGGTGTTCCTGGATGAAATTGATATTTTGACCCAGGTGGACCATCATATATTTCTTCCTTTGAAATATATTTCGCTTCTAATTCATGAGATAAAACAATTGCATCTGTTAATTCTTTTAATTTAGCTAAACCACCAACATGATCTGGATGAGTATGAGTAATATAAATAAATTCAATATCTGATACTTTATATCCTGTTTTTTCTATCTCTGGTAGAAGAATTTCACCATCCGGTTTTGTGCCAGTATCAATTAAGATTAAACGACCGGAGGATAATAATGCAACATGGCCATTAGTATCTAAAGAATATGCGTCAGTTCCTATTTTTCTCATAATTGAAAAACCAATGAATTTAAAATAAAGATTACTAGAAAGAGATATTTATAAGCTTACTATTCACCCAATATTTTACGAACTTCATCTTCTAGTGATTCATTTATCTGCAATTCATATTTTTCTTCTGTTGCTAACTTTCGAATTGAAACCATATTGTTTGCTAAATCTTTAGGACCCATTAATATTACAATTTTCGTACCCATAGTATCTGCCGTGTCAAAATGTCGATTCAACTTCCATGTAAAGGGATTACACATAACACTGAAGTTTTTCCGTAAACGCGCAGCAAGTTCGATAATCATAGGAATAGGTTCTTTTTTTATCGGTGCAATATAAATCTCCGGTTTATTTTGATCCAATGATTTATCCAAACCTAATATTTTCATTGTTTCCAGCAATGCAAGATCACCCATACCAAATCCAACACCGGATAAATTCGTACCACCTAAGCTTTCAACTAAATCACTATATCGACCTCCACCACATAATGCTCTAACTAATTGTCCACTTGATTCAAATACCTCAAATACAAAACCAGTATAATAATCTAAACCACGAGCTAAACTGGCATCAAAAATAACCGTATCTATAACTCCAAATGATTTTAAATAGATCACTAATTCTTCGAATTCATCAATAATAGCTGCACTTTCAGGAGGTAATGACAACTGTTTTAGATTGTCAATAAACACAGTAGGTTCATTAATATTGGAAGTTAACTTATACAACTCATTTGCTTGATCCTGTTGTAATCCATTTTGCAAAAAAGAAGCTACAACCACCGATTTTGTTATTTCAACGATATCATTTACCATTGATTTAGTCAATTCACTTGAACTTTCTAACAATTCATTCTTGAACTCACCACTTGAATTTAGAATTCTCCTGAACTTAAGTGCTTCATTACTTGCGTCTTTTTTAGTCATTCCACTATTTTCTAATTGTATCTCTGCATAATCCTGTAAATAACTCATCTTCTTGTCTATAACAGAGATAATTTTTTGCGAATTTACACCATCCATCGAGTTCAAAAAAGTATTTAATAATTTACGATTATTTATTAGTACTGAAAATTGATCATCCTTAAGACCACATTCCCGTAAAATATCAACTGCAACTGAAATTATTTCAGCATCAGTTACCATAGAATCATCACCCAAGCAATCCACATTTAATTGCCAAAACTCTTTTACTCTACCTTTTTGAACAGTCTCATCTCTAAATAAACGAGGAATTGAAAACCATCGAATTGGTCTCTTATATTTTTGTTGATTTTTTGCAAGCATACGTGCTAAGGTTGGAGTTTGTTCTGGTCGGAGGAGAATTCTTCTATTCTCTCTATTATTAACTGTGAAAATTTCTGTGATTAAACCTTCTCCTGATTTTGCTTCAATTAATTCAGTAGCTTCTATACTTGGTCCCTCATATTCAACATATCCATATCTTCTAGCGATAAATTTCATATTATTAAGAATAAAGTCGATTTTATCCCAGTCTTCTGGAAAGTAATCTCTAAATCCTTGCACTCCATCTAGAAGATTATATTTATTCATAATTAATTCAAATCATTATCAAAAATAAAATTATTCATGCATTTCAGCAATTTTAAATTACAATGTCTTTAATTCAAATGTTAACCTTCTAAATCAGTCATAATAACAACGCCACATATTATTCGTTGAAAAATACTAGACCACTTCAATATTAATTAAATATTTAGCATTATAGTATAAATTATGATTACTATCCATTGGCAGGACGAAGTAAAACAGGAAATTTATCCAAATATTAAACTCCCTGCCAAAGGGAACATATTTATCCTTGTAGAAAGAGGGTCAATTAATTTTGGTGGTTTTATCTACATATTATTAGACCCCTACAACACCGAAATTTCTAAAATTGAGATTCCTTCCCTTAAAATTGGAGAAAAATGGCAAATTAGTTTTCCTTTAACAAATTACCTTGTTAAAGGCCTTTACACCATCCAAGTAAATGACTTAAGTAATAATACCATATTCCAATTTCCATTCTACATCATCAGTAGAAAAAGACCCACTCAATCTTTTCTTGTACATCATCTAATGAATTTTACAAATATGAATGGAGAAATAGATCAAATAGAAGTAGAAACATTAGAAGTTCCAGACAACTATTTATTACAATCAAAAAGTGAAGTTGTCGGTGGAAGAGGTACCATAGTTCATAATGAGAATATTCTATCAAATAATCTATGGGGAACAAACCAAAAAAAATTACAATGGTTTCAAATGATTCAACCGGCTCATATTTCAATAGATGTTATTCCATTTTATAATTTACCAGATGAAAATTATATCATTAAAAGAACAATCCCATATAAATCAGAAATTGGCCTAGAGACAGATGATCCGAATTTGCAGAGGTATGATGGATATCGAAATATTTCATACCCTATTAAAGTATTAAATGATGTATTATCTTTTGTTCATAGAAATGTAAAATATGTAAGACAAATAAAAGAAAGAGGGTCTGCATATGCACTAAAGTACGGAAAAGGAGATTGTACAGAATTTTCTGCCTTAACAGTCACTCTTCTAAGGTCATTTGGTATCCAAGCAAACCTAATCAGTGGTTTTGGAAGAACTAATTTCAACAACTGGATAAACCATGCCTTTGCAGAAGTCTATTTGTATGGATTATGGATTCCTATTGATACTGTAAAACCACCAAAACCATATCTACAATTGGGAAATAGAGGTGATTTAATTGGATTATCCCGAATTAATTGGATGAATAAGGACAATCAAGAAATTAAGGCAAAAATAACTGGTAAAAAAGGGATAAAACCACCAGCTTTTAATTATTCAAGAAAAGTATCTGAAACAACAAGTAAAAAGCTTAAATCAGCCATTGAAATTAAACCAAGATCAATGAATATCAATTTGAAGGAAAATATATTTTCCATTGTGATGAAAAATAACATAGTAGAATTGAGAAATATACCGAAACAAACTGAAAATATCTTGATTATTGATGGAAATCCACTATTTGGTGTAGTAAAATCAATATTAAGTAAAGTAAACAACTTCCAGCCTTATTCTAACAATCTAAATCCAAAGAAAAAATATTATTTAGTTGCTTTAAATAAAACCAGTGACTATCTAGGACACTCCATTCTTGTACTTGATTAAATCATTAGGAATTATCAAATAATTGTATTAATCTAATTCTAAATATAAATAAAGTGTATGAACAAAGAAGAAAATAGAGATAAAAATGGAATACACAAAATATATATTATTAATAATATTACCCTATATACTTTTTACATTCTGCTTTTATCTCAAAAAGAAGGAAGCACCAAGCTGGGTTATTAGGAAATTTCTACATGTAACTGGACTAACCGTTGCAGCAGTATATGGTGCATTCCTAGACACCATTCAAGAAGTAATTATCTTTATGTCGATCTTTCTATTAACTATATTATTGTTATCAGTACCTAAACGAATAAGATTGATTCAATCATTGTTTATTATGGGTACAAGACCCGGAGAAAGTGTAAATGTATCAATAATAAATACCACTTTAACAACACTTAGTACTGTGATTTTACTAATAATATTTCAAGAAAATAAATGGATATTCATGGCAGGAGTATTATCTGTTGCATTTGGTGATGGATTGGGTGAATTCATAGGAAAACCATTTGGAAAACATAAATACAAAATAACCGGTTATAAATCAATAGAAGGTTCATTTGGAGTATTTATTGGATCATATCTAGGAGGGATCATAGCATTTCTCTCATTTAATGCATTTATTCCATCAATTCTATTCATCATAATTATAACCTCAATTATTGCTATGTTGATAGAAGCAATCTCATTTTCTATGTTTGATAATATATTCATGCCATTTGGAGTCGCATATGCATTATTATTCTTAATTTAAACTTATATTCAAGTTAGAAATTACTGTTTCATATATTTTTAAAATGCGTAAACTAATTGGATAAATAAGTGATATATTTTTTAACTTGATTATCGATATTAAATTAGTGTTTCGAAAAAAAAAGGAAAATGATAGTATAGAATTACCTGATTTGAAGAAACTAGAGAAATGGGTCATTCAAGTAATTGCAGGATTAGAATTAAAAGATAAAACATATACAATTTTACCCGCTTTTGGTGGGATAATAATTTATATTCAAAAACAAGGAATTGCATGGATACCTTATGGAGAAATAAAAACTGCAGAAGGAAAAGTGGATAAAAAATTACTTTTAGAATCTACAGCAATGGCTGGAGGAGCTGCAGTAGTTGCTTCAACAGGAGGAGTTGCACTACCAATATTGTTCGTACCAGGATTTCTCAAAAAATCATATAGAGTAATCGCAAAACCCTCTCCTAAGAAATCAATGAGTTTTCTACATTCAATGATTAATAAAGTGGTAATTCAAGAAAGAAAGGCAGACAATAAAATTAGAACAAAATTAGAGAATTCACCATTCATAGAGGATGATTCTACTAATTTGGTAGCATATACCTTAATTATTTACAGAAAATACCTAGATAAAGAAGAAGAATTACCTAAACCAGTAAAATTTATGAAAGATATTAGCTCTGCAATATTAGGGAATACAGAGCCAATTTTCGCCATCCCATCAGCTTCAGATGTAAAAGCATTTACTGCAATTCTAGAGAAACAAGGAATTAATGTTGAATGGATTGAATTAGAAATAGAGGAAAACGAAATTAATGAAAACCAATAACTAAATCCACTTGAGTCCAAAATGATGGATCAGAAATAAATTTGTCTAGAACTACATCCAAAAGAGATACATCGGCACGTAACTGATCTGTAAATGAAGAAGGCCATGCAGCAATTATGTGAACACCACCCTCCGCAAGAGAACCAAGGAGTAAACCAACCCTTTGAGACTTCTCCTTTACAATACCCAACAATGCCCAAATAGCCAAACCAGTCATATCCTCATTTTTATCAGATATAATCTTTTTTAAATTTCGGAATATAGAATAGTGATCATATTTCTTTGTATTTTTAATTATTGTATCAATAAATTGCCTTTCAATTTTTGGTTCACCTAGAATATTACTTGTATCAACAAAAGTCAACTTTAGGTCATCATCCTCACCTTCATCACTACCCTCAAGAGTTAATTTCCAATTTAATTCCACAATTAATAATATCATTTAATCTTTTTATTATTTTTTGGACGTGTACTTCATTTAGTTAAAATACAATCGTAATTTCATTCAAAGTACATTTATCTATCAAAACAGGAAAAAATTAAACACGACTGTGCAGAAGAAGAGATTTAAGAAGAAACCAACCATAATACCATGTCGAAATATCTTTTTATTGTCCATACCTTCAAGATTGAATTGCTTCTTTAAAATAGGTACTAGTGAAATATTAGGGAGTAGAAAGAAAAACCAAAAGAAAAAATTATTCCATGTACCAATAAAATTTTCGGTATCATAATTAACTCCTATAACTATCCCTGATATTAATCCCCCAAATATTGATGCTAAGATTTTAAATAAATAAGCTTTATCACGATCTGATATTTTGGAATAATTCTGTAGACCAGCAGGTGTTGTAGATGACATATTGTTTTCGCCAACTTCTCATTTTACTTTACTAATTAATGTGTTGGGATTATTTTCAAGAAAAATATTATCATTAAAAAAATATATTATGATTTAAGGATTAATCACTACCAGCATAATAAAATTTACTGTTTCAAAAGTTAATATATCGCCTGTAATTCCTCCTGTAATAATATAGGAACCATTATCTTGATCTACTATAGTTCCACTAGAACCAAGTATTGTAGCTTTATCTTGAAATATAATATGATCATTTACATTTTTATAAGCGACCAATGTATTAATTCCAACAAAATTAACAAAATAACTAACCCTTAACAATAACGTTTGTTCAAGTTTAAAATTTGGAGTTGATAAACTAAGAAATAACTCAGCGAACATAGTTACATTATGATTTTGAGGTGAGCTAGATTGATTATAATATTCAACATTTCCAATTAAATTAATTTGGGTAGATATTGCCCGTTCTTCTAGGTAATTTTTCAAGTTTGTTAAATATCCATTCAACCTACCGTTATACAATCCAGTAATATCAGTGGCTACATTTAATTGTGAATTTTCTGAAATGATTAAATCAAACATTAGTTCAATAGAATCAATAGAATTTTCCCAAGCATAATATAAACGATCAGATTCAGGAACAGGATCTAAATATTCAGCTCTACGTATTTCCAGTAAAACACCAGTTATTGCAACTAAAAACGAAATGCTCAATATCGTTAAAATAAGAAAGATTTGCCCTCTTCTGATCATATATTCACCTCATACCACAAAAATAACCTAAATATAATTTCTTGATAAATTCCATTATAGCCAGGTGCATAATACTCAACATCAACAACATCAAATCCAGAACTATCAGATTCATAATTTACTATGTCAATCTGCTGCCAATCTAATTGAGTGGAATTATACCTATATGCAGTGGCTTTGTAATTGGCTATTGAAGGTATTGAAGAAGTAATTGTATTCATTACTGGAATTTTTGAAGGGTCAGATTCTGATAACAAAGTTAGATTATTTAAGTCATAATTATTAAATGCAGCTTCAAAATACAAAAATAATTCTCCAGATTCAACTAATAATTTGATTGCATTCTCTCCACTTTCTTGAAGATTGGTAGTGGAGATAGGAGGGGTAAAATTTTGAGTACTAAATAAAGCAGTTACAATAATAATTAAAACACTTAATGAAACTATAACCTCTATTAAAAACAATTGTGATTTTGTATACTTCTTCATAGTTACTGCTCCCAAGTAGTTAATCTTAAATCCATGATTAATCCTCTTATAATAATAGACTTTACAACAATTGTCAGATTCGCATCAATAATAGTAGATGGTTGAACTATATCTGAATTTTTACCATCTAAAGCAACGGGAAATACCATACTTGATACAAAATCACCACCGGCAGTCTGTTCTTGTGAAACAAAATATACCAAACCATCTTGAGGTATAAGCATATTGCTAGACCAAGTATTATCTGCAGAGGCAATTGGTAAATCAATATTTTGTTTTACTGTCTCCCCATTAACACCTATATATAAGGCAAGAAAATTAACATTTGAAGGGATAACATCATTTTGTGTAATATTTACACGTACAGAATATCCAAAAGTTGTGTTTTGACTATCAAAAATAGAAATTCTACTTATAGATGGTGTAACCCCACCAGACTTGGTGTGAAGTACTCGCATACTATCCTGTATACTATCACTATATTTTGTAATTGCAATTACCTCAAAGTAATCTGAAGTTGCAAAATTAACTGGATTAAATGCTACAGAAAAAGAACCACTCGTATCGGTTTGAACTAGATTACTTTGACTGGCGAAATTAGTTTGTTCGATGACAAAAATAGCTACATCAACCTGTGATAACAATTCATAATCTCTAGTAACATTTCCCTGCACTGTAACCGTTCCAGCACCATCATCACTTACTGTAATCAGTACATTAACGGGATTAATTAATTCCAGCTTAAAATCTCTAGAGTAATCAGAACCAGTCAATATATCATTATATGATAAATAAAAATTGGATAAAGATGTTGAGGATAATCTTCCCACCTTAAATGAATTCAAAGCTCCCTGATCTCCAGCTAATCCAAAGGTCCAAGTAGATGTAATTAAGGTTGGAGTTGGTACAATTCCCCAATCAGAACCCAAATAACTACCAGAAGAATGAATTATAGCATTTGCGATACTGTTAGCCTCAGCTTGCCTTTCGGATGTTTCTTGATATGACAAACTTGATTCTATGAATATATTCGTTAATAGAAGAGTTTGAGTCATAGTTAATACAAAGATAATCATCGCAAGACTAAAATCAATACCCCTGATTTGTCCTCTACGAGATTTTAAAAGGCGTATCATATTAATTATCACTTTAATACAGTTTCTTCAAGTAGCGACTTGACATCTGCAAGAGTTGATTCTAATTTTACCATTTCTAAACCGGATTGGAATAGAGCTGTAACTCGAGATATTGTTTCTTGAGCTTCTCTAATTCTTTCAGAGGCTAATTCCTCAATTCTTGCCTCTAATCGATCTATTTCTTCACGAGTGACTAATTTTTTAGTTAATTCATCAAGTCTTTCTTCAACAGGTCCTAAATCAACAGCAGCAGTTATTACACCGGATTCTCCGCCGCCGCCTCCGCCGCCTCCTCCACCTTCAATTTTACTTATTTCACCGTGGATTCGCATGACATTAAATTTTATCTGATTTACTTCGTTTACTAAATTTCCTAAGGTACTGAGTACCTCTTTCATATCATCATCTAATTTACCCATAAATTATATCACCTTTTTTATAATTAATAATTGTCTATTATAGCATACTAAATATCTCAATTTGATTATGGACATTTAAATCAACCTCTAGCAGCTTCTTCAATCTTCTCACTGCTTGCAACAATAAGAAATTTGTGAAATAATAACCCAATAAACATTAATATTGTAGAATACAATGTACCATCCATTACCTTTCCTTTACCCATTTTACCTGCAACAAGTCCTGAAAAGAATCCTTGTACCAACAATAAATAAAGAAATAATACTTTAAATGCTTGAAGAGGAACAGGTACTACCGATTCTCCGTCACTTGTGGTAATCGATCTACTACCAAAAGGTGCAAAGAATGTGGTAAATAAAACATAAACAACAACAATGAATATCAAATAACTGATAAAAACAATATAAACGTATGGTTTAATTGAACTCTCTCGCTCCTTTTTAACATCAAGTAACTCTTGCACGAATGTTTGAGCAGAATCAAATATCTTCTCCAATTCACCACCAGATCTTTCAGCCTCCAATATCAATATGGTAGCTTGTCTTGAAAGAGGTGTATCTACACTCATTCTAAATGCAGACATTGCGTCTGGAAATGGAATACCCCAAGAAATTTTTGATGCTAATTTTTTCAATTCTTGAGTCAAAGGGCCATAATTTCTCTTTGCTGCTTCAGCTATTGCACGTGGTAATTGCATACCAATTCTTTGACTATCTGCTATTTCTCTTAATAAATATGGTAGATTATTATCTATCCCATCCAATCTCTTATTCTCTCTTAAATAAATCATGAAAGCAGGAATCGCAAATAATACGATAAGGGAAACAGCAATCCACTCATGTATTGATAAATCAATAAAAGCAGGTAAAAAACCGCCACCTTCGGGCTTTGGTACATATACCTTGCCAAAAACAGGATAAAAAGTTTCTTGTACAATAGATCCATCTTCTTGCGTATAATCAACAACCATTGTTGAATTTGTAGCTACATTTCCATTCCTATCAAAATACGTTGGTGCAATTCTCTGTTCATAATCAGCTTGAAAATCAAGATAACCTATAAGAAAGAACGAAAGTGATAAAATCAAAGCAAATATCCATATCATTCCATTTCGGGATACTGTTCTATTACGTTTTCGTAGATCATTTGCGTTTAAATTAAATTCTTTTGACATCAAATACTCTCCTTCAGATACATAACTAATAATGAAAACATTATGTAGTCTACAGACATACTTTAAATTGAGTTATGGAATTCAAACCTAAAAAAGGATCGATTTTATAGATGAAATATCTACAAATATTGTTAGTTTGAATAAAAATATTTTGTAAATTAATTAATTTAGTAATAATTAGTTATATAATGATTTACTGAATTGAATTATTCTTGAGGTTGAGAACCATCCACCATTATAATAATCATAGATTGTAAAATTGGAATAAGTATGAATGTAATGACAATTACCAATGTGACTAACTCTTGGTGATTCATTGTACCTTGTAATGCAGCAACTGCAAGTAATACCACACCCATCGTAGGAGTAACAATACAAGCAACTAAAAATAATTCTGCAAATAAACCCAGTAGTTCTACAAAACCCTTTTCAGATTGTAATTTATCTCTCATTAAATTCTTTGATGCATTTTCAAAATATGATTGTAAATCACCACCAGAAGTATTTGTAGCATTTATACCTTCCAAAAACGAGGTATATTTTGGAGAGGGAGACCTTCTAGCAGCGTTATCCAAAGCACGAACAATATCTAAACCAAATATCTTGATATCACGAGATATTTTCTTGGCATCCTCACTAACAAAAAGATTAATTTCATCTCTGCTCAAAGAATAAAAAATCTCATCGGGTGTTACTCCAGCTGAAGACATTGCTGCCATATAAGAAGCAGCAGATGGTAAACTAGCATCAAGTTTCCGTTTTCTTTCACCAATTTTTGATGCTGGAGTTATCATCGCAACAACATATACTAAAATCCCGATTAAGAGACCATCAATAATTACGAATGTAAATGGAATTTTAAATATTAAAACAAAAATTAATGTAATTATAGACCCAGCGACTGCACCTACTATAGATTTAAAGACAGCCATTGATAAATACATTCTAAGACTAATATCCATACCTGCTTTACGCAAATCTCTTTTGAGATTTTCAAATTTATCTAACTTATCCTCGAAAAAATTCCCAATGTACTGATAGGCAAATCTTTGGATTATACGTGTTGTTTGTGATGACATGTATTCTTCTCTACCTGTATTTGCAATTATAATATTACAAGAATAATTTTAGATTCTTTTTATTTAAACCTGTTTTAACTAAGAAATACCATTTTGCCAAATAAAATTGAACATATTATGATAGAATATAATTTTGAATAAAATAATTAAGATCAACGAAATTATTTGATTTACTTTAGTAAAATAATATTTGTAACTTATGAAAATAATACGTCAGAAACAATTATGATAAACAATTTAATAAAATTTAAAATTTTTATTATTAAATAAATTAAGCGCCAATACTGAACTCTATAGACTCTTTCAATGATAATTTCAAGATATAATAATTCAACTTGTATGATCTTTTTTATACATATAATTAATTGTACACACCTTCAGCCAATTCCTTGTCTGCAGTCACCAGACTCCCACACATGTAATGTGGGATTAGTAAGGACTTCATTCTGTGGCTTCTTTCTGCTTCTCTTCCCATGGGGTTTCATTGAAGACAGGATTTCCGTGTCATTTTCCATTAGTAGATAGATCACTCACAAAGAAATCATTAGGATTTTTTTGCTGACTAATGCTTCTCCTAAGGAGAATAGGACTTCTCACTGACCATCAAGAGATGATTTTTGAGCTTTCAATCATCCTTAAACAAGGTGGTGACCTAGTCCTTCTAGTATTATTTATAAATCGTATACTAGATTAATAAATATAGAAATTTTAGAAGATTAAGTACTTATAGTCATCACACATGTATCAATTAAATTTATTGTACGTACAATTTCGCCCATGTTATTCAAAGTTGATATTGATTGCTTATTCACTTAAAATAATTGAATATTATTGATACGAAATCAGCATTTTGATGAAAATTTATTAAAATCAATCCCATAGTTAAATTCCGAATATGTCATCTCTAAATAAAATATTTTTTAATAAAATTAATTGAAAAAATATATCTACCTATTTCCCCAGATTGTTTAATATAGTGACAAGTGATAAATTGGTAATAACTATTAATTACT
>Ga0224506_10001315_pt1 | contig 17979 bp, 15 predicted proteins | sample SF_Jan12_sed_USG_2_FD_169108 | JGI IMG/M metagenome (GOLD analysis project Ga0224506, IMG submission 169108) | Sediment microbial communities from San Francisco Bay, California, United States - SF_Jan12_sed_USGS_8_1 | ecosystem: Environmental > Aquatic > Marine > Sediment | place: USA... | reverse complement strand
TACTGGGGTGTTCCCGCCCATGTTTCCGTGCAGAAGCGAGGATCCGGTCTTCCAGATGTCACAGAGCCAACCGTGGACCTTTTCGCGGCTGAGACGGCCATGCTCCTTGCCTGGACGTCTTACCTTGTTGGTGAGCAGCTTGATCGCATCTCTCCCTTGATTCGAGAACGCATCCAGCATGAGATTGAGTGCCGGATCATTTCCGTCAATCTCGAGCGGGATGATTTCTGGTGGATGGGTTTTGGTGGCCGGACCGTGAACAACTGGAATCCCTGGATTTGCTCCAACTGGTTGACCGCTGTTCTTATATTAGAAGAAGATCCGGAGCGAAGGATTCAGTCCATCCATAAAATCCTTCGATGTCTGGATAATTTTTTAAATCCCTATCCCCGAGATGGCGGATGCGATGAAGGTCCCGGTTACTGGAGCAGAGCCGGAGGTTCTCTGTACGATTGCCTGGAGCTTCTTCACAGTGCCTCCAGCGGCCAAATCGACATATTCGACTTGCCTCTCATCAGGGAAATAGGCAGATACATCTGCCGTGCCTATATTAGCCATCCCTATTTCATCAATTTTGCCGATGCGGCAGCCAAGATAAATGCAGAGCCGAGCCTGATTTTTCGTTACGGAAAAAGCATCGGGGACGAAGATATGATGGGTTTTGGAGCTTTTCTGGCAAAAAAGCAGGGAATTGGTGAGGACTCTATCCAAGGAAGCTTTGGCTCTCTGGGAAGGGTTCTCCCTCTGATATTCCATCTTGATGAGCTGTTGGAGGCAGAACCAAGAGAGCCTTTGGCCAGGGATTTTTGGCTTCCTGAGTTGCAGGTGTTGGGGGCGCGCTCCTATGAAGGATCGAACAAGGGATTTTATGTGGCTGCAAAAGGCGGGCACAACGCAGAGAGTCATAACCATAACGATGTGGGAAATTTTATAGTTTATGCTGACGGGTATCCGGCAGTCATCGATGTGGGAGTCGAAACCTACACAGCCAAGACCTTCAGTGACCGGCGCTACGAAATTTGGACCATGCAGTCGGCCTATCACAACCTCCCCACAATAAACGGCGTGATGCAGAAAGACGGCCGCGAGTTTCGCGCCGCTGATGTGAGCTATAGTGCTGAAGAGAAGAAAGTCACTTTTAGCCTTGACATTTCTAAGGCCTATCCTGATGAGGCCAAGGTCGAATCCTGGGTACGCACTGTGACTCTTAACAGAGATAAGGACGTCCTCATCCATGACCGATATGAACTCGAGGATATCCTCCAGAATCTGCAGATGACCCTGATGAGCTGGCGTAAGCCAGAATTGAAAGATGAAGGTGTGATCAGACTGGAAAATCCGGAAGAGATGCGGGATCTAAAACCCATCTCTATTAAATACGACAGAAACAAATTCCAGGCAGATTTTGAGACCATTCCAATCGAGGATGCGAGGCTTCAATCCTCCTGGGGAAATCAACTGTACAGGATTTTACTGACGGCTAAAGAGAAGTCATTGAAAGACGAATTCTCCATCCGTATCGAGCAGTAAGGAAAAAGGGACTGTTTCCTGAATAGACCTTTGTGAGCTTATTCCTCGTCACTAAGGATTTTGCTCAACACATTCTCTGCGATGTTGGGAGCATCTTCAGGCAGATAGAGCATCACGCCGCCCTTGACTGGTCGGATGCTGATCTTTCCCGCATTGGCTAATCTCTGGGTTGTATCCACCGGATTCGTTCCATAATATTCCTTAAAGGCAGCATTGAATCCGCTGTAAACGCTGTGAATGCCTTTGTATTTTCCCCGAAGTTTTTTTATGGCTTTCCTGATGAATTCTTCTTCGGTGAGTTTGGGTTTGCCTTCCCCAGCCATCGCCACCTCCTTTATAAAATCTGTTGGCTTGATTTTTTCCTCACAAAATATTTTTACTTTAAAATGATACCCTGGATCAGGCGTTTTGGTCAATAGAAAAGTTTGGTTTTGAGGTTTCTCCTATTGATGGAGAGCCTCTATTGCGTCGATGCCAAATAAGGATTCGCCGGGTTGCCCCCTGTAGAATCTTACACCTAGATCCGCGTTATTGTGAGGTTTGAAAATGATCCTAATCTTTTTTAAAGAGCGCAAACTGCCTATGTCGAATTTTTCCTGACTGTTCGTCCCTGTGCCTTGGCCTATGGCCATCCAATCTCCTCGCTCTTCCATGCCAAGAACGCCATACCAATAACCTTGCCAATACCCGTACGCAAATGCTTCGAAGGGTATCCCTCCTTCTTCGGCACCACCAGGCATCATCTCTTTTGCACCTGCCTGCCTGCCATAGATGATGATATCAGCGCCTGGTCCGTTCTTTGCATTGATTTCTAGATCAAGGATTCCTAGAATCGGTATTTCAGCGAACTGTCCATCTGGTTTATCCAGAGCGAATTCAGGATTCTGCACAAATTGTGTGGAATCCAAAACCTGGTTGGCGAAATTTTGGGTGTATCCACTTGTATCTATCTGGTCTGCTTGATCCAAGTTTTCCGCCCGTTGAGCAGGCGTTATTTTTTGAGCAGGGATTTTTCTCGCTGGAGGCAAATCGAGACTTTGCTGGGGCTGAGTCTCAAGAAACGCTGATCCTATGGCCTCATCTCTGCGAACCCTCTTAAGATCATCGTTCGTCACGATTATGGAGCTTTTTCCGGTCAATCTTTCCCGCCTTTCCTTCTCCTTCTTTACCAATTCGACGAGGCTTTGAGAAAGAAGCAAGGAGCTGCTGAGAAAAATGGCAAGCGATACGACGATTGTTTTCTTTAAAATCATCCTCTCTCCCTTTACTTATATAATAAGACAATACAGAAATAAGTCAATTGTTTATTCATAATCCTGAACCGAGACGCAATTTAAATCCCACGATCCGGCTGTTGTTCTCTTCCGACTGCCTAAAAAGTCATAAATTCAACATCACCTGTCCTTTTTTAAGTACATAGTTCTTTGTTCTTCTTTGGTTAATCGATTTGGCACAGCTTTTGCATATGTAGTGGTGAGGATTGATAGGAATGGAGGAGAAAATGAAAAAATATCTGACAATCAGCATTTTGGGATTTTTCATTTTAACTTCTGGTGCCACAGACATATTTGCAAAAAGCAAGCGGTTTCAGGCTCCTGAAAACTATGTCACTTTTTCCTTTTTTATTCAGCCTTATAGCTTCGGCTACAAACATTCCATTTACAGGAATGTTTATCTCACGGGAAATATGGATTATGAGAGCTCGGACGCGGATCTGTTATTCCAGGCAGGGGCAGTTTATATGATTCCCAGAAAAATTCTGTTTTTTCGTCTTTATGGTGGCGGTGGTCTGGAAATATCTCGTAACCGTGGAGTTATGTATCCCTATGTGACTGTAGGTACAAATTTTTGGTTTCTCTATGCTGAAATTTGCCATCCCTTAGAAAAGGAAGAAACTCCTGGCTACAGATTCGGTTTCAGCTTTTCATTCTAAGGGACATTTTAGGAGGCGTTTCTTAGGATTCCATCCTATCGATCGTCTCTCATATTCAATCTTTCCTTGTCCAAGCGGCGCATATCTAACATGAGTACGAATCCACCTATGAATGCTCCCAGAATCGTAGTCAGGAACCTCCAGATGACGGTATAGATCAGAACCAGACCTGTCGGCAAGATGTAAGCAATAAGCCAGGTCGAAGAGAGTTCCGCTACTCCAGAAGCTCCTGGTGTGGGGGCAAAATAGATCAGAAAAATCTGAATGATCTGCAGAGCGATGATTGTGGTGAAAGGGACATCTTCCCAGAGCATGCGGGCAATAAAATATCCCATCAGGAATTTGTTGAGATAGAGAAGGATTGCAAGGCCAGTGACAACTCCCAAAGCCCATGTTTTGTATCGCAGAATCTCCTTGAATGCCTTCTTGAAACGAGTTGTTCCTGTTTCGATTGTGCTTCTCATGCGGTCTTGGATTTGTTGGATTTTTTTCCTTTTTATGGGAATAAGACGAAAGAATCCTCTCAGAAGAGTCATTGCGGTTCGAGGAAAAAACAGTGCAAAGAGAACAGCGAGAATGTAGACAACGACGATGACATAGCCAATCTTGAGGAGAGAGACGAGAGTATCCCCTAAAAAATGGGGAGGAAGAAAGAGAACAGAAATGGTGCAGGCGAACAAAAAGAAGACCAAGGTAGCAAAAAAATTGATCAAGCTCACAAGAGTTCCTTCTGACACCTTTGCACCGGTTCGCCACAAGATATAGAGCTGCGCTGGTCCTCCCCCTGTTTGCATCGGAGTGACTGCGCTCATAAACATATTTGCTAAATGGGATCGTATGCAGTTCCAAAGAGAAACTTTGGTTAAGTACTTTCCTTCGAAAAAGAGCTTAAACCTCAATCCTCCTATTAAAAATTCTACTCCAACGAGGGGAATAAGGATGAGTAAATACGACCATTTGAGTTGTTTTAATATTTCTCCTAGGCCTATGGGCCTTTTCCACCAAAAGGCCAAGAGAATCCCAAGAAGAGAAAGAAGGACAAAGAGTTGGACTCCGCGAGTGACTGTCTTGAGTGAGGGGAGAGTTGTGGGGAATTGTGGCTTTATGTGTGTTGTCTCTTTCAATCTCATTAACGAATGATTTTAATGCTTATAACACAGAGTTGGGCAGAAATCAATAAAATGGGAAACAGAGTTGTTTTTACAAAACAATGCATACGTGATACGCATTGACCTGGCAAAGATTAAGCTTCAATGAGACCTTTCGTTTTGACAGGATTTACATACTTGTGGTAGTTTGCTAAAGGCAAATTGGAATTGAAGAAAGAAGAGAATTGAAGGGCAAAGAAGGATAGGAAATGATTTGGAAATACAGGACACTGGGAAAATGAGTCGAAAGGAATTTTTTTATAAAGCCTCAAAACTAACCTTGGGATTATGGACAACTGTCATTCTCATTAGGCCTAAATTCCTTTTTTCAAATGGCAAGATAAATAGTCAGGAGAACCAAATGAGTCAGAAAATAAAATTCATGCATAACTGGATTTCGAACCTGATGAAAAACATGGATCAGCATATGGATGAGAAGGAAAAGATCAAGCTGCTGGAGGAGTGTGGACGTGCCTGTGCGAGGATTCATGCACAAAAGGAGGCCATGAAATTTCAGGGGCAATTGGAAGGCTGGCTGAGCACAATGAAAAAATGGGTAGGAGCAGAAAACATAAGAAAAGAGGAAGATGTTGTTCATGTCATGTACAGCAAGTGTTATTGTCCTCTGGTTCAGGATGCGCCGCCTCTTATGTCTAATACCTATTGCAACTGCTCGCGTGGCTGGTTGAAGGAAGTTTTCGATACAGTTATGGAAAATCCAGTCGAAGTAAAGTTGGAGGATTCCATCATGAAGGGCGGGAAGCAGTGTCGGTTTTCGGTGTTCCTCTAGTTGTCCAATTACTGAATGCTAAAGATCAGCTTAGAAATCCTTGGTTTTGAAACCAATCTAAAGTATCCTTGAGCGTTTCCTCAAAGGGACGTGGTTTGAATCCCAGTTCTTTGGTGGCTTTTTCATGCGATATGTTTCGGTGGCTGGTGCGCAGTGTATAAAGGGAATCTCGAGTGTATAGAGGGTCTTTATCGTACACAGAACAGTAAAGTTTAATAAAGGGAAGTCCTAACCGTGCCAGCCAGTTTGGACATGTAAACCTCTGTGGGCGGAGGTCGATGATATCGGAAACAAGCTTAGAAATTTGTTCCAATGTCCTCCAGTGTCCTGATAGAAGATAGCGCTCCCCCTTTCTCCCTTTTTCGAGGGCTGTTAGAGTGGAACTCACCACATCACGAACATCCACCCAGTCGTATCCTCCTGGAACAAGGGCAGGGAGCTTCCCTGTGGCCATTAGGAGAATGGCCCGGCCCATCAACGAAGGGGCATAGTCGAAAGGACCGATCACGGCTGTGGGACTAAGAATGACGGTATCTAAACCTTGGTTCGAAGCATTTATGACAATATCTTCAGCCAGAGCCTTGGAACGGCTGTATGCCATCTTGTCTCTGATGGCAAGCGGACGGTTCTCGTCCAGCTCCTGGTTATAAGGAGAATGGTCCAGCGCATGAATAGAGCTGAAATGGATAAATCTCTTAACTGACTCTTTTTGAGAAGCCTCGAGGATCTTGCGAGTCCCCTCGACATTAATATCAAAGAGCTCACCAGTTCTGTTGCCTCGGATGGATATCACTGCACCCAAATGAAAGACGGCATCAGCATCCTTGACGAGTGCAAAGAGAGAGGCTGGATCCTTGAGATCCCCCTGAACGGTCTCTAGAGGAATGCCCTGAAGACTTCTGGTGTTTTTATGAACAAGGGCTTTGATGGCATGGCCTTTTTTGACCAGTTCTCGGCAGAGATTGACTCCGATGTGTCCGCTCGCACCCGTAACCGCAATCTTCATCGGAAAAAATCATCTGTTTATACCATATTTTTGGGATCAGACCAAGTTTTCCTAAACAGTCGATTTTGTTGCCGAAGTTCCTTCATGGATTCGCCTTTCGATGATCGGCGATTCTTAACTCAGAGGTGTCCTCACCCATCTTTTCATTCCGATTATAGAGATGAACAGGAAAAGAGAAGGTTGGTAGGAGGCCATTTTAAAAAAATATTGAATTATTACTTGAAATATTAATAACTTAATACTATTATTAGATTAGGAATATTAAAAAATGATTAATAGTCTAAGGCTATTAATAACATTTGATTAATATTAGTTATGCAGAAATGTTCAGAGTTTTTTGAGGCTTCATTTCAGGTAGGAGGTGAGAGAATTGGCGAATTCGAGTGATGCCAATAAAAAGTTTCAAAAGGAATTGAACTCAGGTATAGCGTCCCTGGTCCTTCTCAGTGTCCTCGGCCAAGCTGATGAACCGATGTACGGTTATCAGATAGCCAAATTCATCGAAACCCATGATGAGAAAATCCCGATGATGAAACAGGGAGCCCTCTATCCTGTGCTGAGATCTCTGGAGAGCAGCGGGCTGCTGGAAAGTTTTGTCAATCCCTCTGTGAGCGGCCCCCCTAGACGATACTACAAAATTACCGACATCGGTCAGGAAACCCTGAATCACTGGATCGAAATCTGGGAGCACACAAAGGATTTCGTAGACAACATCTTAAAAGGAAAGACCGATGTATAAAAATGTCCATGAATATTTAGAAGAACTCAAAAAAGAACTCGAAGGCTGTGATCCTGCCCTCATCCAGGATGCTCTTTCAGACGCTGAGGGACATCTTCGAACCGCGCTTGAAGAAGAGCATGCGAGCAAACCTGGCCTCTCCGAAACCGTAGCCCTTAAGCCTATCATCCAGAAATACGGAACTCCTTCTGAAATCGCCTCTGCCTACCGGGCTATTGAATCCCATATCACACCAGTCCTGGCTGCTGCTCGACCCAAGGATACACGGTCTTTTTGGGCGAGGTTTTTTGGTGTGCTGGCTGAGGCGAGAGCATGGGGCGCATTTTCCTACATGCTGTTGGCTTTGTTCACAGGCGTTCTCTTCGGCGGTTGGGCACTGTTAGGCGGACTCGTCTCCGCCTGTTCACTCCTGTTCATCATTGGACTGCCCATCTTCGGGCTGTTTCTTCTTTCCATCCGCGGGATCGCTCTCCTGGAGGGCCGAATCGTCGAAGCTCTCCTGGGTATCCGGATGCCGAGAAGACCCCTGTTCCTCGATAAGAACCTCGGTTGGACGGACAAGTTTAAAGCTCTTGTTACGGATGCTTATTCCTGGAGAGCTCTGCTGTACGCCGTGTTGCTCTTCCCGTTAGGGCTTATATACTACGGAGTATTTGGCCTACTTTTTGTTCTCTCCCTTATCTTTATAACAAGCCCCTTGTTTGAACTGGTTTTTCACATCCCTCTGGATTTGTTCGGTGATAATGTCTTTACTCCAGTATGGTTCCTGCCTGTCGTCTGCATAGCCGGATTTTTTCTTCTGCCCCTGACATTTCATTTTGCCAAGTTTGTAGGGAGAGTCCATGGTGGATTCGCCAAATCGATACTTGTGAGGAAATAAAAGGATAGGACCATGTATAAAAAAATCGAGGAATACTTGATTCAACTCAAAAGAGAACTCAGTGGTAGTGATCCTGCCCTCATCCAGGATGCCCTGTCCGACGCAGAAGAGCACTTCAGAACCGCATTAGAAGAGGTGCTTGAAAGGGATCCCGACCTATCGGAGGGGGCAGCCTTGCAGTCCATGATCGAAAAATACGGCATGCCTGCTGAGATCGCCACTGCCTATAAAGAAATAGAATCGCGCATTTTGCCGACTTTAGCCATCCAACAGCCTCAGGTATCACAGGCATTTTGGGCAAAGTTCTTTGGTGTTGCAACTGACGCTCGCACTTGGGGGGCGTTTCTGTACATCCTGCTTTCAGGTCTTACGGCAATCGTCTTCGGTATGTGGGCTCTTCTCGGAGGAGCCGTTTCTCTTTTCTCGCTTGTCTTGATCATCGGGATTCCCGTGACCGGACTTTTTCTTCTTTCTCTCCGTGGGATTGCCCTGATGGAAGGCCGGATCATCGAAGCCTTGCTGGGCATCCGTATGCCGCGAAAGCCAATCTTCTTAAGCAAGGGACTTAACTGGAGAAAGAAGTACAAAGCTTTGACTATAGAAGCTTACACCTGGAAGGTCTTTGCGTACATGATCGTGCATTTTCCTCTGGGACTAGCCTGTTTTATGATCGTACTTGTGATGTTAGGCCTATCGATCAAGTTTGCCCTCTATCCTGTGTGGTACTGGGGTCTAGGACGTCCCTTGATCACTTTCAGTCAACCTCTTTATCCTCCAGCTTGGTCGTATCCTCTGGTCAGCGCAGCCGGTATATTGATGATTTTCTTGACTTTGCACCTGGCCAAGTTTTTGGGAAAGATTCACGGCCGATTCGCCAAATCTATGCTGGTGAGAAAACAGTAGGAGTTTAATCATGTTTAAAAGCCACTTAATGATCGCTTTGAGAAATCTAAAGAAACAGAAGGGTTTTTCTCTGATTAACATAATCGGAATGGCCGTTGGCATGGCGGGTTTCACACTGTTCGCCCTCATGGCTGGCGTGAAACTCAGAGCCGATAAATTTCATGAAAACGCTGACAAAATCTACAGTGTGGTCCAGGTCTTTCAAGCTGAAAATAAAGAGGAAAAACACCTCGCTTTTGCACCCGGACCGATGGCAGAAGCTCTCCGTAGCGAATTTCCTGAGATTGCGGATGTGGTCAGAGTCTATCCTGCCGGGAGGATGACTTTAAAAAGAGGGGAGGACACATTCTTCGAGGACAACATACTTTTTGTCGACCCCACTTTTCTTTCCATGTTTACCTTTGAAATGACCGCAGGGAATCCGGAAACCGCGCTTCGAGATCCTTATTCGATGGTTATGTCAGGAGCCGCAGCCGAAAAATATTTCGGCGGCGAAGATCCTATCGGTAAGGTGCTAACACTTCAGAAAGACATCATCGTCACGGTCACAGGCGTCACAAAAAACATCTCCAGGGTGTCCTCCATCCGGTTTGAATTTCTGGTTTCCTTGGAAACCGCCAGAGCCCTCTCCGGCATTCTGGATGACTGGGCGGTCCACCGCATGGCCACATTTTTGCTGGTTCCCGATAGGTTTGACCAGGCACGGATTGAGGAAAGGCTCACGACTTTTATGGCAAAAGACTATGACGATTCTCCTGATTCACCGCAGCGGGTGTATCTTTTCCCGTTTCTTGATTTTCGACTGAAATCAGGTCACATCTCCTCTCTTATGGGAAGCAGCAGTCCTGCCAGCGTGTATATTATCTTTTCCATCGGAGTCTTGCTGCTTGTGGTTGTGAGCATCAATTTTATCAACCTGTCGACTGTTCGTTACATGCACAGAACAAAAGAGATCGGACTGCGTAAAGTGATCGGAGCCAGACGGCCCCAGTTAATCGTGCAGTTTTTGGGAGAGTCGCTTGTGTTGTCCTTTATAGCGATGCCGGCAACGGTTATTCTATATGAGCTTATCCATCCGATCTTCTATGCCTATATGGGAAATTTTGCGCTTGTTTCTTTTGTTCCCCAGGTCTCAAACTCTATCTGGAACTACCCGTTTCTTTTGAAATACCTCGTTGTGGCAGCGATACTCACAGGGATTTTTTCTGGATTGTATCCCGCTTTTTTTCTTTCCAGTTTTCAACCGCTTCATGTCCTGAAGGAAAATTTCCAGCCTGGGAGAAAAAAGAAACGAGGCAGTAAGGTCATGATCGTGTTCCAGTTTTCATTATCGGTCATTTTTATCGCCTGTGCAGGCATCTTGAAATTTCAGTCTGGACATCTGCTGGAAGCCGACCTCGGATTTAACCGGGAGAAGATTGCGATCATTCAGCTTGGAAAGGAATCACAAGGCAAGTTCGATGTGTTAAAGACCGAAATCTCCCGTCATCCGGATGTTGTCGAGGTTTCCGCGGCTGGAAATCTGCCTGTAGTCTGGGAATCTCCAACTCCGGTGCGGCTTCCGGAGGCGGCTGAGGATGAAGCGCTCACCATGCATGCCTACGGCGTAGATTACGGTTTTGTCGAAGTCCTTGAGCTTCAGATAAAAGAAGGCAGGAGCTTCTCGCGGGATTTTGCGGACAGAGATAGTCTCATCCTCAGTGAAACGGCTGTACAAAAACTCGAGTGGGAAAATCCGATTGGCAGGCAATTGGTTGTCGGAGAGAAGACGGGCACAGTCATCGGCGTTGTGAATGATTTCCTGTTTGCGGATATCGGATTCGAAATCCCCCCAGCCGTCTTGTATTTGGAGCCTGAACAGCTCAATGTTTTGCTGGTTAAATTCTCTTCTATGGACAGGTTTCCCGACCTTCGCAAATTCATGAAGGAGCAGTGGTTGGGCCTGATGCCTGAACTACCCTATGAGTGCATGACCATGTCCGAATATATCAATCAGGTTTTTGGGCTTCTCAGCAGATTTGCCAGCTTCTTAAGTATGATCGGAATGACGGCTGTCCTTTTTTCCTGTTTGGGCCTGCTGGGGTTGACAACCTATCTGGTCCAACGGCGAACCAAGGAGATAGGAATCAGAAAGGTGCTGGGTGCCTCGTCGCTGAATATCATGTGGAGAGTGACACGGGAATTCCTGCTCCTGGTTGCCATCGCTAATATCATTGCTCTAGGCCTTATATATTATGGCTGGCACAGGGTTTTACAGACCGGATTGCTGTTCATCACCAACATCAGCGCAGGAACTTATATTCTGGCTGTATCTGTCACCTTCCTGACAGCGTTTCTGGCTGTTGCGTCCCAGACCTTGAAAGCCGCATGGGCCAATCCCGCCCACTCGCTCCGCTACGAATAAAGCCCGATCCAAATTTATCTGTGAGATGTTCAGGACTTCTCATGAAAAGAGCAAAACAGATTGATTCTCGTACTAAAATAGGACAGATTCAGGAAAGAAATAAGAAATTACTTTTTCTTGTATGAGAACACCATGTACATGATTGAGGTCTTGTTCACCTTTTTGAATGTACTCGGATCGAAATATGGATTTTCGATCTCGATGGCTACAAGTTTCTCAGGGAAATTGCCAGCGTTGAAACTTGCTGTTTGTGATTCCTCGCTTTCGTATTCTTCGTAGGCCCTCTTGTATTTTTCGATGAAACCTTTATCCCAAGAGAGGCCGGTCATTTCCTCCAGTTCAATCATCTCATCTGGGGAATCAACGAGGGCACCTGTCTCGAGTTCCGCCTCTTGACCGAGTTTTTCTGCAAAATAACCGATCAATTCCTCTATGCCGCGATCGGTTGTATAACAAGAAACTTTCAAAGTATCAAAGACATAGCCTCCCATCTCATCGGCCGATAGACCTCGTTGGGCTTTCATGATCGGGCTGTTGAAAATATTCAACATTGATTTGGTCATTGCAGAATCGAATTCGGCGTAGCCAGGAGGAGGAACAAGAAGATCTTCATTCCCTGCTGAGGAAGCATCCTGAGAAAAAACAAATCCCGCTGTGATGAGCACAGCTGTTGTAATGACCATAGCTAAAAACGTGGCTAACTTTTTCTCGCTCATTCTGTTTTCTCCTGAAAAATATTTTGAGTTTCGCTTCCTATTTGACCGGCTCAAAGACAATGGTAATTTGGGTCTTGGCATCAGGCATGAATTCATTCAGCTTTGGGGATGACTTAAAAACAATAACGTTAGGTACAATCGCCGTTTGTCTTATGTCCAGGTGGTTGAAATCATCAGGTCCTTTCCAGAAAATATCGAACATGTCAAATTGTCTATCATATTTCCAATCTTTAAGTTTGTCTTTATAAAATGCGGCGACTTTTGCCGGCTCATCGAATGTTGATAACGTCAACATAGGAAGGGTTTTGTATTTCTCATCATTGGCAATCATTTCTGAAGCTTCCTTTACAGCAATTATCACGGCACCAGGATAAGGGGGAATACCTACGGACTCTTTGCTCGGAATTTCCCACTGCATGATCATGTCGACCCACATCTGTCTGTTTGCCATATTTTTGGGTGGATTGACTTTCGGCGCAAACAGCTCGGATGCGAAAGATAAAAGACCCGCCAGAGTGAAAGCAAACAAAGACAAACCGATAAACAGGAATACTTTGTTATTTTGCTTATTCTTCATTTTTCATCCTTTCTTTTTGTAATTTGAGGGCACCTGAAATACTTCTGCACCAACATTGACGGAGCGGAATTCAATGAGTTCTGTGTAATAGGAGAAGGCAGGTTCATTATTGTCCTGCTTTTTGGACTTTTTCAACGCTTTCTTGGCAAATCCGCCGAGCATCTTCTTGGCGCCGCCACCTTCTTCTTCATCGTTCCCTTCCTCCTCTTCCCCACCTTGTTTTGTAGCATAGTACTTCCCGTCGATGATCACTGGATACCCCTCGATCTTTTGCATTTCTTTGGCGAAGGCAGGGATATCCTGCCGGGTGTTTCCTGCTTCGTCGCTCATCTGGGTGAACATAGCCAGCCAGTTGGTGCCCAGGATATCCTGTTTAATGGCATCCATATCAACTCCGAGCTTTTTCATGTGTTCTCGGGAAAAGCTCATCTCCTGCTCATAACACTCTTTCACATTTTCTGTAAAGGGTGTTGTCCAGACAGTGGTCAGGAGACGGTTTGTTCCTGTCTGCCCGGTCCGGACATTCTCCCAATCCACCACCCAACTGATGTCGTATTTTTGGCTGGGAAACTGGTTGATGGTCTTTTTCTCTCCCGTATCATCCACTTTGAACTCGCTGCGGATGATCCGGACATCACTTTCATTTTCTCCCGATTCCTCTTCGACATCTGCTTCTTCTGCACCCTCATATTCCTCATCAGAATACGATTGGATGGGATTCACACGGTACTCTTTCTTTTTGTGGTCCAGGTTGTAGATCAGCGATTCAGTAAGATCAATTATCTCTCCTGTCTGACCTGATTTTAGGGCAAACCTTCCGGCCAACTTCCCCATTATTCCTTTGCCTTTGAAATTGTTGTCAGAATCGGTGGCCTTTTTCACTTCAATAATTTTTGTGCTTTGAACACTCGTGAATTTTCCGAACTTGGTGAAATTGACCTCTGACTTCGTTTTTTTGACCACATCGGCAAACACCTGACCGGTCAAAATGAGTCCAACAGCAAAAAGTAAAATTGTTCTTTTCTTCATTAACTTACTCCTTCTTTAAATTTAATTTTGTTTTTGTCTTGGTCGACATTTATGTAAATGCCTTTCCTAACCTTCCAATCGGACATCTTTTGCCGATCCCAAATTTTATTGGAAATTTATATAATTTCTCTAATTTCTATATTTCATATATATATACTAAAATTTATGAAATGTCAACAGTTATATTGACAATTTCTATAAAATCTATTATATTAGTCGGAAATAGTGAAATGAAACATACTTTCAAAGCTAAAATTCAAAATTAAAATCCAAAGGAGGCGAGATGAGAAATTCAAGTAGACCTTTTTTAATTTCTTTTGGAGTGGCTTTTGTATCGCTCCTTTTTTATCTGGGCACACCTCTTACTTCAGAATGTGCATCAAGAGAAGCATCGAACAAAACCGCGCAAATTAGGTTAATCAATACGACTTTCGAGCAAGAAATTGGAGGCCAGAGAGCCCCTTCAGGTAAAACATTTCTCATTCTCAAAACAGATTGGGAAAACATCCATCCCAAACAAAAAGTAGAAAAGAGCAAGCTGGAAGGCAAAACCGACCGCAGCATGGGCGTAGGCGGCCTGCGGGGCGGCGGCACAGCTAAAAAAGAAGAGTACGTCGATATGGATATCGCCTATTTGATAAAGTCGATATACGCCCACGCCTATCTGCTCGCCGATGGTTTGGCCTATCCCCTTCACCAGGCAACAGAGGAGATCCCCGGGGGGATTAAAATATTCGAGCCCTTCAGTCTTCCCAAGCTCGGGGATAAACGTGACATCAGCCTCCTTTATTCTGTTCCAGAGGGTGGTAAAAACTTAGCCTTCCAGTTTTTCGATTACAAATACGGCCACATTCTCCTCCCCATCAAGGGAGACACGGAAAAGGCCATGGGGACAGGGAGTTTGTCAGGGAAGGTCCTCGGAGAGGTCAAAACCAATCTTGTCGAATTGGCTGCTCACGCTTTGGATTTCCAGCAAACCTATGCGGAAAAGACAGCCCCACAAGGATGGCGATATGCTGTCGTAAGGATCAGCGGCAAAAGTCTTTCCGGAAAAGACGTCCTGGACATCGTTCAACTCAAACCTGATGAGAACACTTGGATTAAAGCTGACGGTGGATATCTCTATTACGGCTCAGCCGGGTCCACAACGAAAGAAGGATTTATCCGTTTCACACCCGAAGTTTACATGCTCCAGGAGGTGGCCTTTTTGTTGCCGGAAAAAACGGAGTCTATCCGCCTGGGGCTTCGTGTCAAAAATGAGGTTTTTCATATCGACTTGAAAGGAAACCCCCAAGGCCTTCCTGCGGCTAAAGAAAAGCACACCGACGGAGATATCATGGAGGTGATGCTTCTCGGAACCCGGAGAGAAAATGGAAACATGATCCTGGATCTGGGAATAAGATCCCTAAACGACAAAAGTGGGTTAGAGATTCAGACACGAAATCAATTTATCCTTCTCGTGGGTGATAAGCAGGTTTATTTCGACCAGTCAGCTACAAATAGCCTAGCCCATAAGCCTCCCAAGAAGTTTGTTGTGCCTCCTGGCGAAACAGTCCGTTTTGAACTGGCCTATGTGACAGAAAAAAATCCAACTCAGCTCTATTTCCGAGGCTATCGGAGCCAGGCCAAATTGGACCTTTCTCAGTAGAAAAGGAGAAGCAAATGACATTCGGAAATAAAAAGAACCTGAAAATATTCCTGTTTGTGCTATTGATTGTTGCCCTTATTGGTTCGATACCTTCCCCTGCACTGGCTCGAATTTCTGATGCTCCGGACTCAAAAGAACTCCGTCTGAAGGCCCAAAGATTGGATAGCCTTTTTCGCGAAATCCAAGAAACTATGGAGACTGTGCCTAAAGACACGTTCGATCTTAAAGATGTGGTAAACAAAGTGGGTCATGACCCAGTCAGACTGTTTGAGTGGGTTAGCGATGTGACCCAGCTAATCCCTTACCAAGGCTCCCTCAAAGGGCCGATAGGTGTGCTGATGGATAGGCAGGGCAACAGCCTTGACCGCGCGCTTCTTTTATATGAGTTGTTGAGGTTGGCAGGCCATAGAGTCCAGCTCGTTCAGGGGGAGTTGTCGGATGCCGAAGCCGAGCAAGTGTTCCAGGATGCTATTTTTATTCCTGGCAAGAGTAACATCTCTTCTATGCCTCCTCCCATAACAGTTTTCCAAGAAAGGATCAAAGACTTTGCTGAAAGAAATCAATTCGATGTCCAGGAATTTCTGGCTGAAACCAATGAAATGATAAAAGAGGAAGAACGCATCAGCGTGGAACTGTCAAGAAGGGTTGAAGAGCAGAGTTCATGGCTTATGGAGGCCGTAAAGGCCTACAAAAAAGAAGCCGCCCATAGCCCTGCAGCATTTGAGGATTTGAAATATCACTGGTGGGTACAATATCAAAAGGATGGAGAATGGGTGGACATGGACCCAACTTTCCGTGATGTTGTCCCTGGCCACGCGATCGGAGAGATCAAGAAAATCCAAAGATCCTCCAGGCTAAATTCTAAGCTAGTTCATTCCCTTGTAATTCGGCTCATTATCGAGCGTTTGGAGAATGGAAGCTTAATTGAGGAGAAAGTGCTCGAGCAATCAATCCGTCCCTCTGACAACATCGGAGAATCTATAAAGCTGAGTCAGCATCCTATGGATTGGCCAGATTTTAAAGCCATGATACAGGGGAACTCACTCCAAGGGAATTTTATAGAGGCCGTGTCGAAGCAGAAAGAGTGGCTGCCGATTCTCAGCATCGGCAAAAAAGAAATAAAGAGATACAGCATACTGGAATCCGGTTCGTTGAACAGAACACCTGGAAAAAAGCCCACGAAGAAATCAGGAGGAGGACTGACCGGAGGTTTTGGAAACGCTTTTGGTGGGTCTTCTCAGCCCAAACAAAAGGAAGATTCAGAATTGACGGCCGAATGGATCGAATACGAGATTCTATCTCCTGGTCGCCCGGCGAGAAAAATCCGGCGAGAAATCTTTGATCTGATCGGTCCTGCCGCCCGGAAGAGCAAAAGATATGCAAATATGGAAATCAGTGAAGAACAGCAGATGAAACGGAATCTTTCAATTTTGAGTCAAATAGAGATACTTCCTGTTGTCTCTCGGTTCACACCTGAGTTTATCCAGCACCGGAGCGCTCAATATCTGCTATCCCAGAAACGAACGCTTCTCTCTTTTATGCAAAATTTCAATGGTCTCGAACCTGATGAAATCCTTTCGAGAACTGAACAACTTTCCTCTGATCCGTGGGCTTTGTACAGTCTCGCTTTGGCACGCACGAGACTGAGTCGGTATGTTAGGGAGTCCTTTTTAGATAGTCCAAACATATTCAGCTCCGTATCCTTTTTGAAGGAAAATGAGAAACAAGAACTGGAGATGTACCAAGGGATCGATATCGTCGCCAATGACATTGCAGTTTTTCCCGCAGAGGGAATCGATTCTTTCGCCATCAAACTCGAGCAGGGAGTTTTGGACACAAATGTGGAAGTCAAGCCTATGATGGATGAAAGATGGATAGAAAACACAGCTGTCATTTTTGACAGGGCGAAAGATCAAGGCATCAATTGGATTTTATTAAAAGATGTTGAGGGCAGTGATTGGAATAGGGTGCATTTATCTCCTGATGTGAAGGCGCGCATAGAACAAGATATTTCAGAAGGTTTCCTGGCGTTTGTTCCCGAAAAAGCAGTCAAAATCGATGGCAAGCCGGTGACAGGATGGTGGCGCCTGGACCCAGCAACAGGGGGAACCATCGGAGTGGGTGAAACAGGACTAGGACAGGCCATGACCAGTTATGCCGAAAGAGCGGATATTGTGCTACAGCTCAAGTCAATAGTTAATATGTATGCTGACCTTGCCAAATGCTTGGCTCTTGCTTTGACAAGCCCTCTTCGAGGAACAAGGCCTCAGCACGAAAAAGAGTTTATCGAATGTGTCTGGAATACAGCCTGCAAGGGGATCTTTAAAATGGGTGGAAAACTGGTCTCTGTTGATGTCACTTGGACGAATATTATCATCAAACAGACCATCAAAGAGGCGACCAGCAATGTGTGCAAAAGGACTTTTAACAAAGTCTTTTCAAAGTAATTTATTTTAGCCTTCAGATTATGAACCCTTATACAGAGAACATTTGGCATTTCAGAACTAATACTTAAAGTAATGGCCACATTGTATTTTATTCAATAAAAGGTGGAGACAATGGAAAAAAGATTTTTTTTGTCTGACGACGTCAAACACTTCCCATCTATTCTTTTGATTGGGATATTTTTCTTATTAGTAGCATTTGGAGCAAGGAGCTTTAGTGCAGACAAGGTGC
>Ga0224506_10001314_pt1 | contig 17985 bp, 19 predicted proteins | sample SF_Jan12_sed_USG_2_FD_169108 | JGI IMG/M metagenome (GOLD analysis project Ga0224506, IMG submission 169108) | Sediment microbial communities from San Francisco Bay, California, United States - SF_Jan12_sed_USGS_8_1 | ecosystem: Environmental > Aquatic > Marine > Sediment | place: USA... | reverse complement strand
CAACTTGGTAAAGACTGCAGGCTTGCCAGTCATGTAACCTTGTATCACGGAATAAGCATCGGGGCACGGGCCATCATTCATAGTGGTGTTGTTATTGGTAGTGATGGTTTCGGCTTTGCAAATGATAAGGGAAAATGGATCAAAATCCCTCAAATTGGTGGCGTCTCTATTGGCGATGATGTAGAAATAGGCGCAAATAGCACGATAGACCGTGGTGCTTTGGACGATACGCGGATTGGGAATGGTGTTAAAATGGACAACCAGATCCAGATAGCCCACAACGTACAGATAGGTGATCACACCGCGATAGCAGGCTGTGTGGGTATTGCAGGGAGTGCCAAAATAGGCCGCCATTGCGGTATAGGTGGTGGTGCAGGCATACTGGGTCACCTGGAAATTACAGATGGGGTGCAGGTGACGGCCATGTCCCTGGTTACCAAGTCCATTAAACAAGCCGGTATCTACTCATCCGGGACATCGGTTGAACCATCGAAATTATGGCACAGAAATTATGCACGCTTTGGGCAATTAGACGAAATGGCTCGGCGACTCAAAGTACTAGAACAAAGACTCGAAAAGAATAAGGAGTAGATCGTTGGATACGATGGATATTTATGAAGTGATGCGACACCTTCCGCATCGCTATCCCTTCCTGTTGGTTGATAAGGTCGAGGAGATTAGAAAGGGTGAATACCTGCGGGCAATTAAGAATGTTTCTTATAACGAGCCCTATTTTACCGGTCATTTTCCTCATCGTCCGGTAATGCCGGGTGTGTTGATCCTGGAAGCGCTGGCCCAGGCTACAGGTATTCTTGCTTTTGTTACCACCGACAGCAAACCCACAGAGAAATCCCTGTACTATTTTGTTGGTATCGATAAGGCCCGCTTCAAACAGCCTGTAATCCCAGGGGACCAACTGGTACTGGAGGTTGAGGTATTACAGACCAAGCGTGGTGTGTGGCGCTTTGATGGTAAGGCCTCTGTCGATGGCAAGGTTGTCGCCTCTGCCATTCTGATGTGTGCCGAAAGAGAGGTTGAATGAGCATAGATCCGAGCGCTGTTATAGATCCTGGCGCAAAGATTGCTGAGAATGTCTCCATTGGTCCCTTTTCTGTCATCGGTGCCGATGTAGAGATAGGCGAGGGGACCTGGATAGGTCCCCATGTGGTGATTCAGGGGCCGACCCGTATTGGTCGTGAAAACAAGTTGTTCCAGTTTTCATCCATCGGTGAAGTACCGCAGGACAAGAAATTCCACGGCGAAAATAGCCTGCTGGTGATCGGTGACCGCAACGTTGTGCGTGAATTCTGCACCATCAATCGTGGTACTGAAGATGGTGGCGGCACTACTCGTATTGGCGATGATAACTGGATCATGGCCTATGTCCATATCGCCCATGATTGCCAGATCGGAGACAATACGACCTTCGCCAATAACGCCACATTGGCCGGTCATGTAAATATTGGTGACCACGCTATATTGGGCGGCTTTACTCTGGTACACCAGTTTACCTCGATCGGTGCACATGCCTTTACCGGAATGGGCAGCGCCATCAGCAAGGATGTACCTCCCTATGTGATGGTATCTGGTAGTCCTGCTGCACCCTATGGTTTGAACAGTGAAGGTTTGAAACGCCGGGGTTTTGATTCCGAGGTACGTAGTGCCATTAAGCAGGCCTACAAATTGCTCTATCGATCGAACAAAACAACAGATGAGGCGGTCGCTGCCATGAGTGAGCTGTGTGCAAAGTATCTTGAGGTTGAGGCCTTTGCTGATTTTCTTAAATCTTCCCGGCGCGGTATCCTACGCTAATCAAGCTGTTAGCATCTCCAGGGCGAGGCGAGCCAGGTTCTCAGAACCACCGCCTTCGCCAAGTCTCCTCTTCACCTCGGCTAGTTTCTCTCTCATAGTTGCTGCATAGTCTGCATCATCCAGAATATGCCCGATCTCTCTGGACAGTGCTTCGGGTGTGGCTGCATTTTGCACATACTCCTTTGCGACCTCTTCCCCGGCAACGATGTTGGCCAGACCGATATGCGGGATCTTGATCATGTGTTCAACGATGATCCAGGTCAGCCAGGCTACCTTGTAGGTGATGGCCATTGGAATCCCCAGCATCGCGATCTCCAGGGTCGCGGTACCGGAGGCGGTCATGATTGCATCACAGGTCTGCGCTACATCGTAGCTTTGTCCTTCGACAGTTATGACCTCGACATCCACGGCGTCCAGGCAGGGCTGGATCATCTCCGGCTTCAGGCTCGAAGCGACCGGCAGGATAAACTGTAGCTCGGGGTGGGACTGTTTGAGTTGTTTGGCTGCTTTGAGCATGATCGGCAACAGGCGCTTTACCTCACCACGGCGGCTGCCGGGAAAGAGGCCCACGGTACGTCTACTGGCATCAAGACCGAAGTGCTGTTGGGCGGCCTCCTTGCTCATCGTGGTGCGTACCTCATCCACCAGTGGGTGGCCCACATAGCGAACCGGGATCTGAAAGCGCTCATAGAACTCGGTCTCAAAGGGGAATATCACTGCCATCATATCGATGCGTTCGCCGATCTTTTTTACTCGTCCCTGACGCCAGGCCCAGACCTGTGGGCTGACATAGAACAAAACCTTAACTCCGCACGCTTTGGCTGTCTCTGCCAGGCGCAGATTAAAGCCGGGATAATCGATCAGCACCAACAGATCCGGCTTATCATCACGTACCATTTGTTTCATGTGCGAGAGTACGCCAGAGAGTTTGCGGTAATTCAATAGCGGTTCAATCAGACCCATGACCGCCAGCTCGGCGGCATCGTGTACCGCCTCGACACCGGCGGCCTGCATCCTTGCCCCGGCAATACCGTAAAAGTTCAGATCGGGATTGATGGCAAGTGCTGATTTGACAAAATTGGCCGCATGCAGATCGCCGGAGGCCTCTCCGGCGACGATCATGATGCGTTTAGCAGTGTGGAGCTTGTTACTCACCCATAACCCCGCGAATGACATCCAGTACCGTGTTGACCTGATCCTCACTCAGCTCCGGGAAGATAGGTAGCGACATGCAATTGGCGGCGATATCATCGCTGACCGGCATCTCTACTCCTTGGGTACTGGCTTCAAAGGCCTTTTGCTTATGTAAGGGAATAGGGTAATAAACGGCGCAGCCGATACTGGCATCCTGCAGGGCCTTCATAATCTCATCACGACGCTCGGAAATGAGGGTGTACTGATGGTAGACGTGGGTGCCCTTGCCATCCTCATGCGGAGGCGTGGTGCCATTTATGGCTGCCAGACCAGCGCTGTACTGATGTGCCGCACGACGACGATTCTGGTTGTACTTGGCAATGTGTTTGATCTTGGCGCGCAGAACCACCGCCTGGATCTCATCCAGACGGCTGTTGTAGCCGATGATGTCATGGTGGTATCGCACACTGGAACCATGGTTACGTAATTGCAAAAGTGTCGCGGCAATATCATCGTCATTGGTAGTGACCATGCCGCCATCGCCATAACAGCCGAGATTCTTACTGGGGAAAAAACTGTGACAACCGACAATGCCAATACCGCCAGTCATCTTGCCGTTTACATCGGCACCAAAGGACTGCGCACAGTCTTCAATCACCTTAAGCTTGTTTTTCTCTGCAATGGCCATAATCGCTGACATGTCTGCAGGCTGACCGAAGATGTGCACAGGCAGGATAGCCCTGGTTTTGTCAGTAATCGCCGCCTCAATCTTGCTTGGGTCAATGTTATAGGTGTCAGGTTCCACATCGACAAAGACCGGAACGGCACCCACATAGACGATAGCCTCCGCTGTGGCGATAAAGGTAAACGGGGTGGTGATCACCTCATCACCTTCACCGATACCGGCCGCCAGCAGGGCCAGATGCAGGGCATCGGTACCGTTGGCACAGGTTATCGCATGTTTGACGCCCAGATAGTCGGCCGCCTCTTTTTCAAAGGCATGCACATTGGGACCGAGGATATAGGCGGTATTTTCCAGGGTCTCCTGGATGCCGGCATCGATCTCGGCCTTAAGGGTGTGGTACTGACCTTTGAGGTCAACCATTGGGATGCTCATAGTATTAATCCTTGTTTCGAATTTGTTTCGTTGTAGATACTGGTGTTATGACTGCAGGCTCAACAGGCGGGTGATCTCCATCGCGGTTTCCAGCGCACGTTTGCCCGCTTCACCACTGACCACCGGGTTAGTGCCATTCTTGATTGCCATGATGAAGGACTCGATTTCACTCAACAGGGCATCACCGGCATCAAATACCTGTTCATGAGAATCGATTTCGGCTACGCCGGGGAACATCTCACCGTCGCCTTTTTTGTGCACGCCGAGTTTTTTGTTGCCGAAGTCGACGCTGATGTAGGCATCGTGTTGGAACAGACGCATCTTGCGTTCGCTCTTCATGCCAGCGCGGCTGGCGGTGACGTTGGCCACACAACCGTTTTCAAACTCCAGGCGGGCGTTGGCGATATCGATGTCCTTGGACAGTACCGCGACCCCCTTGGCCTGGATGTTCTTCACCGGAGAGTTGACCAGATCGAGAATGATGTCGATGTCGTGGATCATCAGATCCAGGATCACACTCACATCTGCACCGCGGGGGTTAAAGGGAGCAATACGCTGGGATTCGATAAATAGCGGCGTGGCCATTACCTCATCCAGAGCGAGGATGGCGGGATTGAAACGCTCCAGATGTCCGATCTGAAACACCAGTTTGTTATCTGTAGCGATCTTTACCAGCTCTTCCGCCTGTTCGACGGTGGCGGTGATGGGTTTTTCCAATAACACGTGGATGCCATTTTCCAGAAACTGCTTGGCGACCTCATAATGCAACTGGGTGGGAACGACGATGCTGACCGCGTCCACCTTGCCAAACAGCTGGCTATGGTCAGTGAAGGCTTCCACGCCCAGTTTGGTGGCAATCTCGCTGGCGGTATCCGCACTGGCGTCACACACGGCTACCAGCTCGGCATCGGTCAGAGATGCATACTTATCGGCGTGGAACTTACCCAGATAGCCGACGCCTACCACTGCTGTGCGAATCTTGCTCATGATGTTCCTTGGATACTCTATTGGAAGATGTCTTTATCTGTATGGCGTGTCAAAATGACCGCAATAAAACGAGGGCAAATGATCGCATTTAGCCCCACTTAAATCAATCCAGACAGGCGCTTTAGGCCTGGAGAATTAATAAAGTGTGGACAAATTGAGAGACACAATACAACAGAATGGGTTCGAATTTGGTGAACAGCCAAGGTTGGTGGCTGGTGTGGACGAAGTCGGACGGGGTCCTCTGGCTGGTGCGGTAGTCGCCGCTGCAGTGATCCTCGACCCGGCCCGGCCTATAGAGGGGCTGACGGATTCGAAAAAGCTCAGCGAAAGGCGACGCGAGATCCTGTTTGTTGAGATCAAGGAGAAAGCCCTGGCCTACGCCATAGGCCGGGCCGAGGTGGAGGAGATCGATGATATCAATATCCTTCAGGCCTCATTGCTGGCCATGAAGCGAGCGGTAGAGGCGTTGGACCCGATCCCCGAGCATGCCCTGGTGGACGGGAATAAACTGCCCTCACTGCCCTGTTCCGCAGAGGCCATCATTAAAGGTGACCTCACTGAGCCCTGTATCTCTGCCGCCTCGATCATCGCCAAGGTGACGCGGGATCGGGAAATGGTAGAGATGGACAAGAAATATCCCGGCTATGGTCTGGCCAAACACAAGGGCTATCCGAGCAAGGCGCATATGGCGGCACTGCAGGAGCTGGGGGTGACGGAGATACATCGTAGGACCTTTGGTCCGGTGAGGAGGTTGCTGGAGGAAGGATGACAGGCCTGTCGCAGAGCTTAATTAAGTATGTTCGATACCCATTGCTATTGTTGACGATTACCTATGTTTACTTTATTTGGGATATCTACTCTTATGCAATACAAACTACCGAGCGTAAGGCCGATGTAGCTATCGTTATGGGGGCATCACTTTGGGGTAAGAAGCCCTCTCCGGTATTTAGAGAGCGGATCCATCACGCGATCTCGCTGTATAAGGAGAACAAGGTAGGGGCAGTTATTTTTACCGGGGGTGGAAGTTATGGTGGAGGTATTACTGAGTCAGAGTCAGCGCAACATTATGCGATGCAGTTTGGTGTTTCAGCTGCCGACATCTATATAGATACCTTATCTTCCAGCTCGTATGAAAATTTATTAGAAGCGAAAAAGATTATGCAGCAAGAAGGATACTCTGATGCAATCATTGTCAGTGATCCATTACATATGAAACGTATAATGAGTACGGCAAAGATGTTAGCCATGCAGTCTTATCCATCACCAACGCCATCTAGCAGATATCAAGGCATTAACAGTCAGTTACTCTTTCTGCTTCAGGAAGGTCTATATTACCCGGCTTACCTGCTGTTATATTCCTGAGTGAATATATGACAGTGATCTGGATTATATACGGAGTTAAGAAGTTTGTTTTTTCATTACGATAACGATTAGGTAATGTTTATGGTCACTCAGTTTAAAGATCATTTTTCCGGGCATACAGAGGAGTATGACTCATACCGTCCTGCCTATCCGCAGGAACTGTTTTCCTAACTGGCGACATTAACCGACCATCATGAGTTGGCGTGGAACTGCGCAACGGGCAGGCGGCTGGTGCGTTGGTAGTTCATTTCCAGCAAGTGATCGCTACCGATGCCAGTATAGAACAGGTGAGGCAAGCGACCATGATAGAGGGGCTAGAATTTTGTTGTGCCCCGGCGGAAGAATCTTCGTTCGCCAACCATTCGGTAGATCTGGTGACGGTTGCCCAGGCCCTACACTGGTTTGATCTGCCGGCCTTCGCTGATGAAGTAGATCGTGTATTAGTCGGCGATGGCGTGTTGGCGGTGTGGACTTGTGGACTTGTGGACTTGTGGACTGATGCAGCTACGCGATGATATCGATGCTCTGATATTGACGTGTTATAAGGATCTATTGGGGAGGTATTGGCCGTTTGAACGCAGGATGATGGAGAACGGATATGCCGATGTAAAGTTCCCCTTTAACGAAATAGAAGTGCCGGATTTTGCGATGACACTGCAATGGAATATCGAACAGTTTGTGGGGTATCGGAATACCTGGTCTGCGGTAAAGCGCTATGAGCAAAGTATGGAAAAAAAATCCCGTACAGGTATAGCTGCCAGAGCTTAGGGCATTATGGGGGATGTATCGCAGCGCTATTTGGTGACATGGCCATTCAGTCTGCGTGTTGGGCGAAAGCAATAAACTAATAAACCATACCTGCTAACCGTCAATCTTCTGGCATCTCAATATCTTAGTCCAGATACCTTTCCTGCCACTGAAGATAGAGCTCATGAACGTAAGCATTGTAATCTTCTTTACTGTGGAAGCGTTTAGGATCTATAGCATCGTATTGGTATATATTTGCACGGTTGTTTTGAGATCTAATGATGCGCCCGAAGGTCTGAATCAAGGTATAGGGGTTGCGCCACTCGAAGGTGTCCTGGGCCTCGTAGTGCAAAAATACCGGTAGGATAGGGATTCCAGTTTTAAGAGAAATATCAAAGGCTCCATAGCGAAAAGATTCAAAGATGCGTCTTCCTTTACAACCTCCCTCTGGATAGATAACGATGTTCTTTCCCTCTTCCAGCGCATCGATAATCTGTTTGCTGGCATTACGGCGCGACTCTCTTGATTCTCTTTGAACGTATAAGGTACCTGCGGCAACGGTGATGCGACCTGCCCACCACCAATCTGCCACTTCAGCCTTGGCCAGAGAGTGAACGGGAAAGGTCGCGGGTATTCCCACGTCTTCGAACGATGATGGGTGGTTAGCTATGAGGATATATTGTTTTGGAATAGGGAGGTGATTCTTTTCATGCAGCTTTAGATCTACCCCCAGAGCACAGACAAAGGCCTTGCACCAATAACGAAACAGAGGAAAGTAGAAAAGGCTGGTGAGTCGACGAGGGAGATAGGAAAATGTGTAAAGTAAAAGTGTTATCGAGCTGAGCTCCAGCCATGACAGGCTTACCCAAATTACACGAATGAGAGTCTTTAATATCATATATACACCCTTGTTTTATATTTAACGTATAGCAGATGGCAGATAGAACGTCATGTTTTAAACGGTGTCTCTTCTCTTTACTTCTTTTTGATACTTAAGCTTAATAGAGTTCTGTTTGGTTAAACGGTTATAACTCCCTCGTTACAAACGAGAAGCTAGAGGTATTGCATTAATTTTTCTGGAATATGCATTTCGTTTAAGGCCGTCATGTAAACCTTGCGCGAAAAGGATAATGCCTATTTTATGAGCGTCACAGATACAATTGGAGGCTCATTAATATCACTCATTCGATAAAAATGTCACATGAACATATCTGTTGTAATGCTCTTATATAAACGACACATGAGTAAACATATTGTGAACTCTGTATACGTTTTATTCATAGTCCTACATTAAATTGGTATCCTATTGATAATGAAGATTTGCATCAGGTCGTATATATGTCGGTAGCCAACGCAAGAGCCCTATCTCAGTCAAACTGGAGCCATACTGTAGAGGCGGAAGTAACATCCTCGCTCTATTTAATGCCCGGTGCATTGTATATTGGAAATGAGGTGGAAGAGATCAAGACCCTGCTGGGCTCCTGTGTTGCCGTGACTCTATGGCACCCGGTTGATCGATTAGTGGCAATGACCCACATTGTTTTGCCCACCAGTGCAGTAAGATCTGGTCCGCGCTATGCCACAGAGGCTATCGCTCAGTTAACCCGGGTGATCAATCAACGTCTGTACCAACCCTCCGAATTTGAAGTGGGGCTCTATGGCGGTGGCATGATGTTCACGCTAGAGGAAAATGATCGACTGGATGTCGGTGAACGAAATGTGAGAAAAACCAGAGAGCTGCTGCAACAGGCAGGTTTCCATATTAAGCATAGCGACGTCCTGGGGCCTGTATATCGCCATATCAGTATAAAAAGAGAGACAGGTCAGATCCTGCTCAAATCAACAGATGTCAGCTCTACCATGGGATGAAGGTGCTGTAGTTTGTTAAATCTCTGTGAATAAATTCTATAAATTCGCTAATATCTTTGACCTAGTCTAATTATTTCTACACCATTAAGCACCTGAGCGTTATACATTAATACCGCGGGTTGAGCTTAGGTATGTGTTGCTATCAATCATGAAGTCTGGGTTTACGGGTTTTTATGCTGGCTTATGAGCCGCAGATATGACTTGAATCGTCTCTTTTGGCGAAGATTGATTTGCCCGGCCCTATGCATAGATTGATTTATAAAAGCTTTTACAATTGAGGTTTGTATTTTTGTCGGTACATCGATAATGTCGCTAATTAGCGCGTGAGGACTATAACAACTCCTTAATTTAGGAAGTGCTGATGGTATAGAGTCGCTAGAACGTAAATAGCCTCTAACCCATACCATAAAGGGAGTTGGAAACATCTCTGTGTATCACATCTCCCTCAGAAGAGAGCGCTCAGCTATAGTAATACAAATAGGTTGATGCAAATTGACATGAATTCAACGCCCAAAGTAGACATATAAACGTGATAGAACAGAACATAAAAAAAGATTCTGAGCAAGGAATCGTTCCAGCAGCCCTGCTGGGCAACAAGTTACATTTTGCCTTTTTCGGCTACAGTGTGTTTGTCATCCTGTTATTGGTCCTGCTTGACGTGTCGATACTGCCCTCATGGCTATTGGCATTACTGGCAGTTTTAGCTGCGGCAATCATCTCTCTACATATTAGCAAAAAGCTAGCTCGGCTTTATGGCAATGAACTGCTAGAGATGGACATAGAATCACAAAAATATTTGGGACGCCTGTTTACCGAATATTTTGATCGTGTACGCGATTCCAGCAGCAAAGTGGTTAACGTCTCTGCCAAACAGGTAGAAACCGCACGTGGACAAACCGAAGAGGCGATCATCCAGTTAACCACCAGGTTTGCAAATTTGAATGAACGCCTGGCGATTGCTATCGATGTATCGGAGCATGCCGGGGGTTCAGATTCAAATAATACGATGTTATCCGTCTTTGATAGCAGCCGTAATAGCCTTAATAGTCTGGTAGATGCCATGCGACAATCTGCGTTGGTTCGTGAGTCGATGCAAACCAGTGTGGAAGGCCTGGCTGCCTATGCGAACGATCTGCAACAGATGGCGAAAAGTGTTGAAGATATCGCCAGTCAGACCAATCTATTGGCGCTGAATGCGGCAATTGAAGCCGCTCGAGCCGGCGAGTCTGGCCGAGGCTTTGCGGTAGTGGCCGATGAGGTGCGCAATCTGTCACAACAGTCTGGACAAACCGGTGAACAGATAGCCGGTATGGTGGGAAAGATTAGCCAGTCGATGACTGCCGCTGTCGAGCAAATGAATGATGTGGCGCGCAAAGAAAATCAGACAGAACAGGAGTCCGGTAAAACCATTCAAGATGTAATGCAAAATCTGGAGAATGTGACGCTCGGACTGGGTGAGTCTTTGGATACCTTACGCGTGGAAAGTATCGGTATCCGTGCAGAAATAGAAGATATTCTGGTTTCCCTGCAGTTTCAGGATAGAACCAGTCAAATTCTCGCACAGGTAAGAGATGCGCTGATGAGTTTTGATGAATTGTTAGGTCAAGATCAAACCCTGAGAGAGAATGGTGAGTTACCCGACCCGATAGATATCAGCGTTGTAACGAAAAAGCTCGAAAAGGGCCTGGTGACAGAGGAACAAAGAAGAAATGTCCATGGGGGTGAGATCGCTTCAGCCTCTTCTAATGATAATGATAATGATAATGATGAAATAACCTTTTTCTGACATCGAGGAGTAAACAATGTCAAAAACTATACTAATCGTCGATGATTCGGCCTCTTTAAGACAGGTCGTAGCGATTGCTCTAAAAGGCGCAGGTTACGATGTAATCGAAGCAGGTGATGGCCTTGAAGGACTGGCACAGTTGGATGGACGTAAGATCCACCTGATTATCAGTGATGTGAACATGCCGAATATGGATGGCATTACCATGGTCACTGAGGTTAAGAAAAATGCCAATTATAAATTCACCCCTATCATCATGCTCACGACGGAATCGCAGGATGAGATGAAGGCAAAGGGTAAGGCCGCTGGTGTGAAAGCCTGGGTCGTAAAACCCTTTAAGCCAGAACAAATGCTGGATGCCGTTTCCAAGTTAATTATGCCTTAAGGCAAAAGGTGGCAGATATGATAGAGGTTAAGAAAAAACGCGGTGGTGTGTGTCATATCACAATTGAAGGTGATATGACTATCTATACAGCGGCCGAAATGAAACAAGAGCTGCTATCTGCTACAGACAAATGTACACGCTTAGAGATGGACCTGTCTGGTATTAGTGAGCTGGATAGTGCCGGATTCCAACTTTTGCTGCAGTTAAAACGTATGGGAAAAAGCGACAATATAGAAGTGTTGCTAGAGTCTCATAGTCCCGCAGTTTTGGACGTCCTTAACTTGTATGGAATGGATCAATATTTTGATGATCCGCTAGTCTTGCCATCGGAACAATAAAGCCTGTGAGGCATGGTTATGAGTGAAAATCCACAAGAAACATTTTTAGCTGAAAGTCGCGAGTTATTGCAGGACATGGAAGATGCCTTGCTACAGCTGGAAAATGCACCTGACGATCCAGATCTAATTAATGCGATGTTTCGTGCAGCGCATACCATTAAGGGAACCTCAGGCGTATTTAGTTACGACGATGTAGAGGCCTTTACTCATGTCGTAGAAAATGTCCTTGAAAGTCTACGCGGCGGCAATCTTGCAATCGATAGTGATCTGATTGCCTTGATGCTGGAATGTAATGATCACATAGGACAGTTGGTTGAACTGGCCGTAAATGAGGAGCCAGTGCCTGAAAGTCTTAAGCTAATCGACGGAATGCTACTGGAGCGTTTACGCACCTATATGGATGAAGAGCCGGAAAACACGGAAGAACAGTCCATTGCCACTCAGGTCGGTGAGGTTGAAACCATCACTGGCGGACGCTCGGTTGAAACCGACAATTGGCATATATCGCTGCGCTTTAATAAAGACGTCTTAAAAAACGGTATGGACCCACTATCCTTTCTGCGCTATTTAGGCCGCTTGGGTGAGCTGGTACATGTCACTACCCTTTGTGATTCCATGCCGCCACTAAAGGATATGGATGCGGAAGAAAATTATTTGGGATTCGAAGTAGTATTTGATTCCGAAGCCAGTAAGGCGGATATCGAACAGGTCTTTGAGTTTGTACGTGAAGATTGCGATCTGAGCATCCTACCCCCCAAGGCCAATATCGCCATTTATGGGGAGCTGATCCGCAGCCTGCCAGAGGATGAGATGCGTGTTGGCGATATCCTGGTGCGTAGTGGAGCCCTTACTCAAAGAGAGTTGGAAGATGCGATAAATTTCCAACAAAACGAGGTTATCTCTGGTACTGAATCGACCAAGTTGGGCGATGTGTTGGTGGAAAAGCATATCGTACACAAAGAAGTTGTGGACGCGGCACTGAACAAACAAACCAGTGTGAAAGAGAAAAAAGGTATCAGTGGCACTGGACGTTGGTTACGCGTCGACTCAGAAAAACTCGATATTCTAATCAACCTGGTAGGCGAACTGGTTATCGCAGAAGCGGGTACGCATCTGCGTGCCAGGGACCTGGACGATGAGCCTCTGCAAGAGTCTTTGTCCTTAATGAACCGATTAGTAGAAGAGATACGCGATAGCGCCTTGCGTCTGCGTATGGTCCAGATAGGCGAAACCTTTAACCGCTTCCAACGCGTGGTGAGAGATGTCAGTAGGGAGTTGAATAAGGACATCATACTGGACATTAATGGTGCTGAAACCGAATTGGATAAAACCGTTGTAGAGAAGATTGCCGATCCGCTTATGCATCTGGTACGAAATGCGATGGACCATGGCATTGAGTCGGCAGAGGATAGGCAAGCAACGGACAAATCTACCCAAGGTATGTTAAGGCTGAATTCCTATCATGACTCCGGCAGTATCGTGATTGAGGTCTCCGATGATGGCAAGGGTCTGAATCGTGATGTGATATATAACAAGGCCGTAGAGAAGGGACTCATCCTTGAAGGTGCCGTATTGTCTGACCAGGAAGTATACCGTCTGATCTTTGAGCCGGGTTTTTCCACCGCAGCCCAGGTCACCAATCTATCAGGACGTGGTGTCGGCATGGACGTGGTAAAGCGCAACATCCAGGCCCTCCGCGGTACGGTTGATGTGGATAGTGTTACTGGGGAAGGAACAACCGTAAGCATTCGCCTGCCACTGACCCTCGCTATTATCGATGGCTTCCTTGTACGTGTCGGTGAGTCATCCTATGTGATTCCGCTGGATATGGTGAAGGAGTGTATTGAACTTACGGATGAAGAGCGTCAGCAGACCAGCAGCGAAGGTTATATCAATCTGCGTGGTGAGGTGTTGCCGTTCTTGCGTATGCGCGAGGTCTTTGAAGAAGAGGATGCCGGCTCTCATGAGCGTGAGGCCATAGTCGTGGTGCAATATGGCGGTCAGAAGGCAGGCTTTGTGGTGGATGAACTGTTGGGTGAATTCCAGACGGTAATAAAACCCTTAGGCAAGATCTTCTCGCAGCTGAAAGGTATCAGTGGCGCCACCATTCTGGGTAGTGGAGATGTTGCGGTGATACTGGATGTACCGAATCTGGTACAACGCACCATCATAAAAAGCGGTGGCCAGCGGGTTATTAACAATGCAGCGTCTGAACAGACCGTATTTCATTGATTAGTATTAGTAACACAAGGAATAAATAATGAAGAATTTAAGTATAAAGATTCGTTTGATTACGTTAGTAGCGATTTTTTCCCTGGTTATCGTCGTCGTCGCATACGATACCCTGACCTCCATGCGTAATGCGGTCAATGGCATGAATACCATGTATGTAGACCGCGTGGTGCCTCTGGAAGATCTCAAGCTTATTGCTGATCTGTATGCGGTAAACATTGTCGATACCTCGCATCAGGTGCGTAACGGCAATGTTAGCTGGGAAGATGGCATCAAGAATGTCCTGGAAGCACAAAAGACTATTCATGAAAAATGGACTGCCTACCTGGCTACTTATATCGTCGGTGAGGAATTAAGGCTGGTCAACGAGGCCAAACCGCTGCTGGCCGATGCGGACAAGTCCATAAATGATACCTTGGTGAAGATCCTGGAGAGGAAGGATTTTGTTGACCTGACCGACTACACGATCAATGAGATGTACCCAAAGATCGATCCCATCTCCGGAAAGTTTAGTGAACTGGTGGCGATACAGCTGAGTATCTCCAAAGAGATCTTTGATGAGACAGAGGAAGCCTATAACACCGCACTTGTCGTTTCCTTTGTTCTGATTGGTGTGGGGCTGTCTATAGGCTTCCTGTTTGCGTTTATTATCATCCGTGGTATTACCACTCCCATGGAGGCCATGAAGAATGCGGCCGATGACCTGCGTGATGGTGATGGCGATCTGACCTACCGCCTGCCCGATTTCGGCAAGGATGAGATTGGACAGACGGCACATTCACTGAACGGATTTCTCGAGAAGATGCAGGGCGTGTTACTGGAAGTTCGTGATTCCGTAGACAATATCGCCGGTGCCTCCGAGCAGGTAAACAGTACCGCCCAGATCCTGAGTCAGGGGGCCAGTGAGCAGGCCGCCAGTGTGGAAGAGACCTCGGCCTCCATGGAGCAGATGGCCGCTTCCATTGATCAGAATACAGAAAACGCCAAGGCGACAGATGCCATAGCTACAACCGCCGCCGCACAGGCCGCTGAAGGTGGTGCCGCGGTGAAGAACACCGTTTCTGCCATGGGCTCGATCGCCGAGAAGATCGGTATTATCGAAGACATCGCCTACAAGACCAACCTGCTGGCTCTGAACGCGGCGATCGAGGCGGCCCGAGCCGGTGAGCATGGCAAGGGTTTTGCCGTGGTCGCCGATGAGGTACGTAAATTGGCCGAGCGTAGCCAGTCCTCGGCGCAGGAGATCAGCACCCTGGCCAGTGATAGTGTGAAGATCGCCGAACGCGCAGGTACCCTGATAGAAAATATCGTGCCCAATATCCAGAAGACCGCTGATCTGGTACAGGAGATCTCGGCCGCCTCCGATGAACAGGCCTCTGGTGCCAACCAGGTGAAGACCGCTGTTTCACAGTTGGATACCGTGTCACAACAGAACGCCTCTGGTTCAGAGGAGCTTGCTGCTACCGCAGAAGAGATGAGTGCACAGTCCGAGAAACTACAGGAAGTCATTGGCTTTTTTAAGCTGGATGATTCCAATAGCTTTAACTCGTCAGCTAGTGCTAACAAGCGTCCTGCCAGCGTCAGCAAGCCCGTAGCAGCCCGCAGCAAATCACGTACTCAGACCACTCAGGTGGATACGCAGGATTTTGAGCGCTTCTAGTTGAAGCGCACAAATAAATCAGGAGTAGAATATGGGTGAAATTATCAATAACGGCGGGCTGAATAAACAACAGCTCGCTACCATCGACAGTATATCCAGCCTGGTTGAGGATGTGTCTGATGAAGATAAGTACCTGACCTTTGTCATTGGCGACAAGACCTTTGGTGTCAACATTGAACCGGTGAAAGAGATCATTGAATACGAGCGTCTAACCCGTATACCGATGACCCCAGGCCATATTCGCGGGGTAGTTAATTTACGCGGTAATGTTGTACCGATTATTGATCTGGCAAATCGTCTCAATCTATCGGGACATGAGATCAGCAAGCGTACCTGTTTGATCATCCTACAACTTGCCGCAGAGGATGAAACTATGGATCTGGGCATCCTGGTTGATTCGGTAAGTGAAGTATTGGATATACCTGCCGAAGATATTGAACCTGCCCCGAGTTTTGGTGTTGAAGTGCGCAGTGATTTTATTGATGGTATGGCAAAGATTAAGGGGAGTTTTGTCATAATTCTGGATATCCAAAAGGTGTTATCCATTCAGGAATTATCTCAATTTACGGATTTGTTGCAGGGTGTAAGCTAGGTTTCACGACGGGCTGATTATATGGAACTGGCTAAAATTACCGATGCAGAATTCGGAAAGTTTAAGAATTTTATTTATGAGAAAGCAGGCATTAGTATGTCTGATGCAAAAAAATCTCTGGTTCTTACACGTCTGAATAAGCGCTTGCGGCATCATGACATTTCTAGTTTCTCAAAGTATTATGATTTTATTCATAGCGATGAGAATCAGGATGAATTGCAGATCGTTATAGATCTATTGACAACCAATGAGACCTATTTTTTCCGTGAGCCCAAACATTTCGATTTTCTTGAAAATCTTTTACCAGATTTTACGGCAGCAACGAAACCCACAAGAATTTGGAGTGCCGCGTCATCCAGTGGTGAAGAGGCCTATAGTATCGCCATGACTATGGCGGACAAATTGGGCTTCAATCGCAAGTGGGAGATCATCGGTACTGATATCAGTAGTCGTGTAGTGGAGAGGGCCCGTGAAGGGCTGTATCCTCTAAATGAAAAAAATCAGATACCCACAAAATATTTACGCGAATATTGCTTGAAGGGGGTACGAAGCCAGGCTGGCAAGATACTGATAGATGACAAGCTAAAAGAAAGAGTGAACTTTAGCAGTATCAACCTTAACAGTAGCTACTGGCCTGATGTGGGCTTGTTTGATGTTATATTTTTGCGCAATGTTATGATCTATTTTGACAATGACACGAAGCGGGAATTAATCAATAAAATGTGGAGCAAGCTCAATCCAGGTGGTTATCTGTTGATTGGTCATAGTGAAAGTTTGAATGGCATCAGTGATCGTTATAAAGCAGTAAGACCGGCCACCTATCAGCGTATAGATTAAGTTTGCCATGATTTTACAAACTTAGTACCTGAACTTGTTAATATATGCTAATGATTAATGTACTAATTATCGAGTAGATGGGTAGTCTATATGAAACAGATTAATGTCTTGTTGGTTGATGATTCTGCGGTAATAAGACAGGTGTTAACTTCTATCTTTGAAGCCACCAAAGATATAAATGTTATCGCTGCGGTGGCTGATCCGATCTTTGCGATGAAGCGCATGGAGCAACAGTGGCCTGATGTCATTGTCCTGGATGTTGAAATGCCGCGTATGGACGGTATTACCTTCCTGCGAAAAATTATGTCTGAACGCCCGACACCGGTGGTGATATGTTCAACCCTGACCGATGCTGGGGCTGAAACCACGATGCAGGCGGTAGAAGCCGGAGCCGTCGAGATTATCTGCAAGCCAAAAGTGGCGGCTAAAGATAACCTTAAAGAGCAATCCACAGAATTGGTCGATGCTGTACGTGCTGCAGCCAGCGCCAATGTGAATAAGTTTAAATTACGGGTAAGGTCACCGGCTGCAAAGGCGTCATCCGTTAAGCCTCAGGCCAAGCTTACAGCCGATGCGATCATGGCTAAGGCGACCTCTGCGATGAAGCAGACCACGCAGCAGATCGTGGCTATTGGAACCTCGACAGGAGGAACACAGGCGTTGGAAAGTATATTGGTAGAGTTACCGCGAGTCTCTCCCGGTATTGTTATCGTTCAGCACATGCCGGAAAAATTTACTGAAGCCTTTGCACAAAGGTTGAATGGTATATGTGAGATAGACGTTAAAGAAGCTGAAAATGGTGATAGAGTTCGCCCAGGACGCGCATTGATCGCGCCAGGTGGTAAGCATCTGCTAGTAAAACGTAGTGGTGCAGAATATCTTGTTGAAGTGGTTGATGGACCTTTGGTCAGCCGCCATCGGCCATCTGTGGATGTTCTATTTCGTTCTATCGCCAAAAGTGCGGGCAAGAATGCCTTGGGTATTATCATGACAGGCATGGGTGACGATGGTGCCAAGGGGCTTAAAGAGATGCATGAAATGGGAAGCCCCACGATTGCCCAGGATGAAGCCACCAGTATTGTCTATGGGATGCCCAAAGAGGCCGTCAAATTGAACGCGGTAGACAA
>Ga0224506_10001313_pt1 | contig 17998 bp, 21 predicted proteins | sample SF_Jan12_sed_USG_2_FD_169108 | JGI IMG/M metagenome (GOLD analysis project Ga0224506, IMG submission 169108) | Sediment microbial communities from San Francisco Bay, California, United States - SF_Jan12_sed_USGS_8_1 | ecosystem: Environmental > Aquatic > Marine > Sediment | place: USA... | reverse complement strand
AATCACACAAAAGACTCGTTAATCAGGGGATTATTTTTTGAGCCTCATTCGAATAAATGCTTTCATTACCTGAGTAATCAAATGCCGACACAACAAAATAATATGCGTCCGACACGAGTCCTGTCACCTCGTATGAAGAAGCAGCAGGATTATTCAGAACAATAGTATTTGTGTATGATCCAGGCGCTGAGCCATACCGAATTATATATCCAGCCAAATCCGTTAACTCGGAGCTATCTTCATTTGTAACCGGCGGCTTCCATGATAAAGATGCTATACCAGATTTATCAGGTGCTGGTTTTCCCGGCATATCTGAAGTAGCACCTTTGTTGATAAAGAGAACATAGTTACTACTACTACCATCACCTTCATTGCCTCCTAACTCCACTAGACCTGCGGAAAATTGACGACTATAAACATTTAACGATCTATCAGATGTAACAACGACATCTCCTGTTACGTTCCATGAAGACAACCACAACGGTCTAAAGTTTGCTTCTGCATAATGCGCAACATATATGACAGCTGGTTTACTTATTTCGAACGAAACAAATGGATTTGTTGCTGCAACTTTATCATTGTTTGCTGTTTGTAGCGCCATAGCACCAACATATGCTGCAGGTATCGTATTGTATGTAAATGCACGGTCAACATATACTTTTGTTCCTTCAAGCAGAGTAGTCCAGACATAATCACTTGGGCTTGTTGCTGACACCACAACATCTTTACCAACATCTGGCTCTCCGGCATTATTAGCTGCATCATCATCATTGTTGTTGTTAGCGTCAGTGGTGTCATCAGTATTATTTGTATCATTGTCACCACCTGTTTTGTCAGCATTAGTTGTATTGCTGTCAACAGATGTAGATTTAGCATTACCACCACCGCCACATGCTGTTAGTGCTGAAACCACTATACAACCCAAGACAAAGTGCACAACAACAAACCTGAAATTAATTATATCTTTCAATTGGCATTCTCCTTAGGAATTACTGCCACGCCATATGTATCGCTATTTACCTTAACTACGCTTGTATTAATTAAGTAAAAGTTTCGTAACTTTATTTAACAATTAATGCTCACGCTGAATTAACGAATATAATGTCGTGAGCTTGATAAGACGGGTATCGGATAAAGAAATGATCTCTGAACGCGATCATTGTGGTGTAGTTCGCAAAAATGAAAATATCTTCATGATTTTGAGACAGAGCTCACATCGAAGAGTTATACACTTTTAAAAACCTTATATTAATAGAGATATTTAAAATTTTGACTAACATTGAACACATGAATTGATTAAAAAATTTTACTTACAATGTACCAACTGACAACAAAGCAACATATATAAAAAAATATAATAATTTATATATGTGTTTTTCTATACTATAAAGATGCTGATAATAACCGCCACAGATATTATAAGAGCATTTCACGATAGTGAATTTAATACTGCTGTGTTTCATAACTACATTTTTACTAGCTAGAGATAATGTAAGACCTAACTATTCAATATTGCCATATCTAAGTCTGTACACTTTAATTAGCTAATAACACAACATGTAATAACAACTTAAGAAAATATCTTACGAGCAAATGATATTTATTGAAAAATTAATTGGTACATAACTACTGGCATTGGGTTTTGACTTTCAAACAATAATTAGAATACTGTATGTTGAAGTGTACAGTGGCTGATGATAATGAAACAAACTATGCACACAAATATAATATAGATATATAATGTATAACGGGATATAATTGTTGCTATAAATACAAACACATTTACAACCTACGTAAACAACAACTTAACACTCGATCTCCCGCTATAATTATGATCACTACCACTGAATGGCACCCAAATGAAACTACTTATTCGCAATCTTGCCCGCAGCACGACTGAGGCTGAACTTCAAGCACTGTTCCAATCCCACGGTACCGTGCAATCCTGTAATCTGGTTATCGATAATGTAACAGGAAAGTCCAAGGGCTTTGGCTTTGTCGAAATGCCCAAACAGGGAGAGGCAAAGGCAGCAATGAAATCCCTCAATGGCAAGGACATCGCCGGTAATCGTATTCGTGTTAAAAAGGCCGATTCGAAGCCGGACACTGCTAAAGATCCTGCCAGAAGGCCTCATGACTAGCTCAGGCGCAAAAGATCCCCTGCACGGTATTACCCTTAAGTTGCTAGTCACAGAACTTGAGGCTCACTATGGCTGGCAGGAACTGGGCAGGCGCATCAATATCAAATGCTTTACTCATGATCCCAGCCTCAGCTCCAGTCTCAAGTTCCTGCGCAAAACACCATGGGCCCGGCGGAAGGTTGAGGCGCTTTACCTGGAGATGATAAAGTCAGCCGACAGTGTCTGGCAGAGCAAAAAGAACTAAAGCATATTAAGTAATTTTGAGCCTCTGGTAATGCATAAATTGTAAGGCAGTCTTAAATTGAAAAAAGTGCTCGTCATTGGCTATGTCTGGCCAGAACCCAACTCATCAGCAGCAGGCAGTCATACGATGTCGCTATTGCGGCTATATAAACAGCAGGGTTGGCATGTTGTGTTTGCCACACCAGCACAAACAAGCGAGCACATGATTGATCTTGCGAAAGAGGGAATTACTAGTCAAAGCATCAAACTAAACTGTGATAGCTTTGATGCCTATATATTAGAATATCAGCCCGATATTGTTATGTTTGACCGTTTCATGATGGAAGAACAGTTTGGCTGGCGTGTTGAAAATAATTGCCCAAAAGCACTTAAAATATTAGATACCGTAGACCTACAATGTCTGCGCCATGCTCGCCATCATGCTCACAAACAAAACCGTAAGCTAAACCAATCAGATCTATTCAGCGACATCGCCAAGCGAGAAATCGCTGCCATTCTACGCAGTGATATATCCTTGATTATTTCTAGCTTCGAAATGGAATTACTTAGCAATACATTCAAAGTCGATACCCGTTTACTACATCACCTGCCGTTCATGATTGATCTAGCAAAGCTTCCAACAGCAACATTCTCTTTTTCAGAACGAAAACACTTTACGACTATCGGTAACTTCCGTCATGCGCCAAACTGGGATGCAGTGTTAACACTACAGAAAATCTGGCCTGCCATAAAGAAACAACTGCCAGATGCCGAATGTCACATTTATGGTTCATATCCACCCCCCAAAGCCAGTGCCTTAAATAATCCAAAGACAGGATTCCTGATCAAAGGCTGGGCAGAAGATGTCCATAATGTAATGGAACAATCACGCGTCTGTCTTGCCCCCCTGAACTTCGGCGCCGGTATCAAAGGCAAATTAATCGACGCCATGATCATGCAAACACCCAGCATCACAACGTCAATTGGCAGTGAAGGCATGCACGATCAACAACCATGGCCAGGTATTGTTACAGATGATTTAAAGGAATTTGTCACTGCGGCAGTTCACTTATATCAGAAAGAGCAAACCTGGATAGTAGCACAACAAAATGGTCATGCCTTATTAAAAGCAAGATTCGATGGCCAACAACTCGGGGAGCAATTAATAACAAAAATATTGCAAGTGGAAGAAGAGCTAGACCAACATCGCTTGAATAATTTTACCGGGGCAATGCTCAAACACCATACTATGATGAGCACTAAATATATGACACAGTGGATTGCAGCAAAGAACTCAGCCAATAAATCGAAATAAACTGTCCATAGGCTATAATGCGCGGTGCTGATAATTTGTTGAAGTAATCGTTAACCTCTTTAATTCAACTCCAGCCGATACTCAACCACGCGATCAATCACTTCAAAACCAGCATTTTCATAAAACATCTGGGCGCGCTGATTGACTATTTCAGCATCAGTTGCAAACTCTGTGTACCCCTGACCTTTACACCAGTCAATTAACATCTGCAGTATTTGAGCTCCCAGCCCTTTACCTCGTTCTGCCTCTTCCAGATATAACCCCTCAAGATATGGAACAGGGCTCGATGAACAGCCATCGACTATATTTCGCAATGATAATTCGACCATACCGATGACCTTGCCCGCATCGTTTTCAATAAACCGACAGAACCAATTATCATCTTGATGAATGGCTCCCATCTCGGATTCATTGTCTTCCTCTTTCTGGGCGCTATAAAGCGCAAGGCGATACTGGCCCCATAATTGGAAATCTTGCTGTTTGATTGGGATTAATTTCATTCCATGAATGTTTAATTTATGATTATTTATATATTATAAATCAATATTACAAAAGTCTAACCGCTATATTTTTGACTTATACAAATTTAGTCAAATGAAGTAATGCTAATCCCGGTAACCAGCACGTGTCGATTTTCCCACTCATCATTGGATTTTTGTGACTGAAGTCGATAACCAAGCTTCCACTTCACACCCCCTTTTTTACTCCTGGTCCAGTATTTCGAAATACCCACTGTTACCCAGTTGGCATTAAACTCATCATCCGTGATGTCATAAAAGAGCTCTTCTTCAATAAATGGGATGAGTTGATAATCGCTTAGTGTCTGTTGCGATATCCACACTGACTCATTACGGTAGCGTTCCCGGTCTTTTGCTTTACCCTCGAAAGACCGCCACTCAATGCGGTGACGATTTGAAAAATGACCGCCGGCCAGTTTTCCACGCCAGTACAGTGAAAGCATGGGCCGGTATTCCTCTCGCCATCCTGATTTCAACTTAAGATAAGCCTGACGATACCCCGCCTCAATCAACCAGTGTTCAGTCATCTGATAGCGGTAGTTAGCATCGACATAGCCGAAAAAAATCTCAGAGAATCCATCTCGTGTCACCAGGTTGGCGCGCCCCACGAAGTACGAATTGTCATCTAGCTTATTGAGATAAAAAAGATTGTGACTCGAACCTGTTTCTTCTTCTGCTTTTAGCGTTGAAGACAGAATGATTGATGTTAGTACAATGAGAAGTAACTTGTATCGTCGTGATAATAATTGAGTCATGTCAGTATATTAAGATAAAGGGACAAACAGGAACAGCACCCGCTTCGGCTCCTGAATGAATAAGTGATAATTTGCTTATTTAACAGGTTTAATCACGTAAATTTTTCCACTATCCGTTGAAAAATAGATCCATCCCTCCGGACCTTCTATTAGCGCACGAATACGTTCATCCAGATCGATCAACAGGCGTTCCTCACCTATGGCTTTTCCTTTCTGACTCAATATTACCCGGTTAAGATGTCTTAATTTGAGCGCACCGGCCAACAGGTTGCCACGCCAGGCCGGGAAGGCTTTGCCGGAATAGTACAATAAACTTCCCGGTGCGATGGATGGTGTATATTGCTTGATGGGTTGTTCCATGCCTTTACGGTGCGTGCCTTCACCAACAGCAGCAGGTCCCCAGTACTCTTTACCATAGGAAATGATAGGCCAGCCGTAATTGAGACCGCGTGATACGAGGTTGATTTCATCACCACCTCGTGGCCCGTGCTCAATTAACCAAAGACGTTTATTGGCAAAATCGTAGGCCATCCCCTGTGGATTACGGTGACCATAGCTCCATATTTCAGGCACGGCATCATCACGCCTATAGAAAGGATTGTCTTTCGGAACCCTGCCATCACGGTATAAACGTATGACACTACCAGCGTGATTTTTGAGGTTCTGGCTATTGGGCCGCACGCCACGATCTCCAACGCCAAAGTAAACATAGCCTTTTTCATCAAAGGCAATACGACTGCCAAAGTGGCGACTCGTATCGGTGGCGGACTTTGTTACCAGCAGATCCTGCCATTGTGCCAGGTTGTTACCTGTTAAACGGGCACGGGCCAGCACAGTGACACCCTCACCATCTTTGTTGCGCACGAAGGTAAAATAAATCCAGCCACCCGGCGAGAAGTCAGGTGATACGGCAACATCCAGCAGGCCGCCCTGCCCATCCACAAAGACCTTGGGCGCACCCTTAACACGAGTAAGCTTTTTACTTTTTGTGTTGAACAGTTTTATTCCGCCCTCACGTTCGGTGATAAGGATCTGCGTTTTTGAAATAAACGCCATACCCCAGGGAACACCCAGACCGTCGGTGATTTCTTCAAGATGAAAAGTAACTTTTTCACTTTTTATAATCTGCGGAGCCGCCGCATTGAGAGAGTATGGAAGCAATGTGATTAAACAAAATGCCAGTGTTATGCGTTTCATATCGCGTCCTTATAATGAATTAGTTGTGCAAACACACTGGATTAAAGTGAAAACGTGGTCTGTCCCTTGTTATTATATATTCTAAAATCACTACTGACACAATGCTGTCAGTAGACCTGTTTTACACTCTCCATTGTCAACGGACAAACTAACTAATGGAGAAATAACAATGAAAAACAATACCCCTAATACTGCCGTCTGGTTTGAAATACCCGCAGCGAAATTTGAGCGTGCGGTCAAGTTTTATCAGAATATTCTTGATGTTGATATAGTAGAAGAAGAAACATGCGGATTAACAATGGGACTGTTCCCACACGAGGACAAATCATCGGTTTCTGGCGCAATTATATACGGTATGGATTTTAAACCTTCTCAGGAAGGCAGTATTGTCTATTTAAATGGCGGTGATAATCTTGCCACGGCCCTGTCGAAAGTCGAAGCTGCTGGTGGCAAAGTTGTCATTCCTAAAACGCACCTTGGTGATGAGATTGGCTACATTGCCCATTTTATCGACACGGAAGGTAATCGTGTTGGTATTCATTCTATGCATTAATTCAAACAGAGCACCGAGCTGAGTAATTAATTGGGGTCAGTGTCAGAAGGATCATCAAAAAATTCGACTTGCTCGTCATTGCGAGGAAACAGTGAAAAATAGCTATTTTTCAGTGTGACGCGGCAATCTACAGAACCATAGCTAATTCAGAAGATTGCTTGTTTCACCACATCCCTGTGGCTCACCCTCTGGGCACACCTTGTGCGACCCATTTTGCTCCAGGCAAAATGGTTGGTCGCCTTACTCCCTCGTAATGACGAGCCTTTTTCCAGGTACTTCATCGCATAGAGCTATAACTATTTGTTTTTGATCATTATTTTGTGGGGATCGGTCAGTCTCTGACCCGTTTTTTTGAATCCGGTTAGTGGTTCTTCTTTGAGCCCGGCTTTCCTGTTAAAAATCGTTAAAAAATAATATACCAGATTGCTAATAATATAAGACTTTACTAATATCTCTTCACTGCATCATTTACAAAGCTTAAGAGCTTGATAATTTATGTGTGGTTTAAACGTAATCTATCCTTTTTAAATTAAACCAAATTCGCATGTAATGACACACAATAAATCTATAAATGAAACGCGCTTCAAAAGTCTGGTAGAAAATATTCCGGGAGCAGTTTACACCTGTGCGCTTGATGAGCACTGGACTATAGAATACATCAGCCCAATGATAGAAAAACTCTCGGGCTATCCTGCAAACGATTTTGTTCAGAACAAAATCCGCAGCTATGCCAGCATTATTCACCCTGACGACACCGATATGGTCACAAAGCTTGTCGTCGATGCCGTGGAATTACATCAAGCCTATAAAATAGATTATCGAATCATTGATAAAGACCAGCAAATTCATTGGGTATACGAAGAAGGTCGTGCGCTCTATAGTGAAAACGGTGAAGCTTTATGGCTTGATGGTGTAATTTTCGATGTTACTTATCGAAAATTAAATGAAAAACTAGATTTAGGCAATTTGCAGGTCCTTGATGCCTTATCAAGAGGTGAAAGTCTGGACGAGGTCTTGAAAACACTCGTTCTTAATATAGAGAATATCTGGCCCGGGATGATTTGCTCAGTCCTGCTACTTGATAAAGAAGGACGCCACCTTTTAAACGGCGCCGCCCCAAATCTTCCCGACTTTTATAATGAAGCAATTAATGGTGTTGAAATTGGCCCCAATGTTGGCTCATGTGGCACTGCAGCCTATACCGGCGAAGCGTGCATTATTGACGATATTGAAACCCATCCAAACTGGGAACAGAGTGTATCACTTGCACAAAAGGCCGGTTTACAGGCCTGTTGGTCCTATCCCATTTTTTCCAGTGAAAAAAATGTAATTGGTACATTTGCCTGCTACTACAAAGACACCAAAATCCCAAATGGGGATGAAATTAGAACCATACAGAATGCCACCAGCATTGCCGGAATCGCCATACAAAGGCATCGTGAGGCACAGGCTATTATTGAAGCAAAAGAAAAAGCAGAAAATGCCAGTCGTGCAAAATCCGAATTTCTTTCACATATGAGTCACGAATTAAGAACACCGCTTAATGCGATAATGGGTTTCTCACAACTAACATTGATTGGTGATGGTAGTGCCTCTGATAAAGACTATGCTGATGAGATTTATACTGCTGGTGAACACTTACTCTCCCTGGTCAACGACATTCTAGACCTTTCCAAGATTGAACAACAGAAACTTGATATTAACCCTGAACAAGTCTCGTCTGATCAAATAATCACTGAGTGCATAAAACTGGTTCAGGAAACCGCTAATTCAGTCGGCGTATCGATTAATTATGAACCCTCACAATCAGATCATTTACTTATAGCGGATGTAAGACGTTTAAAACAAATTCTGGTCAACATCCTGACAAACGCCGTCAAATACAACAAAGACAACGGCACCGTTGATATTGCTGTTAGCGAAATAGATATGAACCGTACACGTATATTTATATCAGATACGGGTCATGGTTTAACAGAAGAAGACATAGACCTGATTTTTATGCCTTTTGAACGCTTAAATAGCCACCATCACAACATTGATGGCGCTGGTATCGGGCTCACCATAGCAAAGCAGCTTATTGAAAAAATGGGTGGTAAAATTGGTGTAAGTAGTATACCCAATACAGGCTCAACCTTCTGGATTGAACTGCCTGCAGAAGCCGAGCAACAAATCGCATAACAAACAGAAAACCGGGGTCATATTTCTCTATTGATCCACGCAATTGCAATATCTAAATTTTCAAATTCAACAATATCTCCAAACCCCTTTGAATAAGCCGAAACCACTATAAAAGGATGAGGGTTCGACTCCTTCTCCCTATTCAAAATTGCCGTTCTGTTATTTTGGAAATATTGAGCATTATCAGAAAGAAGTTTTCCATATTCTAACTGCTCATCTTTAGTCATGTTTGTTTTTGCGTTAGTAGTATCGATGAGCACATTTATTGTAGGTTGGTCTTTTAAAACCTTGACCAATGTATAAAGGAGATCAATTCTATCCTGATAACTGGTATTAGCTTCATAAGTAACGGTAATGATATTCTTATCATCATCTTGTAGGAGTGTGAATGCCATTTTTCACCTATAGACCTCTAATTATGAATTGGTGATATTATAGTAAATATATTTTTAAAAAAAGGGGTTTAGAAATATCTATACCAAAACTGGGGACAGAGACTGAGCCGTTTTTTTATGATGCAGTGCATGGAGGGGCATATCCATGCCATTCGTATATGCGCTGTGGTATGCGGAACAGTTAGTTATTAAGCAGCACATTGTCGATGTGATTAGGAATATTAGATGCGTTGCGAAAGCTATTTGTGGTCGATATCTGAGGGTTGGTACTTGCAGACCCACAATTTCCGTTTTGATTTTTCGAGCCTGGCCGATTTTATTTTATTGCCACACCCACTTCTAGCCCTTCAAACCAGTCAAGAAAACGCTTTACATCATCACCTTTAAATATTCTGCCGTGCTGTGGTGCCATGTATTCGATATCCAGCTGCCTGACTCGTTTAATCCAGTCATTTTTAGCGCGGTTTGAAGGCATCCAGCGCTGGTGAAACATTTTCATCTTTGGGATATGTTCATCGAAACTATCAACAAACAATGGGGCGTCAATGGGCTCGAGTGCGGCACCGACGTCACCACTCATTAAGATTTTGGCCTTCGGATCATAGACGTGATAGTTACCCGAGGCATGCAGGTAGTGAGCCGGAATAAACTGAATATCTACGCTGCCGATACTTATACTGCTGCCTTCATCGGGTATGGCATCATACTGAATATTCTCCATGCCAAAGTGGCGTAAGAAACCTTCCCACAACCATGGGGCGTGTAGAGTGGCATGGGGTAAAGCCTGGTCCCAGAGGCCCAGAGAGGAGATAATATCCGGATCCTGATGTGACGCAAACAGATCTGTAATCTGATCAACCTTGGCATGATGCAGAATCGCGCCCAGCATAGGCGCGAAAACTTCTATTCCGCCCGGGTCCATCAATAGAGCACGATTGCCTGACACCATCATATACTGATTGGTATCAATGATTTTTTCGGGTTTTTCTACATCCCGGCCATACATGATCCACTGGTGACCCTGTTCATAAAGTATTGTTGCTTTCATAATGGTTTCGGTTCAATGCCGCTGTTAAAAATCAGATTGCGCTTTAACTGAATTTAAGTGGATATAGCTATCCGATATCTTTTCCTTAATAAGTACTGTAGCCTCTTCGAGACTATCTGCAACTACTTTCAGTTTATCCTTATACTCTTTCGCATTGGATGTCACTATGCGTGAAACAGAGGCTACGGCCCGTGCGGATAGCATATGCTCATCCATTATCTCCAGATACATTGTTAGATTATTTAAGCTCTTCTTGAACTCCTTTGTCATATGTTTCATATTTTCTTCGACTCGTTCCATCGCTGGAGTCATGGATTTTATGTACCGCTTATCAGTGTGATGAGTTCGAACAGAATTAAAACGAAGATAGGCATCGACACTCCGTTGTTGACTCACTGCAATTTTGGTCAAACGCAATGCCTCATTATTAATGTCATTAACTCCCTGCATAGCAAGTTGAGAAATCTCGTCAATAAACACGGTAATGGGCTGAAATCCAAGGCCGTTCTCCCCCGCCTGAGCCGAAATTACTTTGGCATTTTTTGCAGCAAGTGAAACACCCCAGGCAATCGACATAACTGAATACAATTCGGCTGCAATACTGGCCAGGGCCACGAGCTTGTCTTCCTCATGTTTGGTTTGAGCAGACATTCAACCTTCTCAATTGTTTCATTGATAATCTTATTTATCGGATTAAAGTGGGTAATCATTAGAGTGAAAAGGGTGGCTAAACCCCTATTATCGGTTAAAAATGATCTCTCCGTCTCCTTTTATCGAGTCTTTGCTCTAAGCCAGAATATTATTTATATAACCCCACATCCTGACTGTTGATTCAGCTATCGCTATTCAGTAGTGTTTCACTAGTTTTGCAAGCAACAGACATCTCAATCAATAACAAGTATGGCGATCAGGAGTCAACATGAGCACAAATAACGAAATCACAAGTGAGACAAGCAAGGTTTGGGATAATCATGTCACTGTTCCCAATACGCCAGAGGGATTTACGGTTCGAACCACGTATCCTACAAACCAAAATGGTGCAGAGGTAATGCTGGAACGCTGGGACGCAGGTTCGAGTGAACCACCACACTCCCACCCAGGGGATGACATGACCGTCGTTGTTGAAGGAAAAATGGCAATCCAGTTTTATACGCAATCTGACACTGGGCTTGTAGCAGATGGCAAAGAAGTGATACTGAATAAAGGTGATGTCGGATATGTTAAAGCAGGCCGTATTCATGATGCGAAATACCTGCAAGACTGTAAATTAGTTTATGTTCATGATCATGCATTTGGGTTTAAGGTAGAATCATAACCATGCTGGTTAAAAAATAACTCTTCCGTCCCCTTTGAGTAATGAGCTTCCTGGTCGAAAATAAGCTAACATCATATTTCATCACCATCAGGCCATTGATATGCAACTCAAAGAAATAGATAAAGTTCGTTATGCAAAACATTACAAAATAACATTTGCTAGCGCCGCATTTGTTCTTTTAATTGTCTCACCAGCGACTTCAGCATTAATTATTTCCCTTTTTAGTAACCCGGAAGGTTCATATTTTTTTCATAACCTGACAGGCGTCCTTGTTGGCGTGGCGATCATCACTTTTTTATTCAAAAAATTTCGTCATCACCCTTTTATGTATGAAGTGGTGTATGTCTGGAATTTAAAACAACAGCTAAATAAAATACAACGCAAACGCCGCAAAATAGAAGCCGCCATTGAAAACCATGATAAAGATGCCATGATCATTATGAACTTTTTGCTCCGTGGTTCAAAACAACTTTATGAACTCGACGATAACACGATTACGATGGAAGAATTGCTCATAAAAATCCGGTTTCATAACGAACGTATGGAAGCAGCAGGATTGAGTTCATCCACAGATACATATAACCCAGCCATGCTAGAACGGTTTTAAAATTAACTGGGGCAGAGCGGAATTAACACTAATAATCAAATTGACTTATATAGCGCACATGGATGTACAAGAGCGGTGCAGAAACAATTGCTCACTGAGCCGGGTTTTCATAGAGAAGCTTTCTCTAATATCAATAACAATGGGGCTCTGTCCCAGTTATTAGTAATGCTAAGAATTTTTTATTCGTAGTAGCATTAGTCCTGCCAGGGGAATCATGAATAACGATAGAGTTGAGGGCTCTGATACATTTGTTGTTTCTCCATGAGGGGTCCAGACTGCATATGTATACCAATCCATCAAAGTGGTATTTCTACTCTTTGTGAGGTTGCTGGTGTAAAAACCATCTGAATATTGTGATCCCTCATCTCTATTGGAATATACAAAAGTCCTCACCTTACCAAATTCGTCAAAACTAAATGTCGTTGCTATTACGCACAAGCCAGTTTCGCACCCAAGTATCAAGCTTGCGTCATTATCATAAATACTGTCTTCTACATAAATTAATTCGGCTAACGCCTTCATCGCATCACGGGCTCCCTCAATCGTGGAAAATGTAAAGTCTTCTACTGCATTATCACATCCAGAGAAAAGATTGATACATGAACCCTCGGTGAACGCCACATCATATGTGCCCAGGTCTCCTACTACGAGTCCTGTTGCACCAGTCACTTGATTATTTCCATCGAATGTCATGACCGCAGCGACAGACAAACCGGGCGATATAATCGTTAAAAATAGTAACGCTTGAAGTATTTTTATTAATTTCATTGCTATCTCCTTGCTGAAATTGATACTAAACAATACACAAGATAATTCTTTCTAACCTCAGCCCTAATACGAGCAGGTGAGTAATACTTAAACTCAATTTATCATGGAGAAAATTACATAGAGATTACACGCTGGAAAAATAGAAGAAAAAATCGATGAAGGGCAGGAAAACAGAAGGCAGGGTTGGATATCAATATGTGAGAAAAGGGGTCTGCCCCTGAGCTATCCCCACAAAATTCGACTCGCAAGTAATTGCGAGGAAACAGTGAAAAATGGCTATTTTTCACTGTTGACGCGGCAATCTCCAGAACCATAGCTAAATCAGAAGATTGCTTGTTTCACCACATCCCTGTGGCTCACCCTCTGGGCGCACCTTGTGCGACCCATTTTGCTCCAGGCAAAATGGTTGGTCGCCTTACTCCCTCGCAATGACGAGCCCTATTCCAGGTATTTCATCGCATAGAGCTACAACTATCAGGTTTTTAACATTATTTTGTGGGGATAGGTCAGTCTCTGACCCGGTTTATTGTAACAATCATCATGGGCAGACCACGATTAATTTACTACAAGTAATTAGAAAAACGTGGCCTGCCCCCCTATTATTATATAAGGCCTGTCACCTATTACTTGTTACAAAATTTTACTATTAAATCTCGATACTCAGTCGCCAACTCACTTTCGTAAGCTGATAACAATGTATCTATTTCTGATGTTGCTGCCTCACATGTTTTTTTCTCAGCAACAAGATTAGCCAGCGTAGAAATCAAATAGGCATCTTTTATATTGTTCAAATCAAAACCTTCTATATCCTCAAGGGCCATAGAGTGGATTTCCGTAAATTCATCTCCTTGTGAATTTTCATACGTAATCGTCAGTTTAATGGGAGTACTCAATGCATCATCGCTTGAGGGCGCCTCAAATCCTTCGAGAAAATATTGCGATGTATTATATGAAAAGTTTGTCGTCTGAACTTCTGATTTATTGCTAGATTGCTCTTCTGATGCGGTACTAACGTGAGTCAATTCAGGCGGATAATCAAGTCTAAACTGTACGTTTATGGCTGCAACATTTAATAATGAGACAAATTTATCGGTAAACACTCGGGCGGAGTCACGAGGTGTTATTACTGAAAAATAGGCACCTTTTCCAGCATCAGTTAGCTCATCTAAAAACGCATCATTAAATCCAACCCCAACACCTATCCCAGAAAAATAGATACCTTCCTGATTATTAATCCTAGTATTTTGCGAAATTATTGCTGGATCTGTTTCACCTGTATTGGCAAAAGCATCCGTTAGAATGACGACACGATTTACTTTATTAGAATCATAATTGCGTGTAGCGACCTCATATGCTCGGGTGATTCCCGCATCAAGGTTAGTACTACCCAGTGTTATCAAAGACGAAACTGTATCACTAAATTTACTATCAGCTTCAGAATAACTCCAGGCCTCGAGCAATATATCTTCTTTAGTTGAATTTGATTCGAATTGTACAATATTTATTACATCGCCTTCTTTTAATCCCTCATTATATAAGGCAGACAATCCATACTTAACCACATCGAGACGTGTTTTAATTCCTGGCTCTACATCAATCGGTAAATTAAGAAAGTTTGTAGACATTGAGCCTGACACATCAACTAGAATTGTCAGTACTGTATTTTTCCTTTCTTCTTTACTTATCACCGGTGATGATAGGTGAATACCTAATTCATGAATTAATGGAGATGACTCAGACTCTCCTGAATGGGTCCAGACTCCCATGGAAACATCAAACAAACCGATATTTGTCTGATTAGAATTATCGAATTTCTCATAATTCAAAAATTCATACGCTCTACCAAGAGCATTATCCGGAACAATATCATTCAATACTGAATACTTAACAATTTCAGCAGCAGCTGTACTGGCCGAGTCATCATATGAAAAATAAAAACAACTGGCTTCAAGACAACTTTCAGAATCTGGGTTCTCTGTTTCTATATATTCTTCGTTACCAAAATTACTCCCTGTGCTCGAACTCGGCTCTCCACTACCGGAACAGCTCCCCAAAAGAAATACACAACAAAAAATAAAATATGCAAAACCTAATTTTCTCAGCATCGAAACACCCCCATGAAATTATCCTTAACAATACGATGTATTTACCATATCATTCCGGTAACAATTAATTATATTTAATCCCTCCGGCACCTTTTTCTGGAGGTATTTGAATAAAATTCAGGTACAACTATTAAGGGGTGCTCATTATGTTTTATCATCAACCTGATTCAGCTGAGCACTTGCAAGTTGTCGGTTAACAAGTGAAGTACCGATCGCACCCATGACCGCAGAAAGCATAACAACAGGAGTCTTGTTATCTCTATTGTTTTGCACCTTCTTAATATTTATAACCTTAGCTGCTTCCTTATCACAATCTCTATTATTTTTCATGTTACTATCCTTTTCCTGATGAATCTTCGAATCTTCGGTTTTTCAAAATCGAACCACACTTTTCCTCAATAAAAGATTCAATATTCCTATTGGTATTGTGTATACCTGACATTAATATTACAAGTAAATTCACTACTGAAAATACCATTGATACTAACAAAGAGTCATTTTTATCTATAAAGATCTCTTCTCCAAGTGAGTTTTCTAATAGCACTACGACAAATCCAAACAGCAAAATTTCATTTGTAGAATCATCGAAATACTTAATAGGTACTGCTAATTTAGCTGAATAATCTTTTTCATAGATGTCAGGCGCTGCTTCATAATACCGATCCTGTCTGGTATTGTTATTGATATAAAAATCACACTTACCCCTTACAATATGTGATAAAGCCGTACTATCATCTAACTTATGAAAAGGTAACCCGTACTTATTGATAGCTGTTTTTACCTCTTTCCAACTACACTCATCCCAGACAGCATTTTTAATTGTACCTCCATCGAGACTTAGATCTTTTGTTCCATCATGATTGATTGATGTCTCATCATCTATTGTTTTAATTAAAACTCTTGTTTTCTGATCTGGGAACCCTAACATTGATATTGTGGCATCTAGTGAATCTTTCAATGAAGTTGCCATTTCCTGACCATAATCACATGTTATTTTCTCAACATTATCAAATACAAAATTCCTGACCTTTTTTACACCTGCATCAATACTGAAAGGAGTTGTGATTTCTTCATCAATTAATGAAATTGACTTTGTTTCAAGGTTGTATAATTCAAACATGGAATATTTAAGTTGCTTAGTGTGATTATGGTTGTTATCACAACACACATTATTAACGTCTTTGACGCTATTGAGGCCACTAGCTTTTGCCCTGCTTTTTTTATAGAAATAGAAACAACCACTGATACTAATAATAGAGACCACTGAAGTAAGTAACGCTATTGTGGGTAAAATTTCTCGGTATCCATTAATTTTTTCAAGCATAAGCAAGGCATATGCATATAACAGTGGTGTCACCCCTATAATACTGGCTATAGAACCCCAAAATGCGATGATTTTAACTCGATTTTTTGTCACTAACTGGTGCTCCTTGCTCCATTTAAATAACGACACTTCAACTATGTTTATTAACGAATACCTACTATGGATAATTGTATCGTTTAAAGAAGATATAGCAATATATGTATGCCATTAGAACTAATTATTCAGGGGATAAGGTGCCGGAGGGATTATAATTTAACCAACTACTTTCTTAGGTCTTCCGCGTGAAATTTGACCCAGCTTAATACCATACTTCTCTTCGATGGCTATTCTAAATCTATCATCCCCTACTGGCTGACAATATTCCTCTGCTTTCTCAATTAAATGTATATCATGCTCTGAAAGGTGATGTTTAAATAACTCGCGATATGCGTAACACCGTGCATCTTTATCTTTATCAGGCCTTAAATATTCTTCATGACCAATGACTGCACTTTCTTTACCCCATGCATTAACCATGTAACTCGACCATTTATATTCTTCTGGCTTCGATACCATATCCGCTACTACGGGGTTGAGTTCGATATAACGCATACAAGTCAGCAAATAACGTTCGCTCTGAATCAAGCTCGATTTATGCCTCCCCTCCCATATCGTTCCTGTTCGTTTATAGGCTTTATTAAAATAATAGGCATAACGGCTTCCAATCACGCTCATTGCTTTTGAAATCGATTCTTCAAATTAAAGGGGACGGAGGGATTAAATCTTGTTCAATTTAACAAATTGGTTAAGAAATAATCCCTCCGTCCCCTTTTCGATCTTATATTTAATAGTTAATTCGATTAATTTAGAACCAGAACCTTCATCAACAAGATTATTAATATTTCTTGCGAAAGCTTCTTCATTTGCATACCAACGAAGAAGGCTTTGTATCTGAAAAATACCAAATCTTTCAGCAACAGCTTTAATATCTTTCTTTTTGAAACCTTTGGGCTTCAAAAGCCAATGGATGCATGGTGTTTTCCTGCTAAAAGAAGAAAGCGGTTTGTTGCATAGATAACACAATCCATCATCATACATTTTCTTAAATCGGGCATGTTCTTCTTGAGCGCGAAGAAATTCAGCTTTGTTACCTTCCCTGATTTCTTCTTCAGTAAGGCCTTGCAGGAAATCTGCAAAATCCTTCCCTTTTTTTCTCAATTCATCGCTCAATATTTGTTTCCACCAAATTAAGTTGATTATTGTTATGTTTAGAAAACCGTGTTTACTACATTTTCCCAACATTCACACGAACCCGGAACAATAAAATACGCCTTTCCCCTCCATTTTCAAATATTTACCCTCATTTCAGACCACATGCCCCCAACCCACCCCTAATCTGCCCATTTTTTCACCACCCCCGCTTCTCCCCCCACCGTTTTTCTGTAAAATAGCCCTCCCGTAACCCAGCACCTATTCCTTAAATATGTCCCAACCCAAAGCCATTTCCCTCATCTCCGGTGGTCTCGATTCCATGCTCGCAACCAAGGTCGTAATGGATCAGGGTGTTCACGTGGA
>Ga0224506_10001310_pt1 | contig 18007 bp, 17 predicted proteins | sample SF_Jan12_sed_USG_2_FD_169108 | JGI IMG/M metagenome (GOLD analysis project Ga0224506, IMG submission 169108) | Sediment microbial communities from San Francisco Bay, California, United States - SF_Jan12_sed_USGS_8_1 | ecosystem: Environmental > Aquatic > Marine > Sediment | place: USA... | reverse complement strand
TAATGGATTGATTCTAGAATATCTGGAAACCATTCCTGAAACTGGCACTAGTATCAAGATTGCGAATCTGCCCATGGAAATCGTGCAAATTCAATCCAATACGGTGAAAACAGTACGTATTTTTCCCCGTTTACCTTCAAAGACTTAAAGCACTTGTGAACTTTACACATAGATTTGTATCTGAAATAACTGACAGTTAGAATACAGCATTGATAAGATCATATTAAGTTGCAACAACTATTATAATTAAAAACGTGGGGAGCATTCCATGTCGTCAAGACATCTAGTTCCAGTATTGTTATTGTTTCTTCTCGGGCAAAATCCTTTGTGGGCCGCTTGTGATTATAATATCGCCGGTCGTAGTGAAAACCGGTTTGTAAACTTACAAGATGGCACCGTTGTCGATCGAATGACAGGGCTTCAATGGCAACGCTGTGACTTGGGACGTGCTTGGGATACCGCAAGCCAACGCTGTTCTACCACGGCCAGTAATGACAACATTGCCTTTAATGGTAATTGGAATGATGCGCTACAAGCCGTCAATACAATGAACAATAGCGGTGGGTTTGCCGGTCGCTCTGATTGGCGCTTACCTAACGTCAAAGAACTTGGCTCAATTGTTATGTATCATTGTAATCCGGTTATCGATACCAGCATTTTTCTCGAACCCAATCAAAAATATTGGAGCGCAACACCTTCGCGCAATCGTGTGAGCAGCACTATCAATGTGGAAGAAAACAATCAAGCGGTGCAAAAACTGGAATACCGCGATGCCGCTTGGCAAGTTAATTTTGTTGACGGTGCAGATGATATTGTGGCCTTGCCCATTAATCAAAATGGTTCTGTGCGCGTGGTGCGTGGGCCAGTCAATCTTTCTCAGATTAACGGTGGGAACTAGATTAATGAGCAATCACGCTAAAAACACATTTCCACTGGTTGCTACTTCGCTAACTTTTTGTTTACTAGTGACTGGCTGCGATACCACGGGACTACCACCAGTGCAGAAAGATAAATTCAAATATGATGATACTCACTATCAACCAGTGGTCGATAGTGGTGTCAGGTTTTTTATCAATGACGATCCTAGTGTGATCATGCCCTATAGCGAATACCCTGAAGCAATTCCTGTGCAACAATACCCAGGGTTAACTAATTTTGATCTACAAGGACAAGATGCAAATTTTAATCGTGCAGGCATCGCAGGTGGCACGCCACAAGAATTCGTGCATAAACGATATACAAAACTCGATGCTGAGTATGCGGATATCGAGCTCAACGATGATGATACTTATTACGGTTGTGTTCGCGATAATTTCACCGGTTTAGTCTGGGAACACAAAAAAGTATTTCCTGGCAATATTCATCACTACACCACAAAATACAGTTGGTATGATCCCAATCCTGAAACCAACGGTGGTTTCGCCGGGCAGCAGGATGGCGGCCAATGTGAAAATGCAAAATACGATACCCAATGGCTAATTGACCAGGTAAACGCAGAAAAGCTTTGTGGTTTCGATGATTGGCGCTTACCGCATATATGGGAAATTCGTTCGCTGATTGACTATAGCAAGCCTAATCTTGAAATGGTGGATGCTAATTTTTTCCCTAATCTTGGATTTTATAGTCACTATTGGACAGCTCAAACATCGGTGGGTTCTGATCCCCGTGCGAACGAACTCGCTTATGGTTTTCATGTCTACGAAGGCCGCGCGCAGAAACATCATAAATCCTGCGCCAATTATGGGGACGCTGGTGAAACAACCTTCGAAAACACGGCTATTTTAGTGCGTAGTGGTCCAGTTCTGGTCACACCGTTTGATTAATTAATGCAACCAGCTATGTGCAATATAAATACTCAGCACGCCCAAGCTGATTAATATCACTTGTTGCAAACTCGACTTTAAATCCGTGCGTTGATGTAAACCAGGAATTAAATCGGCGACGGCCACATAAATAAAACTAGACGCTGCAATGGCTAAAACATAAGGTAGAATCTCATTGGCTGATTGCAAACTGAAATAAGTAATCAACGCACCAACAACTGTGGTCAAACTAGCCAGAATATTAAACAAAAAGGCCTTAGCGCGACTAAATCCACTGTGTAATAAAATGGCGAAATCGCCAACTTCCTGAGGAATTTCGTGGGCAGCTACGGCGATTGCAGTAACAATTCCTAATTCCACATCCGTAAGAAATGCTGCCGCGATTAAAACACCATCAACAAAATTATGCACTGCATCGCCTATAATCACCAAGCTACCCGCAGACTTATGTTGATGAGCATGGGCATGCTTATGATTATGTTGTTCATGCGCCTGTTCGGGAGCGTGTACTTCACATTCATCATGATGACAATGACGCCATAAGACTAGTTTTTCCAATACGAAGAAACCGAGTATGCCAAACAACACGGTAATAGTGATTTTATGCGCTTCCACCTGTGCCGGATGATTTAGTGCGTGGGGTAACAAAGCCATAAAGGCTGCGCTTAATAAAGAACCGATGGCAAAGCTTACCAGATGAGGTAACACCCGATTACGCGGTTTAATAGGTAGAATGAGAATAATCGACGCAGCGATTACACTGAGCACACCACCCACCAAGCTAAATAAAATCGTCCAAGCAAGTATTGACATGGTTTAGTTTGAAATCCTAGGTAAATAGCAGCGCTGAATCATACCGAGTTCTAGGCTCGCAACCAACATAAAGTCGCCATACGGCCTGTATTTTGTTGTCTTCGATAGGAGAAGAAGCGTTCACTATCGTGGTAAGTGCAATAATCGCCGCCACTTATAGCATAAACACCGAGTTGTGCTAGCTGAATCCTAGCTATTTCATAAATATCAGCCCAATAGTGTTGGCTTGATTTGAATTTAAATGCATCGGTGAAATCCGTATGAAGTTGTGCAAAAGCATCAAATACATCTTGACCGACTTCAAATGCATCCGGCCCTATGGCAGGACCCAACCAGGCTAAAAGTTGTTGTGGCTCGCCAGGATATTGCCTAATAGCTTGTTGAATAATTCCTTGTTGCAGACCACGCCATCCACCGTGCAAGGCCGCCACCCAACTTCCTTGACGATCACATAACAAAATAGGCAAACAATCAGCCGTCATCACTACACACACTCGGCCCGTTTGGCCCGTGAAACTACCATCGGCTTCAGGAATGTTTTCTGGGGAGAGCGCTGTATCGAGATTGAGTAGGCCTTTACCATGAATTTGCTGTAACCAGATAGGTTCATTTGGCAATGCCGCCAGGTTTTTAAGAAAGTCTCGGTTACGCCTGACGGTGTCAGCAGCATCACCCACATGTAGCGCCAAATTCAAACTAGCATAATCGCCCTCACTAAAACCGCCGGCACGACTGGTACTAATGGCAGCAACATTGGCCGGCGCATCCCAATCCGGCAGTATCCAATTATTCAACATATAGCGTTCCTTAGTCGCTCGGCTTATCTGCGCGCAATTCCGCAAGCAAATGTTGCATATCATCAGGTAGATCAATCTGCCAATGGACAAATTCACCACTATCTGGGTGATGCAAGCCCAGACTGGCCGCATGTAAAGCCTGACGTCTAAATTGACTTAAGCACTGACGTAAATCCTCACTTATTCCTGCTGGCATTTTTAAGCGCCCCCCATACACAGGATCGCCCACCAATGGATAATGAATATGCGCCATGTGCACGCGGATTTGATGGGTACGCCCAGTTTCTAATTTTAGACGTAAAAAGGTGTGGGCTCTAAACTTCTCCAATACCCGATAATGAGTCACCGCCGGTTTGCCATTGCGCACTACTGCCATGCGCACGCGTTGCTGTGGATGACGCCCAATAGGAGCATCAACCTTGCCCCCAGCCGTCATAACCCCTTGGCATACGGCTAGATATTCACGTTCAAATTCCCGATTTTCTAGTTGATTCACCAAATCATTATGGGCCGAGAGTGAGCGAGCCACCACTAACAAGCCACTGGTTTCTTTGTCGATACGATGCACAATGCCATTACGCGGCACATTGGCTAATTCCGGCGCATGGTGAACTAATGCATTCGCCAAAGTGCCATTTTGATTTCCTGCGCCAGGATGAACCACTAAACCTACGGGTTTATTGATGACTAATAAAAACGCGTCTTCATAGACAATATTTAAATCAATAGCCTGTGCAGTCCATTGCGGCTCGGCGATTTCAGCCAAAGCCTGGGCTTGCGCAAAACTTACGATTTCCCCACCCTGGACTTTGCTTTTCGCTGTGGCTGTTTGCTGATTAAGCAAAATTAGCCCTTTTTTCAGCCAATCCTGGATTTTACTACGAGAATAATCTGGCATTAATTGCGCAAGAACTTGATCTAAGCGCTGACCGAAATATTCGTTGGGAATGATAAACTCATTGTTTTCAGGGGACATCTTGCTTGCTTTCCTAGCCACACTGGGGGCTCACGGTTTATACTACCCGATTCGGGCGCGTTTGGCGTGATTTCGGGATGTTTTTGAAAAAGGCGACTTATAGTGTTAAATCGATTATTACTCATCACTTTACTGCTGGCTATTTTACCTGGCTGTGCTTTATTTGCCACCAATGAAGAAGAAGACTCGCCAGAAGAAAGCCTGACTGCACAATCCATGTATCGTGAAGCAAAAGACGCCATGGAAGCCGGTGATTACGAAACTGCAATACAGCGCTATGAAGCCTTGGAGGCTCGTTTCCCTTTTGGCAAACTGGCGGAACAAGCACAACTCGATGTAGCTTATGCCTATTACAAATACGATGAACACGAATCAGCGGTTGCCGCTGCTGACCGTTTTATCAAACTTTACCCTCGCCATGAGCGGGTCGATTATGCTTATTATTTAAAAGGTGTGGTCAAATTCAGCCAAGGTCAGGGAAGTTTTGATTTTTTGTCTTCGCAAGACCCATCGAAACGAGACCCTGAATCCGCACGCAAGGCATTTCAATATTTCACCGAGTTGGTGCAACGATTTCCAAAATCCCAATATGCCGAAGATGCAATCTATCGCATGGTGTATTTACGAAACGCACTTGCTCGTCACGAACTCAATGCGGCGCGTTATTACATGAAGCGACAAGCCTATTTAGCTGCAGCGAATCGGGCCAAATATATTATCGAAACCTTTCAACAATCACCGACTATTCCTGATGCTTTAGTGCTTATGACCGAAGCTTACCTGCAATTAAAATTACACGACCTAGCATATGATAGTTATCGAGTATTAAAATTAAACTTCCCCAAACATGCCGCAGTGAAACGTTTAACTAAACAGGTAAGAAAACCTGTATAGTGCCATGTTTTGTTGATGATGTCGTCACTATGATGTGACGCACTTGCTGTAGTTGAGTTCTCCTGAAAATCATTTAAAGCTTTAGAATTATTAACCGTTTTAAGTCTTATGACCAGTCTTCGGTTTGAGTTCAAGCTTTGAAACATCTAAAAGAAAATACGTTTATAAATATTAGTTTCACTCTGGCAATTGTGATTGCATTGGCAGGCATTCTTTTTTGGGCGAATTCAATTTCCAATAATAACCACAGTTTAAAAGGCATCATGGATGAGCAAAAAGAAATGTTATTGGTCTATAACATTATGCAAGCCGTGCATAGCCAGTCCGTGGAATTTTTTCGCCTGCTCAACTATCAACACAATGCAGAAAAATTTGAACAGCATTATGAGCAATACAAGCGACTACGAGAACGTTTTGCCGCTGTTGAAGAACGTTTTCTCGCATCTAATTTATTGACCAAAAGCGAAGCCGAAAGCATGGCAAAAACTCGTCGCCATGTTGAGCATTACAGTCAATTGCAAGCAACAATTCTAGAGCAACTGAAACGGAGCAACGGCAAAACGCTTAAACTGCAAGCACAAACATTGGAAGAAATCCACCAAACACATGATTTAGCCAAATCGGCGGTAGAAGAAATAATCGCGCAGCAGCTTAATCAAATTCATAGTGATGTTAAAAAAGTCTCATTTCAATCTGAGCGAGCATATACCCTAATCTATCTATTTGCTGGCACATTGTTCATTATAATTCCATTATTTGTTTTATTGCGTAAACGTTCCAATCGCAACCAACAATTAATCGTGGAACAAAGTGAACGCATACGTTCGCTCTATGAAGTCACAACCGAGCGTGGAACGACTAATGATGAACAAATCAAACATATGTTACAAGCCGGCACTCGTTTTCTCGATTTACCGTTTGCAATGGCGATTAACTATGATGCCAATGACGATGAATCTTCTTTTCATTTTTATTCATCCGAGAAAGCAAACGCACTTGCATTTAGCCCTGGTAATTTTGCTGAACGCTTTCCGCTACTATTTCGTGACAGGGATCTAATTTGTTTTCAAGCACGGGATCAACATCACTCAGCTAATTTTCTCAATCCAATTGAAAGTCTGATTGGTCTACCCTTGGCGGAAAACAAAAAAGTCTTCGGTGGAGTTTTCTTTTTTTCTGATCAAATTCGTAAAACAGAATTTGATTCATTAGACAAAGAACTTGTCAATTTGATCGCCGCTTGGACAACCGTTGCCTATCAACGCGCATCGTCACAATTTCACTTGATGCAGGCAAAAAATGCTGCCGATGATGCGAATAAAACCAAGAGTCACTTTCTTGCAAACATGAGCCATGAACTGCGTACACCGCTCAATGGCATTATTGGCTATACTGAACTGGTGCGAGACACACTCGAAGACGAAAACCTACATGAATTTAAAAACGACTTAGACAAAGTGTTACGACTATCTCACCAGTTATTATTACTGATAAATGACATACTTGATTTGTCTAAAATTGAGGCAGGCAAATTAGAATTGCTTATGAATGAATTCAGCATCACCTCAATGCTCAACGACATTGAAACTATTACTGCACCTCTGATTGAAAAAAATAACAACCACTTTAACATTGAAGTCAGTGGGGAGGTGAATTCCATGTTGAATGATGAAATTCGAGTCAAACAAGTGCTGCTCAATTTGGTTAGCAACGCAGCCAAATTTACCGAGAAAGGACAAATCACGTTACGCTCCCGCATCAACCAACGACAAATTCCACATCAAATTTATTTTGAAGTGGAAGATACTGGCATAGGCATGACTCCCACACAATGTGAAAATGTTTTCAGCGAATTCGTTCAAGCAGAACAAACAACATCAGCAAAATATGGAGGCACCGGCTTAGGCCTTGCCATTAGCAAACGCCTCTGCAATCTTATGGGTGGGGATATCTCGTTAGAGTCAACGCCGGGTAAAGGTTCGATTTTTTTAGTTAGACTGCCACTGCAGCATTCGGCAGTCTGAAACCAGAAACAAAATCAAATAGCATCGTTATCAGTTTCACCTGTACGAATACGCAATACTGCTTCAACGGGCAACACAAAAATCTTGCCATCGCCGATTTTTCCTGTACGTGCTGCTTCGGTAATTACTTCCACCACACGATCGGCTTGATCGCTCTTAACCACAATTTCGATTTTAATTTTCGGCAAAAAGTCAACTACATATTCAGCACCACGATATAATTCTGTATGACCTTTTTGCCGTCCAAATCCACGAACTTCAGTCGCTGTCATGCCTGTCACACCAATTTCGGATAATGCTTCACGTACATCATCTAATTTAAAAGGTTTAATAATCGCTTCAATTTTTTTCATTTGCGCCCCTCATCTGCTACAGTTTATTAGCCTAATTCTGCCATGTTGACTGTATATGGCAAGTGTTAAATAATTTGTTTATCGTGAAATCCTGAAACAATGGGATAACGTCTGTCCTTACCAAATGCCCTAGGCGTAATGCGTATGCCTGGGGGCGCTTGACGCCGCTTATATTCATTACGGTCCACCATTTGAATAATCCTCGCTACGACAGACGCTTCATACCCCATCGCAACGATTTCGTCAAAGGGCTTATCTTGTTCCACGTAGGCCTCTAGTACGCCATCTAAAATTTCATAGTCAGGCAAACTATCTTGATCCGTTTGATCTTCGCGCAATTCGGCTGATGGTGGTCGATCAATAATGCGTTGCGGTATTATTACTTGATTACGATTACAATAACGAGAAAGTTCATAAACTAAAGTCTTGGGCACATCTTTTAGCACATCAAAACCACCGGCCATGTCACCATACAAGGTTGAATAACCCACAGCCATTTCACTTTTATTGCCCGTGGTTAAGACCATACAATGTTTTTTATTGGAGATTGCCATCAAAATCAGGCCACGGCAACGCGCTTGAATATTTTCCTCCGTGGTATCGCTTTCATAGCCGACAAATTCATCGGCCAAAAGATGATTAAACGCCTCGAAAACCGATTCAATCGCAATAACACGATAATTGATGCTCAGATTTTTTGCTAATTGTTGCGCATCCTCTAAACTCATACTAGAGGTGTAACGCGTAGGTAACATCACCGCTACAACATTTTCTGCACCAAGTGCATCGACTGCTATTAACGCGGTCAATGCAGAATCAATTCCACCGGACAATCCCAACACCACTTGTTCGAATCCATTTTTTCGCACAAAATCTTGAACCCCTAAAACTAAAGCCTGATATGCACCCTCGAGTTTTTGCGGATGAGCAACGACTTGGCAATCCGACCAGCGACTGCCGGATTCTTGAAAACACAATTCGACCGTTTCCACTTGCTCAACAAATGCGGGAAAACGAGCCACCACGTGCTGCTGTTCATCCATTACGAATGAACTACCATCGAATACAAGCTCATCTTGTCCGCCGTGTAAATTCACATAAACCACGGGCATAGGGCTCTCACCAATACGGGCCGCCACCGCGGCTTCTCGTTCACTGTTTTTGCCTAAATGATAAGGTGATGCATTTAAATTTAACATGCATTGCGCACCGGCTTGTTTCGCCGCAGCCATTACCGCTGGCGACCAGATGTCCTCGCAAATACTTATGGCAAAACGAATATTGTTTAGTTGAAAACAAACACAATTCTCACCTGACTGAAAATAACGTTGTTCATCAAACACGCTATAATTAGGTAGACGATGTTTATCATAACTGGCCACAAGTTGAGTTTCTGAAAAAACACTAGCACTATTGTATAACTTACCTTGATGCCAACGCGGATGCCCCACAAGTACTGAAATATTTTTTGCAGATGCTTGGATTTTTTGTAGTGCACGTTCGACTAGAGGCTGCAAACTTGGGCGCAACAAAATATCCTCGGGCGGATATCCACAAATACTAAGCTCGGGAAAAACAATTAAATCCGCCTGTTGTTGTTGCGCTTGTTGAATTCCATCAAGGATTCGTTGGGTGTTGGCTGCAATATCACCGACAGTTAAATTAATTTGGCCTAAGGCCAGGCGAATGACGTTCATGCTCAACCCTTAAAATACGCTAACATCTTACTACCAATATCCAGCGGTGAACGCACAATCATCGCACCCGCCTGTTCCAGCGATTGAAATTTTGCTTTCGCCGTACCGCCACCACGCGAAACAATAGCACCCGCATGTCCCATGCGTTTACCCACTGGCGCTGTCATTCCGGCAATATAGGCAATTACGGGTTTGCGCATATGACGTTTTATAAACATGGCCGCATCCTCTTCTTCGCGACCACCGATTTCACCGACCATAACAATACCTTTGGTCTTGCGATCGGCTTCAAACATTTCCAACACTTCAATAAAACCCATGCCATGAATTTGATCTCCACCGATACCAATTACGGTTGATTGTCCAAGCCCTGCATGTGTGGTTTGCAATACCGCTTCGTAAGTTAAGGTGCCAGAACGCGAGACAATGCCGATAGAGCCAGGACTGTGAATATGACCTGGCATAATTCCTATTTTACATTCGCCTGGAGTAATAATTCCGGGACAATTAGGACCAATTAATCGTGTATTATAAAAATTCAACGCGGCTTTAACTTTCAACATATCGCGCACAGGAATGCCTTCAGTGATACAAACAATTAACGCAACGCCTGCTTCGGCGGCTTCTAATATCGCATCGGTAGCTAAGGCTGCGGGCACATAAATAATACTTGCATTGGCATTGGTTTCATCCACGGCTTCAAGCACCGTATCATAAACGGGCAAACCCAAATGGGTCGTACCGCCTTTGCCCGGTGTGACACCACCCACAAGCTGCGTACCGTAAGCGAGCATTTGCTGTGAATGAAACGTGCCTTGGCGTCCAGTAAATCCTTGGCAAATGACTTTGGTTTTTTTACCAATTAATATACTCATGCTACATCGCCTTGTGCCGCTTTAACCACCTTCTTCACCGCGTCATCTAAACTTTTTGCGATATAGACTTGCAAATCACTTTCTTTAAAAATCTCTTCACCCGTATCTGCGTGAGTACCTTCGAGACGAACCACCAACGGAATCGATAAATTAATTTCTTGAGCCGCTGACAAAATACCTTGTGCTAGTAAATCACAACGCACCAAACCACCAAAAATATTAATTAAGATCGCACTCACTTGCGGGTCACTAAGAATTAGACGAAATGCATACGCCACCCGCGACGAATCCGTATCACCACCAACATCTAAAAAATTGGCGGGATCACCACCATATAATTTAATTAAATCTGCTGTCGCCATGGATAGACCCGCGCCATTCACCATGCAGCCAATATTACCGCTGAGTCGTACATAACTTAAATGATTTCGAATCGCCTCTTGTTCTAGATCATCTTCCTGGCTAGGATCACGCCAGACTTGCAAATCAGTTTGGCGATACAACGCATTATCATCCACACTGGCTTTTGCATCGATCACAGAAAAACTATCATCTTCCATTAAAGCTAGTGGATTGATTTCTAATAGGGTGAGATCCTTATGCACATACAATTGATAAAGTTTGAGAATAATCGACGTGAAAGCCTCGCGTTGTTTGCTATTCAAACCTAATTGAAAAGCCAGTTCACGACAGTGAAACGGTTGCAGACCATTAATTAAATCCGCAGCAACCGACATAATGGCTTCTGGGTTTTGCTGTGCAATTAGCACCATCTCCAAACCCTGTACTCGTGAAGCCAAAACCACCACACGTTCAAGACTTCGATCCAGCGCTAAACCCACATAAAATTCTTCTTTGACCTTTAGTTCCGCCTCAATTAATAGGTGATTAACAGGAAGTGATGCACCACCCGTCTGCGGTGTTTTTAAATGTTTACCCAACAAAGCCTCTGCTTGAGTATGTAATTCGGATTCATTATAGGCTCGTCGAATTCCACCTGCCTGGGCACGACCACCCGCATGTATTTGCGCCTTCACAATCCAAGGCGGTTGGCCAAGACTGCCTGGCACTTGTGCCAAATCAGAAATATCGTCGATAATCAAACCTTTAGGCGTGGGGATGCGAGCGGCAGCGAGTAAAGCTTTGCATTGGTATTCGTGTAACTTCACTTAAACCAAGCTCCTTGCAATTTGCAGTTTGAAACATCTGGGGCTGCTAATTTGAATATGATAGACTGTTTGCGTTTGTTTTGTAGTTTGGATGTCATCACAACCGTGGATAATCCTAAAATCTATTCTCAAAAATCGACTATTCGAGCAAGCCGACTATTACTACTAATAGCAGGACTCATGCTTATCGCGCAACCTACATGGTCATCCGCTTTGGAAGATGGCCAGAACGCTGCTCGCAAAGGCGATTATGCCCAAGCCGCTTCACTTTGGAAACCCCTAGCAAGCGCTGGAAATGCTAATGCCCAATATTTTCTCGCACGCCTCTATCGAAATGGTCGTGGCGTGGAAAAAAACCTGGAACGTGCGTTCGATTGGTTTTTAAAAGCCGCCGAACAAGGCCATGCGCGCGCTCAGTATAATGTAGGTTTTATGTATCAGTTAGGAAAAGGCCGGGCAAAAGATCTGGAAGAAGCTAAACGTTGGTATCAAAAAGCGGCTGAGCAAGGCGATAGTGTCGCACAAACCAAATTGAAACAGCTCAATCAAGAAGGTATGGGCCTGTTTGAATCAACATCCAAAAAAACTGAAGCCTTATCACCAAATCAAGCTTTGTTAATTGCCGCTGCCCGCGGCGCAATCAATAGCGTGGTTCATTTGGTTGAAAACGGTGCTGCAGTGAATAGTCATGATCCATTTGGTTTCACCCCGATAATGTTGGCCACGGTAGAAGGTCACACCGAGCTAGTTAAAACTTTGATTCAATTGAAAGCCGATATCGAATTGAGCAATAACGGCGGCGACACCGCCATAACTTTAGCTTCTCGTTTTAATTATCCGGCAATCGTACGTGTGTTACTAGACATTGATGCCAATACCAATCATACGAATAAAAACGGCGATACGGCCTTACATATTGCTGTTATGCAAGGTCATGAAGAAGTCATCAAAATGTTGGCGAATAATAAAAAAGTAAATATCAATGCGCGCGAACAAATGCAGCGCTCGCCGCTGATTCTTGCCACTATTCGAGGCGACACCTCGACGGTTGAACTACTAATACGTCTGGGAGCGAATCCCAACTTGATGGATAAACATGGCTTTACTGCTTTACATATAGCCGCTAGAGAAGGCCGAACCGCCACTGCCCGCGCACTACTCAATGGTGGAGCACAACCCGATACTAAACAAAAAACAACCGGTGACACGGCCTTGATTCTTGCAGCTAAGTTCAATCGCAGTTCAACATTGCGCGCCTTAACCAAGGCCGGTGCCAATCCAAACAAACTCAATGATGTTGGTAACGCGGCTATTCACATTGCAGCAACCCAAGGGCATTTAAATATAGTCAAAGACCTATGTATATACAACAAAACTCACTTGGAGATTCGTAATCCTGTTGATATGACGCCACTTATGTTGGCAGCTGCCCATGAACAAACCAAGATTGTTCGTGAACTCTTGCGCGCCAATGCCAAAGTTGATGCCACTACTCACGCCGGATGGACTGCACTGATGTTTGCTGCGGATCGGGGTAATACTGCTGCAGTTAAACAGCTTTTGCGTCGTGGCGCCAATCCCAACCAAGATAACCAAGAAGGCTGGAATACCTTAATGCTTGCCGCTCGCAAAGGCAATGCAGCAATGATTAAACTATTACTCGATACGAATGCGAACATTAATGCTAAAAACCGTTTGGGTGAAACCGCTTTATTTATCGCAACAAAATCCGGCAATATTCGTTTAACAGAACTTTTAATTTCAGCCGGAGCCACACCTATTCCATTCAAACTTCCCCGAGGCGAAATTTAATCATCATGAATAATAAAGAAGACTATGCAGAAGTTTTAGACTTTTGGTTTGCGCCTGAAGTTAGTGCTCGTTGGTTTAATGCAACAGCCGAATTTGACCTTGACCTCAGAAACCGTTTTGAAACTTTATGGGATGCCGCAAAAAACCAACAACTCGAATCCTGGAAACAATCCGCAGAAAGTTGTTTAGCACTGGCTATTGTACTCGACCAGTTTCCTTTAAATATGTATCGCAACCAAGCCAAGGCATTTTCTACTGAAGCCCAAGCCATTAGTGTGAGCAAACATGCAATTGATCAAGGCTTTCATTTGCAGCTACCAACACAACAAGTGGCTTTCTTAGTCATGCCATTAATGCATAGCGAAGATTTACAAGATCAAGACTTATCCGTCACAACCTTTGCACAGCTCAATCTTGGCGAGAATTTAAAATTTGCTAAACACCATCAAGCAATTGTTGAGCGTTTTGCTCGTTTCCCTCATCGAAATTCAATTCTTGGACGTAGTTCCACGCCTGAAGAACTGGAATACTTGAACAGTCCCGATGGCTTTAAAGGTTAGAATTAAACCAATCCAATTACATAATGTTGTCATAATATTTGCGTCGTAGGCTCAACTCAAAATAACGATAAAGGCCAATCCTTATGTATCGCCTGAATAAAATAGTCAAGATTTCTTTGCTTTGCGTTATCATACTAAGTCTTATTGCTTGCGCTGAAAAACCATCAGATAACCAGCAAGACAATAACTTAAAGGTTTTACTTTCAAAAGCAGGCGTTAGTGCAAACCAGTTCCAGGTGAGTTATTCCGATGCCAAAGTCGAACTCGGTCGCTTACTGTTTTTTGATAAAATTTTAAGTGGCAACCGCGACATTGCTTGCGCGACCTGTCATCATCCCTTGCTGAAAACCGTCGATACCTTACCATTATCCATGGGTACGGGGCACCAAGGGTTGGGGCCTACACGCGCCTTTAACCCTAGCCGAACACTCATCCCCAGAAACTCACCTGAATTATTCAATCGTGGTCATCCCATTTGGCAAACCCTGTTTTGGGATGGTCGAATTAGTGGAAATGTTAGCATGGGATTTACTACACCTGCAGGCAATCAAACCCCTGTAGGATTGGAAAATATTCTAGCAGCACAAGCCTTGTTTCCGGTCACTTCGCAAGATGAAATGCGAGGCCGTCCTGGCGATCTTGATGTATTTGCTCAGCTCAATGAAGTTGCCAATATTCCTGACGAGAATTTTATAGGCATTTGGGAAAGTTTGTATCAACGGGTATGGGTTATTCCCGCGTATCAGAATCTGTTACGCCAAGCCTACCCTGGCACTGCCGATCAACAATTTAGTTTTGTGCATTTGGCCAATGCCATCGCTGAATTTGAAATTGCCAGTTTTACAAGCTTGAATAGTCGTTTTGACCGATATTTAGTTGGCCAGTCCGATGCCTTAAGCAATAACGAAATAGCCGGTGCACAACTTTTTTATGGCAAAGCAAAATGCGCCGATTGCCATACTGGTTTGTTACAAACCGATCAAGCTTTTTACAATCTAGGCGTACCTCAACTAGGCCCCGGAAAAGATATCGTTCAGTCATTAGATTTTGGTCGTTTCATAGAAACCGCTGTCGCGGAAGACAAATATTGTTTTCGCACACCTTCATTACGCAATGTTGCCCTCACTGGACCTTATATGCATAACGGTGCCTATAGTGACTTACGCATGGCATTATTGCATCATTTGAACGCCATCAGCATGTTGCAAAATTTTAATGTAAACGATCTAGTCGAACCATTCGCATCAAGTGTGAAAAATAATTTGGCAACACAACAAGATATTTTAAACAGCCTGGATGATTATGCCTTGAATCCGCCGCAGCTAAGTGATCGGGAAATTGATTTAATTGTTGATTTCATGCACAGCCTTACAGACCCTGCCGCTCTCGACTTGCAGCACACAATTCCGACCAGTGTTCCTAGTGGTTTAGCCGTGTTTGATTAGTTGATTATTTCCCCCAACTCGGTTTCACGCCTAAGGCGCGTTCAATCATCGCGTATAAACGCCAGACATTTACGAATTGGCGATAACCCGTATTTTCAAATATGGCTACAATAAATAATTTTAAAATATAAATCGGTTTGGGATATAAATGAAACGACATTTCTTCTAGCATTACAGCCACCAGGGAGAGTAAAACACTGAAGCCGACGGCAATCACAAAAAATAGAACAAACACATCCCATAAAATCATACCATTGGCCAAGCCTACAATGACTACAGTAAAACCTAGGATTTCAATCACCGGAGAAAACCATTCAAATACCAACATGAATGGATAGGCAACCCAACCGACCACACCACCATTGCGACTAAGAAATAAATCTTTATTTTTAAATAAACTTTCTGCCAGCCCATGATGCCAACGTATGCGTTGACTGATTAAGCGTTTGAATTGGCTTGGCGCATACGTCCAACAAATAGGATCGGGTACAAATTTAATTCGGTATGTCTTTTTTTGTTGGCGAAAGATTTTATGCATTCGCACAATCAACTCCATGTCTTCACCAATGCAATCCGCACGATACCCGCCAGCTGTTATTACCGCTTCTTTACGAAAAACGCCAAACGCACCTGAAATAATCAACAATGCATTCAATGGCGACCAGCCTAAACGCCCAAATAAAAATGCTCGCAAATACTCAGCCACTTGAAACAGGGGTAGAATTTGTTTAGGCAAGCCCGCGTCATGCAAATAGCCATTTTGAAAACGACAGCCATTTGCAATGCGTACGCTACCTCCTGCGGCGATAGTGCGCGTATCCTCTAAAAATGGTTGTACAACTTTGACTAAACAATCCCGTTGCAAAATCGAATCGGCATCGACAGCGCAAAACAAGCCATATCGTGCCATATTAATTCCCGCATTGAGCGCGTCAGCTTTACCACCGTTTTCTTTGTCAATGACTTTGATTTTTGCATGCGTGCGTGAAACAAAGATTTGTTTGATAGGCATAGATGCTAGATGTTTTCGATAAGCTTCTGGAAAAGGTACCAGTTGAAATGCTTTAATAAGCTTTTTCAGAGTTTCATCACATGAGCCATCATTGACAATAATTATTTCAAACTCTGCATATTGTAATTTCAATAATGATTCAACACATTCCACCATAGTTTGCTCTTCATTATAATCAGTTACAATCACTGATATTGGCAAATAGGCATCTTTACATAAACTATGTAACACCGTTTTGTCATGCGTTTGGCTATAGCGATGCAAATTGACCATGGCAATTAAATTCAACACCACATAAAAACTCTGCAAAATAATAAAGTAGAATAGAAAAAACCACTGTATCACATAGACCAATTTTTCAATCATGGCTTTTGCTCTTTAATCACTTGATGCCAAATATCAATTGCAAATGGGTCTTGAGCGTGAGCGACCACTTGTTCGATATCCCGCTGATGCTGTTTACTGATGCGAAACAATGCTTGTGCTGCACGATAGCGCACCCACCAAGCAGGGTCTGACATTTTGTTCGCCAATAGCGCGGCATCCCGCACATCACCAATGCGTCCTAAAGCACTCACCGCTTGTGAACGCACATGCCAGTAGTCATGCTGACTCAGTTTCAAGGCGACACCACGTCCTTGATTATCGTCAATGGTTTGCAACGCTAAGGTCAATACTTTCGGATCAGGGTGACTATCAATGAGTTCATCAATTCGCCCAAAAGTGTTTGCACATTTTAATTCCGCAATGTATTGCATCATACGAATAAGTTGTTCCTGGTCATCAGGAAAAGGCATCTTGCTAAGAATTTCACAAGTCTCTTTTTTTGCTGTCTCATCCAAAATACCAATGAAATAGGCCACCGGCCATTCCGAATGAAATAGGTAACGCTCTTTAAATTGCAGCAAAGCACCGATTGACATCAATGCTTTAAACGACGCTAATGCTAATGTTGCGTTGTCTGAATTTAACATTCGCACTAAATCATGCCAGATTTTGTATTCTTTTAAATTACCCAAGGCAATGACTGCCACTAAGCGATCCAGCGTACGACCACTTGCGAGTTAAGCCAATGTTTTTTGCAAGCACAATTTAACGCGCCCGCGCCTGTTCTCCCACTTCCTCGTAAACCGAATTCCATAATTGTAGAAAGTGAGCATGATAGGTGCGTTTGAGCTTGGGTAATTGTTGCAGCAATTGCATCGTTGAAGCTAATAAGATAGGTCGCCATAACAAATCGAATTGGCGTTTAATGCGTTTATGTTGCATTAACATTAAACGTAGAAATACGGTATAGCTTAAAATGGCAATAATGGAAATGAAAACAAAATACAATAAATACTCTGCAAACAAAGTAATATTATTTTGCTCTTTTGTATTTCCAGCCAGAATGGCATTGATTAATCCCTATGAAACGGGATACTACTTGCAAAAACAATACTAGATTGGAATAGAATAGTTAGCACTGGAGATTGTTAAAACTTGGCATCAATTTTTGTAAAAAAACACAGGTTTCACCACAGAAATTGTTATTCAAGTTTATTCACTAATAGGTTTCATTGCCGCCTGTGTTTCAGCCACTTGCATGTTGGCCATTAAAGCACCCAAGCCCTGATTAAGCTGCTGCAGATCGTTATCTGAAAGCGCATTGAGTGCATTAATAATCGCTCCTTGCGCAGGACGAGGTGCATCACTCAATACTTCGGTACCACGACTGGTTAAAAATAACTGCACCACACGTTGATCCGGACCACTTC
>Ga0224506_10001309_pt1 | contig 18013 bp, 19 predicted proteins | sample SF_Jan12_sed_USG_2_FD_169108 | JGI IMG/M metagenome (GOLD analysis project Ga0224506, IMG submission 169108) | Sediment microbial communities from San Francisco Bay, California, United States - SF_Jan12_sed_USGS_8_1 | ecosystem: Environmental > Aquatic > Marine > Sediment | place: USA... | reverse complement strand
CCCCTCTCAAGGTCGCGCGCCAAGCTGTGAAACCTCCAACGGCAAAAAAAGCGATCGGAATTACGAGTAGTAGAAGCGTTTTGTTTGGTTTCATTTCGCTTCCCCCTTTCTTATTGATACCCAATACGTTTTACGTTTTAAACCTAATGCGCGCTAGGCTGTTTAGAAATTAATTTGTTGTTTCACCCATCTTATGTTGGGAAGAAGCTTTGAGCATTAAACAAGTGCTTTCTTCGTTAAACTTAAGTTGTATTCGTGGGTTCTTGTTGTCTCTTTATCATGGGGCTGGTGCTGGTAGGAAGCCTTATCCTCCGGTTTCCATGTTGAAGGCTCAGGTGCTGAAGCATCTGCTTCGTGTTCCAAGCGACCGACGGCTCGCATTACTGCTGAAAAGGAACAGAAAAGCAGCTAAAGCATGTGGGTTCAAACGGAAGACACCTAGTCACGGTTTGTTCACGCAGTTTAGGCATCGCTTAGGCAGAGACGGATACGAGAAGGTATTCTCCCTGCTGTTGAAGCAACTGTTGAGGTGTGAAGCGATTAAGGGAGAGGTTGTAGCCATTGATAGTACAGCGGTTAAGGCGTATAGCCAGAGGGATCTCAAAAACAAGAGGGGAAAAAGCGACCCTGACGCCCGCGTTGGAAGAGGTAGAAGAGGCTTCACGCTCGGTTATAAGGTGCACACGGCATGCTGCGCAACCTCTGAATTGCCCCTGGCGTTCATGGTCGCGCCTTGCAACATGAACGAGAAACAGTTCATCAAACCGTTACTGGACAAGGTGAAGGATCTAGACATCAGCTACGAAACTGTTTTGGCTGACGCCCAATACGACTCAGCAAAGGTCAGGGAAACGGTGGAGGAGTATGGTGCTGAGCCAGTCATACCATACAGGAAGAGTTCAAAGATTAAACACGCCCTGAAGGTTGGACGCGACTTCGTTGTCCACGGCGCCAAGCGTCTGGTTAACCTCTTCAGAAGACGTATCAGCATAGAACGGGTGTTCAGCAGAGCCAAAGAATGGCTTCTCCTAAACCATTTGAGAGTTAGAGGCTTAGAACAGGCTTTCATACACGCCTGCCTAAGCTTCTCAGCTATGCTAATCGTAGCTTCAACTGCTGTCAAGCAACGTGAGCCAAAACTCATCCGCAGCATAAAACCTTACACAACCCAATGAAACATAAAGAAGAGCCATCAAAGAAGCGTTTAAGATAGGATTGACCACCAAAAAAAACCAAGAAAAACATAGAAGCAAACTCAGAAAATTATCCCCTAAACAAAAACAAGACACTGGAAACCAAAAAAGACAGCACCCACAAAATCAACGACAATTTCTAAACAGCCTAGCGCGCATAATTTAGCGCGCTTCATAGGTACACTTTGCCCATCTTTTTTTGGAGGTGTTTAGGTGGGTTTTGGGGTTAAAATTTATGCATATACAGAGCACCTTCAATCTTGAAAGCGCGCGCGCAAGTATATCTATCTGAATGGCGATCATGGGAAACTACCAAACGGAAAGTTCATCATGCCACAAATTCAGCAATTTTGAGCAAGTTACCAAAGAAACATTAAATTCGAGTAGAGGCTAAACCTAAGCGTGAGGGACATAATTTGGAGTTTAAACACATCGTCTATGAGAAAAAAGACGGAGTCGTGTGGCTAACCCTCAACAGACCTGAAGTTTTGAATGCACTAAATCGAGTGATGTGGCGTGAACTCGCCCAAGCAATGGACCTAGCTGAAAAAGATGACCAGGTGCGCGTTGTGATAATCACAGGAGCAGGTCGCGCATTTTGCGCAGGCGACGACATAAACGACTTGGCAACCATAAAAGACGCGTTTGATGCAAAGGCCTACTTCAAAGAAATCGCTGGAGCAGTAAGAAAAGTTGAGGAATTCAGGAAGCCCATAATCGCAGCCGTGAATGGTATTGCCTATGGCGGCGGATGCGAGATAACCATGGTTTGTGATATTGCGATTGCTTCAGAAAATTCACGATTCGCCCAACCTGAGGGTAAAATAGGGGCTTGGCCTCCCCTAGCGGCTGTCAGGCTACCATCAATTGTAGGAAAGGCGAAAGCCATGGAAATTATGTTGACCGGGGAACCAGTCGACGCGAAGGAGGCCGAAAGAATCGGGTTAATAAATAAGGTGGTTCCGCCCGAAAAGCTAAAAGACGCCGCCATGGAGACGGCGAAAAAAATAATGCGTGTGGCACCGCTCTCAGCTGAATTGATAAAGACGACTGTGAACAAGAAAATACAAGACATGGAAAGCGTAATCGACGCGACAGCAATGCTCTTCTCTTCAGAAGACCTTCGTGAGGGAGCAATTGCCTTCTTGGAGAAAAAACAGCCAGTTTGGAAAGGAAAATAGCTTGGAAAATGCGCGCATAACTAATAATCATAGGTGTCTTTTACTAGAGATGAAAGCGTAGCTAACCCAACTATCCAAACTATGAATGTGGCATACCACACTGGAAGTGCAGGCTCGTTACTATGGAAAATGTTATGATACACGGAAACAAGAAACAGCGAAATCCAACAACCCACAGTCCAAAAAATCTTAACGTCTTTCATGACGGGTACAAAGTTGTGTTTTCATAAAAGACTTCTGTATTGCAGATTGATTTTCAAAATAAGGATATTAGATTTGGGTTGCGTTGGTAGTCTGCGCACGCCAAAACGTTCTGCCACGAATGTTGGAGACTCATAGTTTGAGGTTGGTTTAGAAGGACCAAATTGGACCAAAAATAGTATGCCTTGAACGTGTTCGCAAATCAAGATTCATAGTGAGCGAAAAAAGAGAGTTTGCACAGTTGGCGACATCGCCACTGCACACGGAAAAATTCCAATCTGCTGGCTCTTGGACAAATCCGCAAGGTTTTGCTACTTCCTTTTCCTGAAGATTTCAAATCCGTCCATGTCGTTCACGTATTCGAATGCGCGCGCAACAAGCATCTTTGTGTTTGTTAGACTATTTCGTTGAGATCACCGTAGATGTGCGCGGGAATAGGAAAATAGATCTTGGCTTCATAAACTATTTTGCCTCATTCGATTAAACCATTTTCCTAAACCTACGATCTAATATGTATAGAGTGACGGAGATGCTGAAATGGATCTCTTAGGCCCTGAAGTAAATTATTACGTCCTCAAGGAGAAATGGTGGGACTGGGGAAGCGGTGACATCTACAATGAGGCAGGCACGCCCATAGGAAGGATGCATAGGCGAGTTATTTCTCTCAGAGCGTTAACCGAAGTGACGGAAAGAGACGGAGCCCAAGTTTTCACTGTGAACAAGAAGTTGGTTTCAATGCGCCCGTCATATATGATAAAGGATGCTGAAGGAAGCCTATTAGGTAGAACTAACAGAAAGATTCTCACACTCTTCCGCCCAAAACTGTGGCTTGAAGGAATGGATGGAAAAAAGCTTCTGGAGGCTAAAGGCAACTTCCTAGGCAAAGACTTCGGGGTAAGAGATCTGAAAGGCAACTTGAAGGCCAAGATAGGGAAAGGCGACTTCTTCAAGGATCTAGTGTTAGGGGGAATTTTCGACTTCTCAGACACCTACGCCGTCCAAATCCTAGATCCAGAATACGATAAACGGTTACTCTTAGGATTCGTAATCGCCATAGATAACAGCGTTCACGACAAAAAGTGATCAGTGCCAGAAAAATTATAAACTATGAATGCGCGCGATTATCTCCCATCCAAACATCAAACAGCAAGGGATACCTTTAAAATATCTCAGTTATTGCTTCAACTTTGACGCGCGCAAGCGAACTTCCTAAAATCAACCGAAACAGTTATCGTTCCACGCGCTTTTTTACATGGGAACACATCCTGACGTGAGGACGGGAGCCTCTTGAAGGTCGAGAAAAGGGAAGTTTGCATTCAGAATGTCGTGGCCTCAGCCGCATTCAATCACCTCGTAGACCTAGACGCCATAGTCAAGGCTTTTCCACACGCCGAATACCGACCGGAAGTTTTCCCTGGACTCGCCTTTAGGCTGAAGAAACCCAAGACGTGCACCCTCATCTTTCACTCAGGAAGGATGGTGTGCACCGGAGCCAGGTCAGGGAGAGAGGCTAGAAAGGCGATCATGAAGGTCGCTAGAGAGTTAAGAGCAGCTGGCATAATCATCACCGGAAAGCCTGAGATAACGATTCAGAACATTGTTGCCTCAGGAAGCCTCGGCGGCCCAGTCGATCTCGAAGGGTTGTGTGAGCGGGCTCGCGTGGGGGGGAACATCATGTACGAGCCGGAGCAGTTTCCAGGCGCAATCTACAGAATGAGCAGCCCTAAGGTGGTTTTCCTAATATTCTCCGCTGGCAAGATCGTGTGCGTGGGCGCGAAGAGGGAGGAGGAAATCTACGAGGGCGTGGAAAATCTTCGGCGAAGGCTGGGGGAAATGAGGGTTCTCTATGAAGAAATGCCCTGATTGGAAACCCGCATCCGCATCTTGAAACACGGGAAGTTGAGGACGATAGGAGAGAAACGAATCACAAATTTAGTAAATTGACTACTTTCATCATCCAAAAAGAGATTTCTATCCCATTCTAGGCACGGGGCAGAGCTATCGATTTCGCAATGTCGTAGGCAACCTTGTAGTCAAGTATACCACTTGAAGACTCCACTGCTCGTTTGAACAACTCAGCTTCAATCTGGCTCTTGAAAGGCCCTATCGCCAGAGCGCCTATTCCCCAGATGCCAGGCAAAAACTCAACACCGTTATCGGTAGGTTTTAGCCCTTCAACGCCTACTGGTGGAACAGCATTGATGTCCCCAACAACCTTACACCGCTTTCCATAGTCCTTAAGAACGTTTAGAGGAAGCAATTGGATTCCAGCAGCCCCAGCAGACAAAACAATTTCAGCTTTCCTGACGGCTTCGGCAGTTTCATCGGGCGCGCTGGCTTGCGCGCCGAAAGCTTTCTCTGATCCGATCTCTTCGTTGATTTTGCTTGCTACTGCTCTTGCTCTTTGTAACTTCCGTGATGTAACAATCACATTGCACCCCTCCATAGCATATAAACGAGCAGCAACCTGCCCGACTGGCCCGGTGCCCGCCAAGACGGTGGCATTCTTTCCGTTGAAATCGCCGAATCCCTTTTCATTGAAAAGGACTAGAGTTTTCGCCACTGCTGCTGATGCGGTCGTGTAGGCTCCACGGGGATCTACAATGACGGCGAGTTCAAAGGGTGGAAACATGGACTTCTTTGCAACTTCTAAAATTCCTAGGGCCTTTTCAACATCTTGACCTCCTATGAAAATCTTAGTGTATTTTGCTCCCCCAGGTCCGCGTGGAAACATGGCGTCTTGAATAATCCTCTTTGCATCACGGGTGTTAACATCACTATAGTGAAGAAATTGTGCATCTGGATAAAGATCAATCGCAGTCAAGATATCAAAGGGACTCGAATGTTTGTCAGTATCCAAAAAAATTATCACTGTTTTTCTATATTTTTTTGGGGGAGAAAAACTCGACATAGCCTTTCATCTCAACATTCTTGCCATGGGTATTTTTATATAGTGCGATTTATGTGTTTTGTATATATCGTTGTTCCGCTAATTAATATTATATTCACGTATATAACGTATTACGACAAGAAGTATATACAAAAGCTTCATAGTACTTCTACCGAAGGTGAGAATGTTGAAAAAACTGCTGTTCATGTTAGACACTGGCGGAAGAGCAAGCCCGTTTGACATTACTATGGCATACGATGCTGGATTCGACGCGGTGATGCCCTACGAAGACGTAACCCCAAGAGACGCTAAGAGTCTCACACAAGATGCAATGTTTTCAAGAAGCCCGAAAGCGTTCAAAGACACGTGCTTCTTAATCAGTGGAAGAGATGTTCTAAAGGCTGAAGAAGTTTTGAAGGCCGTAAAGAGTGCGATGTTTCCACCGTTTGAGACTTCTGTGGTAATCGACCCTGCTGGAGCATACACCACAGCCGTTGCGATAGTAGCCAAAGTTGAAGACGCTATGAAATCTTATGATCTTGGAAGCTTAGGCGGCAAAAAATACGCGGTGTTTGGAACTGGACCTGTGGGAATAACAGTAGCAGAGATTCTGACAAGCTTGGAGTGTGAAGTGACGGTTGCTGAACCAAACCCTATGTTGAACTCGGATTACTTGCTGCAACACGAAGCTTTTACGGATGTTTTAAAGAGACACGGAGCTTATCTACACGGTGTTTCCGCGCCAGCATCAACTGACAAGATTAAGGTCTTGAAGAAAGCCGATGTAGTATTCTGCATTGCCGCTCGAGGAGTAAGAATAATCGAAAAAGAAATACTGGAGAATCTGGAACCAACGAAAGTAATGGTTGATCTAAACGCTGTTCCACCGCTAGGAATCGAAGGACTAGAGCTCAAGGATTACATGAAGGAAATAGTGCCTGGGATCTACGGAATTGGAGCACTCGTAGTCGGAGATCTGAAGTATAAGTTACAGAAAGCAATTTTACAAGACGCATGCGAAATCCGAACCCCAACTGTATACGACTACAAGTTTGTACTACAGAAAGCGAGAAACTTGCTTCAAGAAATGGCTGCTCCACCCGCACCTAAGTTAACTGAGACTTAGACAAGTGTGCTAATGAGGACCCAAAAAGCCTAAGCAGGCTTCACAACAAACCCATTTTTTCTCATTTTAACTCCGTTTTACCCTTCAATTGTCTTGTCAAATGGATAACGTTGACGCTGGTTTATACGAATGGTTTAGAGTGATCTCAGCTATGTCCGCTGCATGATCGGCGATTCTCCTTAAGCTATCTCGTATTGAACACATCATGCAAGCTAGTAAAGGATTTGTCTCGCCAACAGTACAAGCGGCAAGTTTCTCATCAAGCTTATTTTCTCGACTTATCAAATCATTAGAAGAAGCTGTATCCCCTGAAAAGAAAGCTCTAACCGCTTCGTTGTACAGATCAAAAGTTTCGCTCCCGAGATTCAGAATATATTCCAACATCGGATCCGAAAACCACTGATCCCTCTCCACCAATATTACATTCTTCGAAATGGCTGCTGCATGGTCCGCAACTTGCTCAATCCTGTGCACTAGAGTTTGGTAGTCGAGGCAGTCAATAGGCTCGAGACCTAATTGTTTTGACAAATCTGGGTCAAGGACTGCACCGCGAAGTAACCGGATGAGGAAAAAGCCGAGTTGATCAACATCGTCATCAAGCGTAAATACAACCTTAGCCAACTCTGAGTCCTGATTTCTCAGCGATTCCAACGCATCGTGGCACATCGAACCTGAGATTATATGCATTCGGCGAATAGCTGCCTCAACAGGCGCCTTCGACTCGTCAACCAAGGTTTGGATATAAATCCTTCTAGCATCCGACTCTAAAATCCCCATGTACAATATTCCGGCTATGGCACGAACCGCTTTCTGCTGTTCAACCGTAAATATGTCTGTTGAAACCAATGTAATGCCAAAATAACCATTCAGGTAACAAGCGATTATTTCCCGAACGAGCGAGTCCTCCTTCTCAGCAGGATCAACCTTGAGAGTGATTTTTCGAAGGTCTTTCTTTTTCTTGACTCCTGGGAAGACGACCAGAGAACGATCCCTTTGAATATCCAAAGAGACAAAGTCGCCACGTTCTAACTCGTTTAATTTTATCCAACGTTTTGGTAAGGAAACCACAAGCGACGATCTTCCGAGGGACATAATTTTGCGTTGGTCCATACCCAATTCCTTCAGTCATAGCACATTATTTCGGGTATATATAAATCATTTCAATATATATTTTTATTTTCCTTTTTTCTTCGTCTTCTATGGCAAGGAAAAACCCTAGTGTAGGCTATTCTATTTTCTTTGGGGCATTTTCACGAATGTGATGTGTGCGCTGTTAAGTGTACATATCTTCAAAGGGGGCATCTTTAGTGACCCAAAATAGCCATCATCTATTGTGCAACATGAAGGGAAAAGGAGGTCTATGGAAAAAGACGATCGATAACATTAATAGGTTGCGACAAGTAAGTAATTTTTTCAAAGTTGGGTGATTATGCCTAAGTTAAAGGTTTCACTATTAACCGGTCGAACAATAGATCAAGGCAAAGGAAAGGAAATGGGCAAACTTTCCAAAGAATACTCAGAAAGCGTTGTGATTTGTCAAATGGACCCAAACGACATGAAATTTCTCGGAATAAAAGAAAGCACCAACGTTAAAGTCATCACAGATTTCGGTTCAGTGGTCTTGAAAGCCGTGAAATCCGCTAGAGTTCCCCATCCCAAAGTTGCCTTCATTCCCTACGGTCCATGGGCAAGCCTCATCATGAACCCTAGAACCCATGGAACAGGCATGCCCTCCATGAAGGGCATACCAGCAGAAATTGAACCAGCACCCAATGAAAAAGTGTTAAGCTTACACGATTTACTTGGCCAATTTCGGAAGGAGGGACAGCCGTGACCGTTGTTACCGGGGTAACATGTCCTGTTTGCGGCACTTTTTGCGATGATATTGAACTAGTTGTGAAAGACAACGTTATTACGGATGTCAGGAACGCATGCGCTATGGGAGCGGCCAAATTTCTGAACTATTCCACTCATCGAAATTTAAGACCTCTCGTTAGAAAAAACGGTGAATTAGTTGAGGCTTCAATAGATGAAGCCGTTAAGAGAGCAGCAGAAATCCTTGTAGACGCTACATATCCTATATTGTATGGTTGGAGTAACACGAGTTGCGAAGCAATTCGCGTGGGTGTAGAACTGACTGAAGAAGTTGGTGGAGTTATTGACAATACATCTACAGTTTGTCACGGTCCATCTGTCTTAAGTATCCAAGATGTCGGCATCGCATCTTGTACTCTAGGACAACTGCGGCATCGAGCAGATCTCATCTTCTATTGGGCAAGCAACCCATGGAGCGCTCACCCACGTCACATAGAAAGATACACAATGTTTTCAGAGGGCAGATTTCAAAAGAGCGCATGGAGAGGTTACCTATCACGCTTAGGAGGCATCATGTCACGAAAAAGGCTTCGAAGAGCTGCTAACCTGGTTCTGAGACGCGACGTTTTTGCTACTCCTGAAGTAGAACGCCGCCTGCCCTACAGCATGTTCCAGAAGAAAAGAAAAATGGTGGTCGTGGACGTTCGCAACACACGCACCGCCGAAGCAGCAGACTATTTTCTTCAAGTCGAACCAAACAAGGATTATGAACTTCTACAAGCCTTTCGCATGCTTATTAGAGACGAGGAACTCGACGTTAGCGAAGTTGCAGGAGTTCCTGTGGAGATACTTGAAGAAGTTGCTGACGTCATGGTGGGGTGCGAGTTAGGTATCTTGTTTTTTGGAGTCGGCCTTACAATGAGTGAAGGAAAACTTCGTAACGTTGACGCAGCCCTCAACTTGACTCGGGATCTAAATAGCCACACAAAATTTCTCATCATGCCTATGCGGGGACATTTTAACGTTACTGGTGCAGATGTTGTTTTCGCTTGGCAAACTGGATATCCCTACGCCATCGACTTTTCCCACGGCTATCCTCGATACAATCCAGGTGAGACTTCGGTGATCGACATACTGTGCCGTGACGAAGCCGACGCCAGCCTAATAATTGCGTCAGATCCGGTTGCTCACTTCCCGCAAAAGGCTGCTCAGAATCTGGTTAAAAAACCTCTCATTGCGATTGATCCAGAGGTAACTCCTACAACATTAATGGCTGATGTGGTGTTTCCTTCCGCCTTCGTAGGAATTGAGGCCCATGGAACAGCCTACCGCATGGACCACGTTCCCCTGCCGCTAAAGAAGATAGTAGAACCTCCAAAAACCTGCCTTCCAGACACAGAAATACTTCAAAGAATTCTTCACAAAGTTCGCAAATTAAGGAGAGAGCAAAACTGACAGAACTCATCGTCAAGAACGGAATCGTTTACGACCCCATGAACCGCATAAACGGAGAAAAAATGGACATCGCCATCAAAGATGGAAAAATTGTTGAAAAAGTTGACGAGAAAAAGGCTGAAGTCGTCGATGCTTCACGGATGATAGTGATGCCAGGCGGAGTTGACATCCATTGCCACATAGCTGGTGCTGAAGTGAATTCTGGTCGCATTTTACGACCTGAAGATCACTTTAAGGACGTAGAAGCTAAAACGGCTTTAACCAGGTCTGGCGTAGGTTACTCCATTCCCTCGACTTTTACAACGGGCTACCGTTATTCAAGAATGGGCTACACGACAGTTATGAACCCTTCCATGCCTCCTCTCGAAGCTCGCCACACCCATGAAGAACTTGACGACACGCCAATGGTTGACAAGGCTACCTACCCCCTGCTGGGAGATTGGTGGTTTGTGCTGGAACACTTGCGAGACGGTCTATTAGAAGAGTGCGCTGCCCACGTAGCTTGGATGATGTCTGCTACAAAGGGATACGCCATAAAAATCGTTAATCCAGGCGGCTTGGAAGCCTGGGGCTTCGGCCGAAACGTCAAAAACCTCGACGACCCTGTTCGATACTTCAACATAACTCCAAGAGAAATCCTTCGCGGATTGTGCAGAGTAAACAAGCTCCTTAACATGCCTCACACAATTCACGTGCACACAAACAATCTTGGACAGCCGGGAAACTACCTGACAACCTTGGAGACTATGAAGTGTGTAGAAGACTTGGCGGAAGAAGGTCATCCTGCTATACACATCACCCACTGCCAATTCAGCGCCTTTAAAGGCTCAGACTGGGGAACGATGAGTTCTGGAGCAGAAGAAATCGCGAAATACGTCAACCACCACAGTCATGTAACCCTCGACATGGGACAGGTAATATTCACCGATACAACTACCATGACTGCTGACGGCCCGTTTCAATACGGTCTTTATCAGCTTAGCGGAAACAAATGGGTCAACCACGATGTAGAAACGGAGACGAGTGCTGGCATCGTACCTTTCCGATATAAACGCAAAAGCGCTGTTCATGCAACTCAATGGTCAATTGCACTTGAACTCGCCCTTCTAATCAAGGACCCATGGAAAATCTACATGACAACTGACCATCCAAACGGCGGGCCCTTCACAGCCTACCCACACATTATTGCATGGCTCATGAGTGGAGTTGCAAGGAAAAAAACGATGAGTAAAATCAGCAAGCGGGCGAGAAGAAAAAGTTTGCTTCCAAGTATCGCCAGAGAACTAGGCTTCTACGAGATAGCTATTGTTACCCGTGCAGGTCAAGCAAAGGCCCTCGGCCTAAAGCAGAAGGGCCATCTTGGAGTAGGAGCGGATGCTGACGTTGCGGTATATGATATAAACCCAGAACTGGTTGATCCTTCCAAAAAATATAAGACTGCCAGAAGGGCTTTCAAAAGAGCTGCTTACACTATTAAAGGCGGCGAAATTGTTGTGAAGGATGGGCAGATTGTAAGGCCTGTTTTTGGAAAAACCTTTTGGGTTGACGTAAAAACTTCGCTACCAATAGAAGTCAACGATGATATAAAACGAAAATTCCGAGAATATTGGACCGTGGAATACGAAAACTATCCCATCCCTGACCGTTTCTTACATGTTCCCGCTCCGATCCCGGTTAAGGCGGAGGTTTGAAATCTTGATCACATTGTATCCGAAACGCTTGTTCAAAGTGCCCGTAGAGGCAGAGTGTATTTGTCCTGACGTTTTCGCCGAAAAATCAGCTAAAGAGATAGCTACGTTACAGATTTGGGAAGGAAACCGAAAACGAACCCTCGGCGACCTTTTCAAGATAAAACATGAAACGGATTCCCCAACAGAAGAATTCACCATAAGGATTTGCGGAGATGTCAGCAAGGTTCGAAAAATCGGTGCAAAAATGTCCATGGGCAACATAATTGTTGAAGGTGACGCTGACATGCATCTCGGCGAAGAGATGAAGGGAGGCATTATCACCGTTACTGGCAACGCAGATTCGTGGACCGGGTCCATGATGAAAAATGGAACCATCGAAATCAAGGGAAACGCTGGCGACTACATTGGAGCATCCTACCGTGGAAGCACCCAAGGAATGAGCGGAGGAAAGATCATCATACACGGAAACGCCGGATACGAAGTCGGATGCTTCATGAGGAAAGGGCTCATCAAAGTACATGGAGATATTGGACGGTTTGCTGGCATCCACATGAGAGACGGAACGATATTTATTCAAGGAAACTCGGAAGGAAGAGCTGGCGCTCAAATGATCAACGGAAAAATCGTGGTATGCGGCTACATTCCATCCATACTTCCCACCTTCACCATCGACGACATTAGACCGAAAGTCAAAGTGAACGAAGAAAACGTCGAAGGCCCCTTTTACAGATTTGTCGGCGATCTAGCAGATGGAGGCGACGGAAAATTATTTGTTTCCAAAACCAAAAACCCACATTTAAGTTCCTATGAAGAATATTTGTGATACAGCCCATGACGCATCATTGGCATTAAAATGGAGGAAAAGATACTGCCAACACCAAGACTAAGCGTGAACCGTACCGCGTGGATCCTTGCAAAAAAACTATGCGATAAAGCCGAAGAGTTTGGGGTTGTTGTCAAAGAAACAAAGTCAGGCACAACTTTGATCGATGCCGGAATTGAAGCGAAAGGAGGACTTCTTGCAGGCAGAATCATAACAGAAATCTGCCTCGGCGGCTATGGCAAGGCAAAGATTGTCTACAAGCAATACAAAAAGCTCCAACTTCCATCAATCTTCGTTTACACTGATCATCCTGCCATAGCAACGTTGGGGTCCCAGTTTGCCGGATGGCAGCTCAAAGTTGACAAATACACTGCCATAGCATCTGGTCCAGCGCGGGCGTTAGCTCTAAAGCCCAGAGAACTCTACGAAAGGATACAGTATAGTGACAAATCAGACGTGGCCGTGCTCGTACTTGAAACTGCCAAAAAACCGCCCGAAGAAGTGATAAGAAAGATTTCTGATGAATGCAAAGTCGAACCAGATCACTTATCTGTAATTTTAGTGCCCACTTCGACCGTGGCTGGATCCGCACAAATCTCTGGAAGAATTGTGGAAACGGGAATGCATAAACTGATGGAACTGGGGTTTGATCCAAGACTGGTTACACACGCCTGTGGATACGCGCCCATAGCACCGGTGCATCCCAAGTTTGCCCAAGCCATGGGGAGAACAAACGATGCAATAATGTATGCTGGAATCACATTTTACACCGCAAACTATGACGACGACGAAGAGTTGCGAAAACTTGTAGAGAAAGCACCATCTTCAGCCTCCAAAAGCTACGGAAAACCCTTCATAGAAATCTTCAAAGAAGCCGATTATGACTTCTATAAAATTGACCCCGGTCTATTCGCTCCAGCGGTCTTCATGGTTAACAATGCTAAAACAGGTAGCACTTTTGAAGCTGGAAAAATTGATGTGGAAGTATTTAAGCGATCAATAGGACTCCAAACCTAACTCCCATCTTACCTGGTTTTCGTTATGCATGAAGAAAAAGTGGTTAGAAAGGTTATACTTGGGTCACTGAAAGGAAACACGCAAGGTTTAGGAAAAGACATTGTGGCGGCAACCCTTAGGGCGGCAGGATTTCAAGTATTAGATTTGGGGGTAGACGTTTCACCTGAAAGATTTGTAGATGCAGCTGGCCGAGAGAAGGCAAAGATAATCGGCATCTCCATTTCAGTGAATGAAACGGTTCCTTTCCTAAGAGACGTTATCAACAATTTGAAGCAGAAGAACCTGAGGGATAAGGTTAGAATTGTTGTTGGAGGGCAAGCTGTTTCCGAACAAACCTGCAAGGAATATGAGGTTGATGCCTATGCCAAGGATGCTGATGACTGCGTCAAAAAAGTTAGGTATTTACTTAAACTTCAAGAAACAACGCAGAAAACGTAACTCAACAAAAATGTTAACAGCCCTTCTTACTCCACCCACACAATGAGTTCGATCTCCGTTCCATCCTTGAGCCCAAGTGTCTCCCGTAGATTGACCGGAGCCAGTACCTCCAAGAGATCATGTGGATATTTTGGGATGTCAGGCACCACTACAGCTCCCAACAGTTTTTCCATTATTAGAGCCTTAAAGCACCGTCCCTCGTGGAAGCCTTCTGGAGACTTGATCTTGATGCCCTTCGTTGCGTTTCTCAGTTCCTCAACATCTGTTCCCGATGACAGCTTCAGGTTCAAAGTCCCCGGGTAGGGGTTAAACCCAAGCTTATCTTTAAACTGCTTCTTTGCCCACGGAAGGTTGACGAAGAGACTTCCTGTTCCTCCCCCGCTGAAAACCCTCCCTTTCAGAGTTATTTTTTTCACCCGAGCCACTTTTCCTCCCTTACGAAATGTATCTCCAACAATACTCGCGTGAACATTCCACGTTTTGTGTTAGTTTAATGGTTTGCATTAATAAATTACTGGGAGCTTGGATTATTTCGTTTTTAGCGTTGACTCCATCCTTCAGTACTCGTGCCGAAACTAACGGCTCTTGATACAAAGTAGCCAAGAGGGATGGTGTATAGGACAATAGTGGCGTTAAATAATGCTATGGCCGGAAGCATTGCCGTTAATGCTTCTACGGGAATGCTGAACCCAATGGGATAAGGATACCGAAGGAAGACTAAGTTCACAATCGACATAACTCCTACTCTAGCAATGCTTCCAAGCACTGTGGAGAAGGCGGTCAGTATAGTCTCCTGTCGCCTACTGAAACGTTCAGCGACGAACCTGTGTATGATATAAATGCCGAGTAGCATACTCAAGACCGCTGCAAGATTGTAAAGCGGACCTATGGGAAGGTCTCCTGGATATACAACCAGCAGTATAATGGTGTTTATGGTTGATGTTGCGACTCCTACCAGAGGGCCATAGAGTAGAAATGCGGTAACTATTGGTATCTCCCATATCTGGTATTTGAGGAACGGGGCATATGGCGCTGGAAACTTAGCAGGCGACAGGACAAGAGCAACTGAGAGTGCAGTGAATATGGCAATAGCAGCGATTTTTTTGGATTCCATCCATATTCACCATCTAAAGTTCACAGCGTTTCACGTAGTTGGCTAATTATTTAAGAGTAACTACTCAAAAATGTGTTGACTAGCGCTCCGATGGATGTGAAAATAAATAAACAAAGCAATTGTAGAATTGACGGAAGGGATCATATGTCGCCAAACCTCCTCAACGTATTCAGAAGTAGACGCAGCATCAAAGAATATTCACCTAAAAAAGTTTCAAACGAAGTTCTTTTCAGAATTCTAGAAGCAAGCAGATGGGCTCCGTCAGCTCATAATGCACAGCCTTGGCGTTTCATAGTGATCCAAGATTCTGCCCTGAAACAGAAACTTGCTAAGGCCATGGCGAGTCGCTGGCACAGAGATATGAGCAAAAATGGGGTGTCAAAAGAACAGCGCGAAAGTCTCATAAAAGCTTCTGTTGAACGATTCGAAAATGCACCTATCATCATCATTGCATGTTTGACCATGGAAAACATGGATGAATATCCGGATCACCGAAGGAAGAGAATTGAGTATGTTATGGCGGTTCAAAGTGTTGCGGCGGCTATTGAGAATATACTTTTAGCTGCTTACGGTGAAGGGTTAGGTTCATGCTGGTTTTGCGCACCGCTGTTCTGTCAAGACGTAGTTAGAAAGATTATGAAAATCCCTCAGCATGTTGATCCCCAAGCGTTGATAACTTTGGGATATCCAGCTAACAGACCGAATCCGCCATCCAGAAAACCCTTAGAAGAAATTGTACATCAAAATCGTTGGAGGCATACAGCATGATCACGGTCCTTGCAGGAGGTGTTGGAGCCGCAAGGTTTCTTCAGGGATTGGTGAACGTCGTTCCTGAAAAAGATTTAACCGTCATAGTTAACACGGGTGACGACATTGAACTCTATGGTTTACACATTTCCCCAGACCTCGACATAATCATGTACACCTTAGCAGGCATTGTTGACGAAGAAAAGGGCTGGGGAATTCGAGGAGACACCTTCCGTTGCCTCGACATGCTGAAAAGATATGGACATAAACCATGGTTTAATTTGGGTGACAAAGACTTCGCCACCCACATCTATAGGACTCACCTTTTGAAAGGAGGACTCTCTCTTTCCGAGGTCACCAAGAGACTTTGTCAAAAGTTAGGGTTGGAACTGAATATTCTGCCAATGACCAACGACAGGTTCGAAACAAAAGTTGTGACAGCTACGGGCACTATACACTTTCAAGAATACTTCGTGAAAAGGAAGGCCCAAGATGAGGTAATTGATGTAACGTTTGAAGGAGTCGAAAAAGCGCGACCAGCTCCTGGGGTCGTTGATTCAATCTTAAGCTCAGATGCTATCATCGTATGTCCCAGCAACCCCATCGTCAGCATAGGCACCATTCTCTCTGTAAAAGGCATCAAAAGTGCGTTGGAAGAAACTGAAGTGAAGGTGGCGGCAATAAGTCCCATAGTCGGAGGCTCTCCAATTAAAGGTCCTGCCGATAAGCTAATGCGAGGCTTGGGATTAGATGTTTCTGCTTATGCTGTCGCAGATCTCTATCGAACTTTCCTTGACACATTTGTCATCGATCAAGTGGATCGAGCTGAAAAGGAGCGAATAGAAGGGCTTGGATTAAATGTGGTTACAACAAACACCATCATGAGAGACCTGAACGATAAGGTTCAATTAGCTAGAGTTACTTTAAGGTCTGTCGGAGTGAGATGACCAAAGACCACATGGCTGTTTTCGTAATTATTCCGGTCAAAGGGTTGGACGATGCAAAAAGTAGGCTTTCATCCCTTTTAGCCGACGACGAAAGAAAGCAGTTTTGTCTCAAAATGTTGGAAGACGTGTTAAGAACCGTAAAGTCTACAAAACAACCTCATGAAACGGTTGTGGTCAGTAAGGATCCAATGATGTCAAAGATTGCGAAAAACTTTGATGCTGCGTATCTCAAGGAGAGAAAAAGGGGGTTGAACAAGACGGTTTCCGAGGCAATTGACTGGTGTGTCGAGAGGGGAGCCGCATCTGTCCTCGTTCTTCCCGCTGATATCCCCTTAGTCGAGCCTACTGATTTGAACAGAATGTTTATTTTAGGGGAAAAGGCTTCAATGGTTGTTTCTCCTTCCAAGGATGGAAAAGGAACTAATGCGTTGTTGCTTACTCCACCCAATGTCAGTCCGACGTTTTATGGACCACATAGCTTTCAACGGCACATCAAAGAAGCCTCAAAACTGAAAATAAGGTTCCGCAGATATAGGTCCCCGGGGATAGCCTTGGACATCGACACAGTTGAGGACCTAACATATTTTATTTCACTAAAGGCGAAGGATACTTCTGCCTACAAATTACTAGAAAAAATAGGAGTCACTACCAAACTTGAAAAGATTTTAATGGGTTAACTTGATCGTTTAAGGTGAGTGGAATCAGAGTTATGGCTGAGGCGCTTGAGATAAAACTTGAAGATGTCAAGGAATGGCTAGAGGCAGAAACGATTTCTATAGTTGAACCTCTCAAGGCAGAGGGAAGGAGGCTAATAGATGATGTTAAAGCCAAAATTGATGAAGTCCTAGAAACTTCTGACAAACTGCTGGATGATGCTGAAAAAGAAATTGCGAAAGGTAGCCGTAAAACCTATCGTAGAGCTAAAGTCATGAACAGGCTTGCTCGAAACATTTCAGACATGATTGATGAAATAATCATTCCTGATGAAATTTCCCAAGAAAGCCTTCATAGGTTTTGTGAAGAACTGGAAAAAACCCTTACAAAGGTTGGCCGAGAAAGATGGAAATGGTTTCCCGTAATTTCACCCTACTTTATAATTGACCGCCGAAGATTCGATGTTGCATTAAAGAGAGCCACGGATTCGCTTCAGGAACTACGCTCCTTTTCATCAGAAGAATATGAAAAGGCTAAGGCTGTTGAAGACGCTTTTTCTGCAGTTGATAAACTCCATCAATCATTAAGCGAGTTAGGCGAGGTTGAGGGGCATAAGAAAAAAATGGAACTCAGAAAAAGAGTTCTTGAGAAGAAGATAACGGAAAATCAACGGAGAATCACAGCAATCCAAGGTCAAAGTGAGATAGTTGAGCTTGTTCAA
>Ga0224506_10001307_pt1 | contig 18019 bp, 18 predicted proteins | sample SF_Jan12_sed_USG_2_FD_169108 | JGI IMG/M metagenome (GOLD analysis project Ga0224506, IMG submission 169108) | Sediment microbial communities from San Francisco Bay, California, United States - SF_Jan12_sed_USGS_8_1 | ecosystem: Environmental > Aquatic > Marine > Sediment | place: USA... | reverse complement strand
TGAGCAGGGTTTTCCTGATTTGGATGAGCAGGCTTTAGCCTGCGATATCGAGTCGCCTCACAAAGTCAACTTTGCATTGTGATCCGGCTGTTTAGTGTTTCACTAACGTTCAAAAGATCGTCAGCTAAAGCAGACTCTTACCAGTTATGGCTGTGTTGAAATAGATCGGGTAAGGCTTTAATTGAACCATGTAGGAGCTGATTCATCAGCGAATGTTTGCTATGCATTGGTAAACATGTACACCCATTCGCCTGCAAGCAGGCTTACAGGTTCACTATTAAATTCTTTAAAACATGATTCTGACAAAAGTTGAGCAGGGTTTTCCTGATTTGTATGAGCAGGTTTCAGCCTGCGATATCGGGTGATCATTGAGCTATTGCAATTGTTAACTAAAATATCAGGGTCACAACACCTGAAGCTTACTTGATCAAATGAACGACACAACCGGCTCCTTTGCATGATACCCGGTCTCCTGTCCTGAAGATTTCCAACAAAAATTGTCAAACATTATTGTTCGCTGATAATTGTTGAGCTGAAACATACACCGATAAGGTGGGCTTAAAGGCAGGTTTCTTGAGTCTATCCAGAGGTGCATTTTTTTTGTCAGTCACAATAAATTGAGAGGTCATAAAAGAATGTTGCAGAAAAATAATCAGAAGCGCTTTTAAAGAAAACAAATCAAAATGACGTGCAGGATAAAGGATTAGTCAGATTTTTTGGCAGGCATAAAAAAGTAAGGCACTTAATAAGGTGCCTTTCTTGTTTGTAATCCAGACAGATTTTACCAATAGCGATAAGATCGTTTTTTGAATTAACGTGCTCGGTAAGTAATTCGGCCTTTTGAAAGATCGTAAGGTGTCATTTCAACCTTAACTTTATCTCCAGTCAGGATTCGAATGTAGTTCTTTCGCATTTTACCAGAAATGTGAGCCGTAACTACATGCCCATTTTCAAGTTTTACTCTAAACATTGTGTTTGGAAGCGTATCTATGATCTCGCCTTCCAGTTCAATGACGTCTTCTTTAGCCATAATTCTCTATTCGATCCGTTACAATATTACAGGCGCGGGATGATGCCTGAAAAACAACATTTATTCAAAGCTTTCGTTGATTATTTCCTGCCAGGAGTCGTTTTTATAGCTTTCCAGTGGCTTAAATCGTGACTTATAGTTCATTTTCGAACTACCCTTGATCCAATAGCCCAAATAAACATAAGGCAGTGGTAGTCGAGTGGCGAGCTTAATCAGCTCCAAAATCGCTAAACTGCCAATGCTTCTATCCGCATAGTCAGGATCAAACCAGGTATAGATGGCCGAGATACCGGAAAATAGAAGGTCTATAACCGTACATCCCAAAAGAACGCCATGAAGCCGAAATTCTACAATATAACTCTGGGTAAAGCCTTCCAGTAAAAAGTCAGAATATTGCTGTTCCGAAGTAGGGTACATGTCACCATCACTATGGCGTTCATTAATATATCGTTCAAATAGATCATAGTGATCCTGCCGGAACTCAGACTCACAGATTCGTAATTCAATATCCTGATTCTGTTTCAGAATGCGCTTAAATGAACGGCGCCATTTAAATTGTTCTATGATCACTCGTGTGCTTTCACAGGCGTTACATTGATGACATTCAGGGCGATAAACGTGGGAGCCAGAACGCCTGAATCCGTGATTACTGAGCGTTTCCAGAATCGATTGACTCAACTCTATTGCCGGATCTAAAAAAATCGTCTGTGCTTTTTTATCAGCCAGATAACTGCAATCATGCTCTCCGGTTCGGTAAAAAGTTAATGCATCAGTCATCGAGTAGATTTTCCAGGTTGATATGTTGATCCCAGTTAAATAGATGCACCTTGGGATCAGTAATATTTTCTTTTAAATGTTGTTCAAATTCATGCCGATTTACTAATTGTGCCCCCAGAGCGGCAACATGTGCGCTTTCAAGCTGGCAATCGACCATGGTTAAATTGGGTTGATACCTGACAAGTGCCGCCAGGCAAAATCGCGATGCACTTTGAATTTTAGAGAACATGGACTCTCCAAAAAACACACCACCCATTGCTATGCCATACATGCCGCCCACGAGTTTACCCTCTTGCCACAGTTCAACTGAGTGAGCGAGCCCTTGATCATGTGCATCCACATATGCCTGTATCATGTCTTCGGTAATCCAGGTGTCTTCACCATTTGTGCGAGTTGCACAATGAAAAATAACAGATTCAAAATCCTGATTGAAGGTTATTTGTGTATCCTGAGTCCGGCGAATGTGTTTTTTAAGCGTTTTATTGAGCCTTAATTGATCAGGATATAGCACCATTCGTGGAGCAGGGGACCACCATAGCAACGGATCACCTTCATTAAACCAGGGAAAAATGCCTTTAGAATAGGCCTGAGTCAACCAATTAACATCGAGACGTCCTCCTGCCGCCAGCAAGCCGTCTGGATCAGAAAGTGCGAGTTGCGTGGCTGGAAACTCGGGTTCATTTTCGTTTAGCCACAGTATCTGGGTCATGAAATATCCAATATGTCGTTATTCGCCATTAAGTTTGCAATTTTTTAGTGCATTTTCAAAGGCTTGGGTGTGTATAAATACAGTTTAGGGTAAACTGATGCGATTAATTAACAGAATTATAATTGAAGAAACTAAAGCATTTTTATGACCCAATTTAAATTATTTTAGTTCACTATCATCTGATGTTCAGTGTTGTGATAATAGTATGTTATTAAATCAGGGTCGATGCCGGAGTAATTAGGATAGTGGACATGAGTGAGAAATCACCAGTTAATGAAAATCAGGTCGCAACCCGCTGGGATGTTATTAAAGATCGTATCTTGCATGAAGGAAGCATGATCGGCTTGTTACTCATTGCCGGTTATCTGGGTTTAGCTCTATTCAGTTTTCATGCTGACGATCCGGGTGTGACTTACATTGGTCATGATGTCGCCGTTAAAAATTTAGCCGGACCATCGGGTGCCTGGATCTCAAACTTGTTGTTTACCTTGTTTGGAGTGCTGTCCTACACGATTCCTCTTTGGTTTATATACAGAGCCTGGCAATTTTTTAAAGAACGAAAAGAACATCATGAATGGGACTGGCCGTTATTCTTTCTGAGATTCAGTGGCATTCTGGTTATGTTAGCCAGTGGCGCAGCTTTGGCTACCTTACATTTAGAGTCTGCCAGTGATGCGTCTGCAGGTGGCTTTTTAGGTTTATGGATTTCGGAATGGTTGTTTGCCAGTTTTAATTTAATTGGCACGACCATGCTGTTATTTGCTGTATTTATTTTTAGTCTGACCATTGCGTCTAATCTATCCTGGTTAAAGCTAATGGATGTTTTGGGAAGCCTGACTATCAAGTTGGTTCAACTTTTAATGAGTCGGATTCGTCACTACAAAAAAGATGTTCAGGAAAGAGAAGAAACCCGCAAAATTATTGAAACCAGAAAGGCCAACCTGGAAATTTCATTAGAACAACAGTCTGAGCGAAAACCACCCCAGATTAAACCGCTTGAAAAGAAACCTGAACCTATCAAAAAAATTCGTGAGACACAGCAATCATTGTTTGATTCCAATACCCTGGGTCAATTGCCCTCTATGGATCTGTTGTCGCGACCCGATAACAGTAACAAACAAGGTTATAGTGTCGAATCACTCGAAGCCATGTCTCGTTTACTCGAAATTAAACTTAAAGAGTTTAAGGTTGAAGCTGAAGTGGTAGCCGTAGCCCCGGGACCCGTGATTACCCGGTTTGAAATTCAGTTGGCTGCCGGTATCAAGGCGTCGAAGATCAGTAGCATTGCAAAGGATCTCGCCCGGTCGATGGCCATGGTGAGTGTTCGGGTTGTTGAAATTATTCCGGGAAAAACAACTATTGGTATCGAAGTACCCAATGAAAACAGGGCCATGGTGACCTTGCGAGAAGTACTGGATTCCAAACTGTATGATCATGAAGAATCACCTTTAACCCTGGGGTTAGGTCATGATATTGGTGGAAATCCGGTGGTTGCTAATCTGGCAAAAATGCCACATTTACTGGTTGCAGGTACCACAGGGTCTGGTAAATCTGTCGGTGTAAACTCTATGCTCATCAGCATGTTGTATAAAGCAACGCCAGAACAGGTGCGTCTTATACTGGTTGACCCTAAAATGCTGGAATTATCCATCTATGAAGGCATTCCGCACCTATTGACTCCGGTCGTTACTGACATGAAAGATGCCGCCAATAGTTTACGTTGGTGTGTCGGTGAGATGGAACGTCGCTATCGCTTAATGGCGGCTGTGGGTGTGCGTAATTTAGCCGGTTATAATAAAAAAGTGCTGGATGCTAAGAAAGCCGGGAAGCCTCTGTTAGACCCATTGTGGAAAGCAGAAGAGCATTTGGATATTGATAAAGTACCTGAACTGGAAGCCTTACCCTTCATCGTTGTTGTTGTCGATGAATTTGCTGACATGATGATGATGGTCGGTAAAAAAGTGGAAGAGTTAATCGCCCGATTAGCCCAAAAAGCGCGTGCAGCCGGAGTTCACTTAATATTGGCAACCCAGCGCCCCTCGGTGGATGTTATTACCGGTTTGATTAAAGCCAATATACCGACGCGTATCGCCTTTCAGGTCTCATCTAAAGTCGATTCCAGAACCATTCTGGATCAGGGTGGGGCCGAGCAGTTATTAGGTCATGGCGACATGTTGTACATGCCACCAGGTACCAGCTTGCCAGATCGAATTCATGGTGCCTTTGTATCCGATGAAGAAGTCCATGCAGTTGTAGCTGCCTGGAAAGAGAGAGGCCAGCCCAAGTTTATAGAAGAGATTCTTAACGGTGGTGGTGAAGACAATATGATGGGTATTGCGTCATTCAGTGATGATAGTGATGAAGGCGATGCCTTGTTTGATGAAGCCGTTGCCTTTGTAACCGAAACCCGTAAAGCGTCAATATCATCGGTTCAGAGAAAGCTACGCATTGGTTACAACCGTGCAGCAAGGTTGGTTGAAACCATGGAAAATGCCGGGGTTGTTAGTGCCGCCGGGCACAACGGTTCACGAGAAGTCTTGGCGCCACCACCACCAAAACTCTAAATTATTTAACCGACATGAGCTATACAGGACGATAGAATGTACAAATCTTTAGTGGCGATTTTATTGACATCACTGATGCATATTTCAGGAGCCAGCGCAGTAGAGCCTCTTGACCAGCTCATTGAACAACTGAGGGTGCATGAGTCTTTTTCGGCTGAATTTAACCAGGTCACGCTATCAGAAGACGGCGGATCCATTAGCGAAGTGAAGGGGAGTCTGGATTTAAAACACCCCAATCAATTTTATTGGCGGGCACAGGCACCACAGGAGCAGGATGTTATTTCAAATGGTGACACTTTATGGGTTTATGATATTGACCTGGAACAAGTGACCATTCAACACGTCGCCGAGAATTTAAATCAGTCTCCCGCGGTTATTTTGAGTGGCAATCGCCCGTTAATTGATGCTCAGTACCTAGTCACCACGCTAAAAGAGGCAGAGGATTTGTATCTGTTTCGATTGATGCCAAAAAGCACCGATGCTTCGTTACTGTTTATGGATATTGAAGTGGATCAGGGGGTTATTCAGCAACTACGTTTTGAAGACTCCCTGGGACAAACCACACTGATAACCCTGCATAACGTTGATTTGAATCCCAGATTCAAAAAGAAACATTTTCGATTTATCGCTCCGTTAGGAGTGGATGTTTTGGATCAGCGATAATGGCCGGGCTTTTTGACGCAGAACCCATTTTTCAACCGCTTGCTGAACGTATGCGTCCCAAATCACTTGATGAGGTTATGGGGCAGAGTCATATATTGGGCGAGGGAAAGGCGCTTCGAAAGGCTATTGAGCGAGACATGCTTCACTCCATGATTCTCTGGGGACCTCCAGGCGTAGGAAAAACGACGCTGGCAAGATTGTTTGCACAGCTAAGCGGTTGCCGGTTTGAGTCTTTGTCTGCTGTACTGTCAGGGGTTAAAGATATTAGGGATGCGGTATCCAGAGCCCAGCAAGCGCTGGCTCAGGGCGAAAAAAGTATTTTATTTGTCGATGAGGTTCATCGATTTAATAAAGGTCAGCAAGACGCCTTTTTACCCTATGTTGAAGACGGTACCATTATATTTATTGGTGCAACGACCGAAAATCCGTCATTTGAACTCAACAATGCCTTACTTTCCCGCGCCCGTGTTTATCGATTAAAATCTCTCACGGTGGATGAATTAGCCCAGGTCTATAACCGGGCTGTCGAACAAGACGAAAATCTTCATCAGGCTGCACTGAATTTTGAACCAGACGCTTTCGCGCTTTTACTGGCCTCTGCAGATGGTGATGCCCGGAAATTGCTTGGATTTATCGAGGTGTTATCGGATCTGATCGATGATCATTCGCTGATAAATCTGTCGTTGGTGTCAGAAGTTTTAGCGCAATCAGTGCGTCGTTTTGATAAAGGCGGAGATCTGTTTTACGATCAGATATCCGCCATGCATAAATCAATGAGAGGCTCATCACCCGATGGCGCCCTGTATTGGATGTGCCGTATGTTGGATGGCGGCTGTGATCCCCTTTATATTGCCAGACGACTGGTAAGAATGGCATCGGAAGATGTGGGCAATGCTGATCCAAGGGCGCTTGAAATTTGCATGAATGCCTGGCAGGTTCAGGAGCGATTAGGAAGCCCCGAAGGTGAACTAGCACTGGCTCAGGCGGTTATTTATTTGGCTAGTGCTCCCAAAAGCAATGCGGTTTATCAGGCATTTAATGAATGTATGGCTCAGGTTAAGGCAGCGCCGGCTTATGACGTGCCTGAACACCTTAGGAATGCCCCAACAACATTAATGAAAGACATGGGAATAGGAAAAGAATACCGGTACGCACATAGCGAGCCCAATGCCTATGCAGCAGGAGAAGTCTACTTGCCCGAAGCCATACAATCGGAACAATTTTATCAGCCAGTGAATCGTGGTTTGGAAATTAAAATTTCTGAGAAGTTGGAGCAACTAAGGCAATGGGACCAGCAAAGCCAGCAAAAGAGGTATGAAGATTCATGAGCCCTTTTCATTGGAGTATATTACTGGTTATCGGATTTGGTGGCGCTATTGGCGCCCTGGCACGTTATAGCCTGGTACAAGTTACCGCGTCATGGAGTCGTAATGGCTTTCCAATAGGGACCTTTATGGCTAATGTGTTGGGAAGTTTCCTGATCGGCTTGGCATTTGTATTTTTCTTCTTAAAATACCCGGCACTGTTTCCACATTGGCGTAGTCAGATTATGATCGGCTTTTTGGGTGCGTTTACGACTTTTTCTACCTTTGCGTTGGAATCCTGGACACTATATCTGCAAGGACACCTTGGGATGGCGATAGCCTATACGATTTCAAGCCTGGTGGCCTGTTTGATGGCGGTAGCGGCAGGTTATAGCATTGCAAAAATGTTGATTTAGTAAATTAGAAATATACAGCAGGCAGGGGAGCTGACAAAATACCCCTGATGATTAAATGAATTCAAATGTGAGTGTGCATCCTGAAATGAAACCGGAGTGCTGCCTCGCTTAATTAATATTAGAGATTTACAGGACGGATCATGCTGGATATAAAACTTTTGCGTACAGACACAGCTGAAGTGGCTGAAAAACTGCGTAAAAAATTCTTTGTTCTCGACGTCGAACGATTTCAAAATCTGGAATCAAAACGTAAGGCGCTACAAATTGAATCGGAAACCCTGACGGCCGAGAAGAAAAAAGCATCCAAGCAGGTTGGTGCATTAATCGCAGAAGGTGTCGCAGTAGAAGATGCTAAAAAGCAGGTTGCTGTAACCTTGCAACAGATCAGCGAAAAGCAGGACGGTTCGGCCGAAGCATTAAAGGTCGTGCAGGATGAATTGGACGCCATGTTGGCAGAAATTCCAAATATCCCGGATGCCTCTGTTCCTGAAGGTAAAGAAGAAGATGACAACGTAGAGGTTTATCGTTGGGGTACGCCTAAAACATTTGATTTCGAACCTAAAGACCATGTTGACCTGGGTGCAGCGATTGCAGGCCTTGACTTTGAAACGGCTGTAAAGATAACGGGTAGCCGCTTCGCCGTAATGACCGGTGAGTTGGCACGATTACACCGTGCTCTGGCACAATTTATGTTGGAAACACATATTGTTGAACATGGTTATACCGAAGCCAATGTTCCATTTATGGTCAATGCTGACTCTTTATTTGGCACAGGGACATTACCCAAGTTTGAAGAAGACCTTTTTAAATTAAGAGGTGAACAGGAATATTACCTGATACCTACGGCAGAAGTACCCTTGTCCAATATGGTTCGGGATACCATTGTAGAAAATCATGAATTGCCACTGCAGTATGTTGCCCATACCCCCTGTTTCAGAAGTGAAGCGGGTAGCTATGGTCGTGATACCCGGGGAATGATTCGACAGCATCAATTTGAAAAGGTTGAAATGGTTCATATCGTTCACCCGGATAAGTCTTTTGAAGCCCTGGAAACAATGTGTGGTCATGCTGAAAAAATTCTTCAGTTATTAGATCTGCCATTTAAGAAGGTGACGCTGTGCGGTGGTGACATGACCTTTGGTGCCTGTAAGACATATGATCTTGAAGTATGGTTACCCGCTCAAAATACCTACCGTGAAATTTCTTCTGTTTCTAACATGGGTGATTTTCAGGCTCGCCGCATGCAAGCCAGATTTCGAAACCCGGAAACGGGTAAGCCACAACTGGTTCACACACTGAATGGTTCTGGCCTGGCTGTGGGCCGAACTCTGGTTGCTGTCATGGAGAATTATCAGCAAGCTGACGGTTCAATCGCTATACCTACGGTATTGAAGCCCTGGATGGCTGGTGTTGATGTTATCAGACCGGCGACCAATAAGTAGAAGGGATCTTCGATGGCAACAGGCAGGGTATATATCGTGGGCGCAGGTCCAGGAGCCCCCGACCTTTTAACACTGAGAGCAGACCGGTTAATCCGGGAAGCTCATGTCGTGTTATATGATGCATTGGTGAGTCCGGAAATATTAAGTCGAATACCGGCACAGGCAGAAAAAGTCTATGTCGGTAAGCGTTCGGCCAATCACCATCTGGCTCAGCAAGCAATCAACCAATTATTGATCAGTTATGCCAAAAAAGGCCTTGATACACTGCGGCTTAAGGGTGGTGATCCCTATGTTTTTGGTCGGGGTGGTGAAGAAGTTGAAGACCTGATCGAAGCAAACATTCCTTTTGAAGTCGTACCAGGAATCACTGCCGCAAGTGGTTGTGCCAGCTATGCCGGCATTCCATTAACCCATCGAAATTATTCTCAATCAGTACGAATGATTACCGCCCATCAAAAGAATGGTAAGTTAGATTTACCCTGGAAAGAACTCGTTTCACCAAACCAGACGTTGGTGTTTTATATGGGCCTAAGTGGATTGTCCAGAATCTGTAGCCAGTTGATTGCTAATGGTGCCGAAGCTTCATTACCCGTAGCCCTGGTCTCAAAGGGGACCACAGAGCATCAGCAAGTATTACGTGGGACACTGAGCACATTGCCAGAGCTGCAAGACATTAAAAAACTACCAGCACCCACACTAATCATAGTCGGAGCCGTTGCCGCATTGGACCTCTCAAGTCACTGAGATTCAAGGTTTGACCTTCTTCAAGATCAAAATGGATACCAGATCAAGCCCGGTATGACATAGGCGAGTCATCCTGCTACCGGATCAAGCCCGACCATCCCGTCATCCTGAACTGGATTCAGGATCCATCTTTAAAACATACAAAGGATCCACCTTAACAATCAAACTGGATACCGGATCAAGCCCGGTATGACGTAGGCGAGTCATCCTGCTACCGGATCGAGTCCGGCATGACGATCTGGAATGACCAGCATGACGCTTAGCCGTTCAACACCCCCTAATTAATTAAACAGGGGTACCAGTTCTCCAAAACCTTCAGCTTCTAAGCGCTTAACGGGGATGAAGCGAAGCGAGGCACTATTGATGCAATAGCGCAGTCCGGTTGGTGCCGGACCATCATCAAATACATGGCCCAGATGGGAGTCAGCATACTTGCTTCTTAATTCAACCCGGGTATAAAAAAGCCTGTTATCTGATTTCTCAATAATAAAGTCGGATGAAATAGGGCGCGTAAAGCTCGGCCAGCCGGTACCGGACTTATATTTATCAAGGGAAGAGAACAGAGGCTCGCCACTGACAATATCTACATAGATACCAGCCTGTTTGTTATCCCAGTATTCGTTTTTAAAGGGTGCCTCAGTGCCTTCGTGCTGAGTGACCTTATACTGCAAACTCGATAGCTGAGCTTTTAGGGTACTATCCTCAGGTTTTACAAAGGATTCAAAAGCCGCCTGATTAATCGGAACCTCAGACATGAAGACAGGAGATGCGCTGTCACTGCGCGTCTGAAAGGTTACCAGCAAGAGCCCAATAATCATGGAAGCTGAGGCCAATGTTGTCCAGCGGTGACGTGTTTTTGAAAAAGATTTAACGGTCATATTTTTAGCCTTTATTTCAATGATGGTCAGTCTGAATACCGCACCACTATGACATAGTACCCGAGTGCAGCATCAGGATAATAGCTTAGTACAACTTGAAATAAATTAGTTCCCGACATACATAGGTTTTACGAAATAAATGGAAAGCTAATCATGACGATAAACGTTTTATGAACCGGGATAACGCCGATTGAGAAGAAAAGCCATAGCATGGCATGGCTTTATATGGATAGCATTACCGGGTATTGGTATCCAGTTCACCAATCGCTGAATCTCTTCTTGAACGTTGATCATCTGGATTATTGTTGTAACCGGGAGCTGAAGAACAAGCGACCAAAAACAGTAAGGTGATCATAACGACGGGTAATCGACCCAATTTTTTCAGCATGTTTAAACTCCATTTTATAAATTGTTGTGTCAAATTTAACCCATAGGTAAAATAATTCAACATTTAACGAGAGGCGGTTAATATTGAGTTCATAACTTACCGTTTTTTATACGAAGGAATCTGTACCTTCCAGATAATAGCGACGGCCCTTAATAAAAATGCCAGGGTAAACGAAGCGATTGCCGCGACAGCACTGGGCAACTCCAGCCAGGTCAAAAAATAGAAGGTCGATGCACCAAAAACTGTTGCTGTTACATAGAGTTCTCGTTGACCTAAAATGAGAGATTCACTGCACAGAACATCCCGGATAATGCCTCCAAATGTGGCTGTTATGACTCCCATGCAAATGGCCACAAGAGGCGGTGCTGATTGTGACAGGGCAATACCTGTGCCTGTCACACAAAAAAGAGAAATACCAAGGGCATCCATCCATACTAGTGCACGGGTTCTGGAGGCAAGCAGCGGCACTACAAAATAAGTGATACTGGTAACAATAAGACATAGCGCAATGAATGTCGGATCTTTAATCCAATAAACCGGTGTTAACCCGAGTAAAACGTCCCTGATGGTGCCACCACCCAAGCCGGTAGCCGTACCTATTAGCATGAAACCAAGAATATCCATTCCTTTTCGAGCAGCATCCAACGCACCAGAGATTGCAAATACTGCAATACCGAACAGTCCAAACCAATTGACTAACAAGCTGTAATCGACATTCATAGTATGTAAGCCCGAAGGGGGTTTATGGGATATACGAATGGTTGAATTTACGCATTATCAGCTAGAAATGCCATACCAACACCGCTGATTTTTAGCTCAAAGTTACTAATGTCATAATGGTCACTCGTCTTTGACTGCGCATAAATCGATATTATGTGGGTTGCTACCTTTGTAATATCCCCCCGAGGAATTTATCTCTATAATGAGGCCATTATTTTTTGTCTTTAGGATGCAAATCTCTGTGGAAAACCTTTACCAACTCGCCGAAGACTGTTTTTTAACGGCAGATCCAGAATTAAAGATTGCACGTACTAATGAAGTTGCCAGTCAGTGGTTTTCAGGAGAGTTGGAATGGCTGGAAGGGGAACCCCCCAAGAATCTGGAGCAACCCGGTCGTTTGGATAAACCAGAAATAGTCATGCCCAGAGATTTGAAAAAAAGAAAGCCCCATACCGAAACAGGCCGCGCGGCATTAATACATTCACTTGCTCACATTGAATTAACCGCTGTTAATCTGGCCTGGGATGCTATCTACCGATATCGTGGCATGCCCAAAGAATATTATGCCGATTGGATCCAGTGCGCGCGTGAAGAGTCCGGTCATTTTCAACTGCTAAGGCAAAAGCTGATTAGCATGGGATTCGACTATGGCAGTTTCGATGTCCATGGAGAATTATGGAAAATGGCAGTAACCACAAAAGACGATCTGGGCGATCGTATGGCGATTGTACATCGGGTATTTGAAGCCAGAGCCCTGGATGTTATTCCACACACCTTGAGCCGTTTCGATCAAATTAATGATACAGACATGGTAAAAATACTGACACTTATCTGTAACGATGAAGTGGGGCATGTAAGCTCGGCAAGCCAATGGTTTCGTTATCGGTGTGAACAACAGGGGTTGAATCCAGATACCACCTTTGTTGAGCTGCTGAAACAGTATCTAACCAGTCCTATAGCAGGCCCATTTAACTATGACGCCAGAATGCAAAGTGGATTTAATCAATTTGAACTGGATTATCTTGACAGCCAATGCCCTATCCAGAAACGTCAGGCTGAAAAGGCAAAAGGATAGGCGTTGTTACTCTGTACGAAACAAATGATCTTTTAGGCAAATTGATTGCCTGAAAACAGGATTGTTTTTATCACCTTTTCTTTGAACCTGTCAATATCATACCAGGCTTCCTCTTCTGTTAGACCACCTTCAGCTGAACAGAGGAGTGTATGATTGGATCGTAGAGATCTCTGAGTGGAATATCTGAAATAGAGTGCTCCCGAATTAGCTGGTTTAAAATCCTCTGATAAATAGATGGCCACATTGAGTCATAATCCTGCTATAAAAGACTGAAAAATTAGATTCAGTTCGTTAGAGTATAGATAGTCGTTTCAGGATTAAGAATAATGCGTATCCCAAACATACAAGCTGATCAGTTAGATCCAAATGAATTGGGTATCATCAATAGTGCTATGGTGCTGATGATCCGTACCGGCTTTAAACAAGTCACCATGCAGCATATTATTCAGTCTTCTGATGTATCAAAAACACTGATGTACCGCTATTTTGCATCCAAAGACGATGTGATCTGTCGAATATTATTGGCCAATGAAATGGATTTAAGTGAACGGTTTGATTCCTGGCTGGTAACAGAGCAGGTTGCGGATGTTTTCGACCGATATGTACAATTTTTGATCAAATGTCCACAGAAATATCGACTGTTACAGCAGCTTGAAACTCATGTTGATAGCTTGGAAGACAATGCCCTTGCAAATCAATGGCAGAGGCTAAAAGACCGAAATATTGCACGTTTTGATATTCAGTTGCAGGCACACAACTGGGTAACAAACCTGCCATCTAACGAATGTAAGACAATGCAGATATTATTAAAGGAATTGGCACTGAATTATAATGTTGATGCAATAGCAAATGAATCCTTATCATTTAATACTGTCAAACAAAGACTGTTAAACCTATTTAATGTACCCATTCGGTAGAAGAGAAAATTATGGATCTGGCAGCACTGGAAAAAAATCTTTCTGATAAACAGGCACCGGTTCATTTATGGAATCCGGAATACTGTGGTGATATCGACATCTTTATAGATCGTGATGGTCGTTGGTTTCATGAAGGTGGCGAAATAAAGCGATTATCATTGGTTAGGTTGTTATCCACAGTCTTGAAAAAGGAAGGGGATACCTGGTATCTCGTCACTCCGGTTGAAAAGATGGCTATAAAGGTAGCGATGCAACCCCTGATATTAATTGATGCTGAGTTAATCGATGGTATTTGGGTATTTGAAGCCAAAACCGGAGAAAAAGTTGCCTTGTCTGACCAGCATCCAATGAAAATAATGGAACACCCCGACGGGGAAATGTATCCGTCAATTTGGATTCGAGGCGAACTATACGCCCATTTTCATCGTAATCTGTATTATCGTATGGCAGAGCATTGTGAGTTAAAAACCTCGTTAAAACATCAACAGGGAGTTGATTTTTTGTTATACAGCAATGGCAAAAACTGGTTGTTTGGAGAAGCGATAGACAGTTAACCAATTGATTTAAATTAGTATTATTTATGCCAGTGTGGTTTTATTGTTGAATCAATAGTGTTTGAAACGCAGGATAATTCAAAATAAAAACAGGACTAAAATGCCAAATCCGATATTAACCCTAAAAAGAATACTTCAGGAATCCTCGCGTGTTGAGTGCCAGGATTCTATGGTAGATGGGTTGGTAAAAGAAATTAAAGTAGCCATCAATGTTGATGTTTGTAGTCTCTATCTTAGATACGAAAATGATGTGGTTCTCTCCGCTACTGAAGGCTTGCTACCTACGGCTGTGGGTAAAATAAAAATGCCTATGGGCAAAGGACTGGCTGGTACCATTGCATCGAGCCAGCACCTGCTAAACCTGGAAAATGGCGCTAACCATTCCGCCTATATCTATTTTCAGGAATCTGGCGAAGAACAGTATCAGGGATTTTTAGGTGTTCCGCTCATTTTTCAAGGCCAGACCATTGGTGTACTGGTTGTTCAGGTATTAGAACCCCGCAAATTTACCGAAGAAGAAGAAGCCTTTATGGTGACCCTGGCCGCTCATCTGGCAGGTAACCTGGGGCACAACCTATCGCAGGAATTGTTTGATCAAAGTCAGCCTCTTGATCAGGTCAAGCGGTTAAAAGGTATACGGGGTGCTCCGGGCATTGCGATAGCACCGGTATTGCTTATTAAAGATGAAAAAAATCTTAATGAATTTGACCAGCCGCTCAGTCAGGGGTTGCAGGTAGAAAAATACCGTCTGTATAGTGCCATTCAATCGACCCTGGCAGAATTGGATGCTCAAAAGGAACGGTATTCAAGCGATACCAACGAGACCCTCAATGCCCTGTTAGAAGTGTATATTATGCTTCTGGACTCATCGGAGTTATCGGATGCTTTTAATCAGGAACTGTCGAAGAACGTCTCTGCAGAAGTTGCCATCAAAAATGCATTTAATGACAAAATTGCCTATTTTCAGGCACTGGACGATCCCTATCTAAAAGCACGAGCAGATGATTTTAAGGTATTGGCATCCAAGGTATATCGGCAACTATCGAATGACCATATTGTTCATGTTGAGCTAAAAGAACCGGTTATTTTAGCGGGTAAGATGCTCAGTGTGTCTCATTTAGCGCGTTTCGATATAAAACAGATTGTTGGTATTTTGTCACATGACGGTTCGGCGCTATCTCATATCAGTGTATTAGCCAGTGCCCTAGGAATTCCAGCGGTTGTTGGCCTTGATTATAGTGCCTTGCAGCGTATGGGCGACCAGGAAATTATCATGGATGGTAATAGAGGTCTGGTCATTGTTAATCCACCTGAACCCGTTTTTAAAGCCTATGAGCGCATTCAAAAACAAGCTAAATCACTGGATCATAGCTTAAGCTTTCTGAAAGATATGCCGGCAGAAACCCGTGATGGTATAAAAATAGATTTGCTATCCAACACCGGATTATTAGCTGATATAGAGCCCGGATTACAGCGTGGCTCAGAAGGAGTAGGGCTTTACCGTTCAGAAATTCCCTTCATGGTGAACTCTCATTTTCCCACTGAAGAAGAACAATTTAAGATCTATAGAAAAATATTGAAGTCCTATCATCCTAAACCCGTAGCCATGAGAACCCTGGATATTGGAGGTGATAAACCATTACCTTATTTTCCTATTCATGAAGAAAATCCGTTTTTAGGTTGGCGCGGTATTCGGTTTAGCCTGGACTATACCAACATATTATTAGAGCAAATACGCGCCATGCTTCTGGCATCGGAAGGCTTACATAACTTATCCATTATGATGCCGATGTTTAGCCGGGAAGACGAATTAACACGGTTTATCACTATTATTGATCAGGCAATAGAGCAGCTTCAACAGGAAGGCCATCAAATAGAACGCCCTAAAATTGGCGTCATGATTGAGGTACCCTCAGCCATCTGGTTGATCAATCGAATTCGTAACAAAATTGATTTTATTTCCATAGGTTCCAATGATTTAACCCAGTATTTACTGGCTGTTGATCGCAACAACTCCAGAGTAGCGCCCCTGTTTGACTATTTTCATCCATCGGTATTAATGGCCCATAAAACCGTTATTGAAGAAGCCAACCGATTGAATATTAATGTGTCAGTCTGTGGCGAGATGGCAGGCGATCCACTGGCAATTGTGTTGTTAATTGGTATGGGCTTAAAACAATTAAGTATGTCAGCGTTTAAACTTCCGAAAATAAAAGCAATCATCAGACACCTGGACGCTAAAGAATGTCGGGCTATTTTAAGTAAAATCATGTCAATGAATGATGAAAAGAAAATGCGAACCCTGCTAGTTGAGTTTTTAGAGTCTAATGGCGCAGAAGAATTGTTATAAAAATTAAAACACCAGAGTAATCGTTGTGCACTTAGTTTTTGAATGCAAGATGGATCCTGTATCCAGTACAGGATGACGATTGTGGTAGTGCCGTCATACCGGGCTTGACCCGGTAACAGGATGACTCGCCTACGTCATGCCGGGCTTGACCCGGTATCCATTGTGAATTTGAATGTGGAGCCTGACTTATTCGTAAGATGGATCCTGTATCCAGTACAGGATGACGGGGGTAGTGCCGTCATACCGGGCTCGATCCTCGCTACAGGGATGTAGCTTATTAGAACAATGCATCGCTTCATGGACGTAGCATATAAGAACAACGCAGGAGCAGTTGTCGAGGAGCATATTGTCGGGGTATCCATTGTGAATTTGAATGTGGAGCCTGACTTATTCGTAAGATGGATCCTGTATCCAGTACAGGATGACAAAGTGGTAGGCCGTCATGCCGGGCTTGACCCGGTAGCAGGATGACTCGCCTACGTCATACCGGGCTTGACCCGGTATCTATTTTGACTTTTAAGATGGATCCTGTATCCAGTACAGGATGACGAAAGTGGTAGGCCGTCATGCCGGGCTTGACCCGGTAGCAGGATGACAGGGACATCTATCGTCAAAAATAATCAGGCAGTATGATATTCATTGCCACTAGACAGCATTAAAATAGAGAATATCAATGCAGAGTAGCACTGACAGAATACACAGGAAGCTCGGCCTTGTTCTGGCTGTCAGATCCTGTCCAGGAATATATCGCAGCGACGGTGTTGCTTTGACGAAATGATTCAATAATCTGATTAACAGATCGCTTTGCGCTACTACGTACGACTAAAAACTGTTTAGGATTAATTCCATAGAACTGGCACTGGTTCCTACTGGGAATTTCTGTAGGATCAATCAAAACAACCCAGCCTTTACCAGAATAGTTCCGAGCAATATCAAAACCCACCGCAGAAATCCAGGATAAATTCAGGTTTCCTTGTGCATAATCGCTATCAAATAAAGGTAATGAGTGCATAACTAATCTCCAGTCCATGTATGCTTATACAGTATGTGTATTAATATACAGTAAAATAATAAGTGTGCAACATTTACTGTATAAAAAGTCAGTAGTATTTTGCATCTAGATCCTGAATTATTTTAAAGATGGATCCTGAATCCGTCATGCCGGGCTCGATCCGGTAGCAGGATGACTCGCCTACGTCATACCGGACTTGACCCTCGCTACAGGGATGTAGCTTATTAGAACAATGCATCGCTACATGGACGTAGCATATAAGAACAACGCAGGAGCAGTTGTCGAGGAGCATATTGTCGGGGTATCCATTTTGACCTTTAAGGTGGATCATTTGTATGTTTTAAAGATGGATCCTGAATCCAGTTCCACTAGTGTCCGGTTAAATTATTCATAATCATTCGTTAGGCCTTGCATTCTCAGCATTTGAACGGAAAATACTAATGAGAGACTCAAAAAGGCCTGAAACCATGTACTCT
>Ga0224506_10001305_pt1 | contig 18038 bp, 18 predicted proteins | sample SF_Jan12_sed_USG_2_FD_169108 | JGI IMG/M metagenome (GOLD analysis project Ga0224506, IMG submission 169108) | Sediment microbial communities from San Francisco Bay, California, United States - SF_Jan12_sed_USGS_8_1 | ecosystem: Environmental > Aquatic > Marine > Sediment | place: USA... | reverse complement strand
GATCCCGTACCAATTTCCAACACGACGTCTTCAGTCGTAACATCAACCAAATCCGTCATTAATGCAACCATATAAGGCTGCGAAATGGTTTGTCCATAGCCAATTGACAACGGTCTGTTTTCAAATGCAAATTCCTTGTCCTCCACAGAAACAAACGCTATTCTGTCAACGGCTTGCATCGCTTGCATGACACGTTCATCAAATACTTCTCTTCCCGTGTATGATGCGGTAATTTTCGCTTCTTGCCGGATAACATCTAGCATATGTTTTTGTTTGTCATTCATGATATTGCAACTTAATACATGCGGACCAATCCGCCCCTTCCCTATTTTATACACCAAAAATTCCTTGGTAAGGATGATCAGCGGACAAATACTAAAAATTGTCACGACCAACGCGGGGGCTGTGATTGATTTTCAGATTTTTGCTGAGCAAACAGGTAATGAATTATTGTAGATGCCCAAAACAGACGATAAATTTATATTTATCCTACAAAAGAAATAAGCTTTTCTCAGTGTTATTTGTATTTAACTGCGCCCATCAAAACACCGGTACAGCACAAAAACAGTTCTGCGTAAAAACACCCGCAACTCTGGTGTCCGTATCCGCATCCAAAACCATTACCAGCAAATATTTGTGATTTGGCTTCTTAATAACCGTCTCGGCAATACCCGGTGTAATGCCAGCAATGGCTAACAGCTGTTCAGGAAATAAGGAAGGAATATTAGCAGGCAGATGTACAATCAGAATTTAAAAATAAGTATTATACTTGCCGTATCTTGGCGGTTCTGTTTCAAAAATTTGCAATGATTTAAACTCATTCTTAATGGTAAAACCGTATCTACCAAACTATATCGTAACAGTATACAAACTACCCTGAAACCTGTTCATTAATATATATGCTTTTCAAAGCGGCGTAATTGGCATAGAAGGTATCAAGTTTTGGATGACCATCAGGAAAAGTTTTTTCCATAATGACAATTGCGCGCTGATATAACGGATCAGCTTCAGCATATTTACCCAATACTCGATACAACCCAGCCAAATTGTTTAACGCGATTGCAACATGCTGGTGCATTGCTCCCAACTTGTCTTCCCATATTTTTAAACTGCGCTGATACAACAGCTCGGCTTCAGCATATTTACCATGCGCTCGATACAACCCAGCCAAGTTATTCAGCGCGGCAGCAACATGCAGGTAATCTTCCCCCAGCACCAATTTACCAAGTGCGGTTGTAACATCTGATTGACCTGCTCTCGGTTTGTCTTCACATATCGTTAAACTACGCTGATACAATGGCTCGGCTTCAGCATATTTGCCTTGTGCTTGATACAGCCCCGCTAAATTGTTCAGTGCGGTTGCGACATCCGGGTGATTCTCCCCAAGCTTGTCTTCGCTTATCATTAAACTACGCTGATACAATGGTTCAGCTTCAGTATATTTTCCCTGTGCACGATACAACCCGGCTAAATTGTTTAGTGCAACGGCGACATCCAGATGATTCTCCCCAAGCTTGTCTTCGCTTATCGTTAAACTACGTTGATACAATGGCTCAGCTTCAGCATATTTGCCCTGTACTCGATATAACCCCGCCAGACTATTCTGTATTAATGCTGTATCAAGAGATGTTGCACCCAATAAGGATTCAGCAACTCCCAGCGCTTTTTCCCACAATGGCACGAGCTGCTCCCATGCATAAGCCTTATGAAACACTTCTCCACGTGTACAAGCCCAAGCTGGAAATTTCTTGGCGTCCAGTTGTTGTAAATGGTAGCTGGCCTCCATCAACGCTTGCTTATGCGTTTCCGTGATATCAGTTGCTTGCCCTAATGATGTCAATTTGTTGTCGTACAACTCAAACAAATATTGATGGATTACGCCAAACAACGCTGTCTCGTCGTTGTGTTGCCTGTCTTGCAGATAATCTCGCATCAATGCATGTAAGTACCAGGTTTCATCCTCCTGCCTCCAGAAAGAATAATCCGTTAGTTGCTTAAAGTTTATGCTGGTTTCTCCACCGAGAAATTTTTCAGCCAATTGACTCACCAGCGTCTCATCTACAAAACGGGCATGGGCAACAACTTGCAGTGCACAACGGATACTTTCATCCAAATGATCGGTAAAATATGCCAAAATTTCCTGGTGGTTACCACCAAAATTATTGGCATTAGGTTGGATATTTTGCTTTTTCAGACTGTCGTATAAGTCAACTTGTAAATCGAGAAAAAAAGGTGAATTTTCAACAGCTTCAGTGATGGCATTACGCACATCTTCTTCGACGATAGGAACTTGTTGTAGAAATTTATCAGCATCTGACTGTGATAAGCCACTCAGTAAGTGCGATTCAATATTTTCGGCCCAATCCGCATCAATCTCCGCCCAATTCAGCTTGTCACGCCCTAGCAAGACAAATAAGACACCTTGCGTTTTTTCCACCAGCCTACGTACCCACGCGTCAACATGTATAGCTTCAACCTCTGTTTTAGTTGGTTGATCGCGCCACAGCGCTTCGTAGCTATCGCATAATATAACCAGGCGACGGTTTTGCTGCACCTGCCCGCTTTCTTTATCAAACAACCAATCAGACAGATCAGCGCCCAAATAAGTAGGTAGTGCAGTCAGCAGTTTGTTCTGATCCAGCATATCCAGCCCTCTCAATACATCTCTGCCACGCCGCCGCCACCAATTGTAATTCTCGGCACTAAATTTCTTACCGTATTTGTAAAGAAAGTCTACACCGGGCATTTCGTCAACAAGATCGCTGCTTATTATTTCAATATCTTGCAGGATACTACTAGGTTGCTCGAATAATTCCGGATGCGTAACTTGTAGAGGGTGGCCTGGTTGGGTAAATGAAAAATAGCGCGCAAAGGCTATGTCAAATGCTGGAAACGGAATATTACATTGCTTTGCCAGTTGCAGACGAATCTCCAACAAAGCATTGGCTATTGAACGATGCGCCGTCACTTCAAAATCTAGCTTGGCCCAACCTAATTGATTGTTTTGTTCTTGCTCATGCGCTAGTGCTAAGACGTATTGTTCACATAAAGCTGTTTTTCCCTGGCCGCCAATACCATAAAAATTTAGAATACGGTATTGATCTCTCGATTGCGGCTCATGCACTGCGCTGATGAATGATTCTTTAGGAATCTCTCGATCAGTAAAAACATGTTGAGCAATAAATATATTTTGTAGCTGGCTAAGACTGCTAGTCATAATTGTTTTACCCTTAACAATATAAGAACTGTCAGTACATTGAGTAAGGCAAATATAAAATACTGGAGTTACTCTATATCTACGGTCTCATACGCCAATATATTAGCAAAAACTTTATAAATTACAGTAGATTAAATAAAAATATAGGTTTATATAAAACTTATAACAAGACTGTCGCGTGGGGACATTATGCACTAACATGTATATGTGCTACATATTGACACGCCACAACCTTGCCTTGGTAAGAGATAACACTAAATGAACTATTGCCCAGGTTGAGGAACTACTTGTAACCAACCATCAGGACATTCTTTAATGTACGGGTAATAACCTTCCGGGTTGCGACAATAGTGCCAATAGTTGGTCTGGGATTCATCTGGTTCGGCAGGTGTTTGTTCAATATAAACCGGGGGAGTTACAGGCGCGACCACTACCGGCGGATAATAAGCTGGCGGATAGAAAAAAGGATTGCCAAAACCGTAACCACCATAATAGCCTGGGCCATAAAAACCACTTCCATAATAATCCCAGTAGCCTCCGCCTATATTGATACCAATATGACTATGACTGTGGCCATGTCCATGACCGCCACGCGCCCAAACTGAGTTACTTGATACGACAACCAATGCAAATAAAATGATTGCCATACATATTAATTTTATCTTTTCCATGCAACACTCATTTTGAATGAATTAAGTTATTTCCAAGTACCTAGAGAAATTACAATTAATTCTCATCAATGAGTGACACGGTAAAGTTTTCAGGTCAGAACGTGAATTCTAATGAGCACTTGCAAGCTAACATCAGGATTCACAATGAAAAGATGAGAAATTTTAGCTATCAGACAGCGGCCCATGAATGAACCAAGGTTTCCTTAAATACTCATTTATAAGAAAACTAACATATTTAGACCTCACCTGCAGTACTTTTTATATCCCGCATAATGGTAGTTATTTATAGTTAGTTTTCGGGCTTGAGTAAGTCATAGAAAGAACCTTGATTCAGACTAATCCCTGCAAACTACTACACTCAAGAGTTTATTAAGGCAATTTATGTCCTCTTGATTCATCACTTAAAAAAACAATTTGCCTGAATCTGTTGACTCATAATTTCCATCTGTTTGACCGGATAGATAATTACACACAGTTGATAGAGACCTTGACTCTCCATGTCTCTAAAAAAAAGCTCGCATGCAAAATTCGTCCCATGCTTACTCACTACTTTGAATGGATGCCGTTCACGTGAAAGTTCACGCAAATAAGGATTAACTCGCTGCATTTGCACCAACTTGATTTCTGCAAGTTGCGGAAATACCTTAGAAATATGTTGACCCATCAATTCGCTAGGCGAATAATCAAGCAATTCTCCAGCGGTATTATTACAATCACGAATCATACCGTTATCTTGGATTTTCAGCATCGCTTTTTCTTCTAAGCGAGCTCTTCTTCTATTTTCAAACTCGATTTGCTTATTACTTAAGCAACCGTTCATTGAATCTTTCGCTTCTACAATCTTCAAATACCCCAACTCATGTATAGGTTTGCATTTGCTGCCATTAACTATTGTTAATTCACTCTTTGTATTTATAACTTGTTGATTTGTTGCCTTCATCTAAAGCCCCTTTTGCCCTATATAAACTATACCAAAAATCTCTACTAATTCCTTGTGCTTTCATCTTATGCCTATAACACCGACGGTTTATTATATGAAAGTTATAAATAGAGACATGCCGTTTATATATGCAATTTCTATGCCATAATTATTAACCGATATATATCATATACTTAGATAAACCCTAAACAAAAAAACAGAACCAAATGTTGCTTAAAACAGACTAGTAATCATTAATACAATTTAACAGTTTGTTTTACCTATATTTTATTTGTCTCCAAATGGAGACAAATGCCAAATAACATACAGTAGTCGTTGGTCATGTAAACAATACCAAAGCATTTTTTGGCGTCATTTGAGCAAACTAAAAGCACGTAAAGAAAGCAAACTACCATTATCGACAGAACTGCCTTCCATAGTTTAATTTCCTGAGTTCTAGTTTCTTATAACCGCATTTTTTAAATTACATTAACCTTCACATGCTTTATTATAGCGAAAACGATTTGTCTTACTCTCTTTCAGAAAATGCATAAGATTAACAAAGAACTAGATGCCCGAGGCCTGACTTGCCCATTACCAATATTGCGCACCAAACAATCACTCGCCGAAATGACCAGCGGGGAAGTTTTAAAGATTATTGCAACTGACCCAGGCGCTGCGATTGATTTTCAGGTTTTTGCCGAACAAACTGGCAATACATTATTATCGATGTCAGAAACCGACAATGAATTTACATTTTTTCTGAAAAAAAAATAGGCTTTTTTCTTGCGTACTCTTGCGTACTCTTGCGTACAGACAGCTTTCCATAAAAAATACCCACACGTACATTAGTATCCTCGTGCAGGGTGTAACCACACTCAGTAGAAACTCCGCCGCAAACAACAAGCCCCGCTCATTTCCTACATGACAAAGGGACTTGCCTCAAAGCAAAGGGACTTGCCTCAAAGGCATAACGCGCAACAACGTCAATAAACACGATGACGATCATTAAGACACATAAACAGATAACCAACCCGCAAACCAACCAAAAGTACCAGATAGTTTACCGGTGATTTGCTCAAACCTACGCAGCGCGTTCATGTAAGCTATTTAATCGCCTGCAATGGTCATACGGTCAATTAGAATTGAGCCACTTTGTTTTGAACCACGCACAACAACATCATTACCAATTGCAGCTATACCAAGAAATATGTCCTTTAAATTACCTGCGATTGTGATTTCTTCAACTGGATAGCAGATCTCACCATTCTCAACCCAAAAACCTGAAGCGCCACGCGAGTAATCGCCTGTTACAGCATTAACACCATGCCCCATCAACTCAGTCACCAGTAAACCGGTGTCCATCTTTTTCAACATTGCATCAAAATCCATCGGCGCAGCATTTGTAATCGTCAAATTATGGATACCCCCCGCATTCCCGGTCGTCTTCATACCGAGTTTACGCGCTGAATAACTGCCTAGAAAATAACCTTGTACGATACCATTTTCAACAATATTGCGTTCAACTGTGCTCACGCCCTCATCATCAAATGCACTACTGGCCAGACCTTTATGAATATGCGGTAACTCACGAATTTGAATATCTGGCGCAAAAACCTGTTGACCCATACTATCCATCAAAAAAGATGATTTGCGATAAAGGCTGCCCCCACTCACCGCCGAAGCAAAATGCCCCATCAGACCTGAAGCAATGGGTGCCTCAAAGAGTACCGGCACCTCACAGGTAGCAATTTTCTTTGCGCCCAGACGCGCCACTGTACGTGCGCCAGCCTTCTGACCAATCTGTTCAATTTGCTCTATATCCGTCGCATCACGTGCAACGCTATACCAATAATCCCGCTGCTTACTGTCACCCTGTTCGGCAATGACGATACAACTGACGCTATGGCGTGATAACGGATACCCGCCCATGAAGCCTAAACTATTAGCATAGACAAACTGTGTTTCGCCCACAGAAATACTCGCCCCCTCCGAATTGGTAATACGTTCATCTACCGCAAATGCTGCTTGCTCACAATTTTGAGCGCGTTCAATCGCCTCCTCAACGGACAAATCCCAAGGGTGATACAAATCCAAATCTGGAAAAGTCTGCGCCAATAATTCTGCATCCGCCAAACCAGAGCAATCATCCTCAGCGGTATAACGCGCAATAGACAATGCCGCAGCCACAGTATCGCTAATGGCTTGCGGTGAAAAATCTGACGTGCTGGCATTACCACGATTCTTGCCAATATAAACCGTGACAGAAAGCCCTTTATCACGATTGTATTCAATGGTCTCAACGGCATGCTGGCGGACTGTTACCGTCTGACCAAAACCATCCGAGACATTCGATTCACAAGCCGTCGCACCGCCCTGTTTGGCTTGCGCCAAAATATCTCGGGCGATTTGTTGCAGGGTGGCAAAAGGGTAGGAAAACCTTGAATCTGAGGCAGGTAATTTATTCATATAACGTGACACAAAAAGAATTTAGACTGAAATAAACAAATTTCAGCCATCAAAAAATTAATTAAATGGAATTAACGGTATGATAGCAGCTTCTTGACACAGCATTACACAGGTTAACGTGCAAAATCATTCGGAAAACGACAACGAACCAGAAGATCGGCCCAGCAAAACGCAGCGAAAGAAAGCCATGCACGCATTGCAGAATATCGGCGAACAATTGGTAGAACTCGATACGAAGAAATTAGAAGAACTTAATCTACCTGAAATATTAATGAACGCAGTTCTTGAAGCCAAACAAATCAAGAAACATGGCGGTCGTCGCCGCCAGATGCAATATATCGGTAAAGTAATGCGAAACATTGACGTGCTACCCATTCAGGAAAAACTCGACGCCTGGCAACAAACATCCATACAACAAACTGGCCGCCTACATCAATTAGAACGCTGGCGTGAGCGCCTATTAACCGACGAAAACGCACTAACAGAGTTTGCCGAGAAATATCCTGATGCTGATTTGCAGCACTTGAGAGCCTTGGTGCGTAATGCTTTGAAAGAAAAACAAGCCAATAAGCCACCGAAAAATTTTCGGCTGCTGTTTCAAGAATTGCAGAAATACCTTTAGGTTAACGATTGATCAGAATAGGGTTTGAATTCAATTTTCAATCAACACTGACCCCATTGACTCCGGTTAGGCCATTACTCATTAACATACCTTAAATGAAGCTTTTGAGGGAAATTCAGTTTTCCACTATTAACCTTTTCCCAAACTGATGACAATGACAAATTAGGCCATAGATCAGAAACAAAGTGAATATGAACACCGTGTTCCCAATGATTATTTTCTTCTGTTCTATCTTTGTCATCAAAGTAAAACAAACTCCAATATTTGTGGTCACTGGTGTAGAAAAGGTGTGCAGCTCTTACCCTCTGCTCTTTTGGTAACTGAAATACCTTATTTGCAAATTTTTTCGCTTCTCTGGTTTTAAATCTACCAATCCCATTACTAGAAATTGCTTCTTGTTCTTTCTCATTTGGTATTAAGTGAGCGGGGATTATCCGATCAAAGTGGTTTGCATAGATATAAGGACCTAACGCGTTATTTTGTGCAGCGAGTATAAGCGCTACCAATTCCTGCTGATAAATAACTATATTCCTAGCGTGTTTTTTCAACTCATTCTAAGACTTGAAATTGAACATTACAAGCAAATCATTGAAATTATCTGTGGGATATCTCATACGTTCATTGTTGGCCTAACAAGTTATTATATGGTTTCCGTATATCTTCCATACTTTTGGCATTAACAGCAATAAAATTGTTACGTTTGTCAGGTTTTCTTGCTAACTATCATCCTAAATGAATTGATAGTCAGATATGAAGATCATGACAGTACTGCCTGTCTCATATTGGTTTAGCCAGATTATTGGAAATTTATTCAAAGGGGTTCTAGGGATACTATATTTAATTATTCTACCAACATATTAGATAGGAATTAGGACTACACATACATTAACTCAACCGTCTAGCAAAACCCCAATATGCGCTGCCACGCAACGTGCCAACGACTCAAGCTCATACCCACCTTCCAATGCTGACACGATACGCCCTTGGGCATATTTATCAGCCAATTCTTTAATTTGTTGTGTGATCCAAATGTAGTCCTCATCACACAATTGCAGTTGTGCCATGTCATCATCTTGGTGCGCGTCAAATCCGGCCGAGACAAAAATCATCTCTGGTTTAAACTTTTCCAGCGCTGGCATCCAGTAGTCGTTCACCGCTTGGCGAAAAACACGCCCATCTGAGCCAGGTGACAAAGGCACGTTGATAATATGTTTGTTGCCACTGTCAGCACCCGAATAAGGATAAAAAGGATGTTGAAACGTTGAGCACAACATGACACGCGGATCATTATGGAAAATTTCTTCAGTGCCATTACCATGATGCACATCAAAATCAACAATGGCCACACGTTGCAAACCATGCTGTGCGATTGCATGCGCAACACCAACTGCCACATTATTAAAGATACAAAAACCCATGGCACGGGCTGACTCGGCATGATGTCCGGGTGGACGCACAGCACAAAATGCATTATTAACTTCTTGCGCCATCACCAGATCCGTAGCCAATACAACCGCACCTGCTGCCCGCAACGCTGCCTCCCAAGTAGATGGGTTCATTGCTGTATCAGGGTCAAGATAAGCCAAGCCTTTAGCTGGAGCAGTTGATTGTATGTCTTCGATATAAGCTTTTGGATGAACGCGCACCAATTGTTCGATGCTTGCTAAGGGTGCCTCATGACATTGCAGTTGAGAAAACAAACCTGAAGTTTGCAATTGATGTGCAATGGCCACTAATCGCCGCGGGCTTTCCGGATGATAAGCACCCATTTCATGTTTAAAACATTCAGGGTGGCTAATATATGCTGTCAAAAGATTTTCCCTTGCCATATTAAGTAATTACCAAAGACACCTAGATTGCTACGTTAAAATTTTATTAAATTCTTTGATTACGCCCATTGTTACTTCCCTTGCACAAATTATCTTTATAGTTTATACAAAAAATATTATTGGGCGTGTTTAATCATAAACACATTGCAGGTCAATACAAAAAGCTATTTTTTGTATTGTTTTTTTGGAACGATAGGAGTATCTGATGAATGAGTATATAGCTGAACTTTTAAATTTATTTTCTTTTGACCAAATTATAAATAGGGACTGGTTAGATATCGCATTAATTGTGGCACCGTCTGTAATTTTAATTCTGGCACTACTGGGTTATCTTTTTTTTGTAAAATCCAAAAAATGGAGAATCACAGTTTACGCTACGTGCCTGGTGCTTACCCTGACCATCTTACCTTACGAATTGCTTCGCCAATCAACTGAAATGTCTAGAGCTGATGCCAATGTTGATGAAATACAAGATGGCCTGAAAGAATTATTAACTACTGCAAATTTAGAACACATAAGCGGCATAACCAATAAAGCAGTTGCCACAGAGATTCTCGATGAGATGATCCAAGGACTTGGCCAGGAAAAGAAGAAAGACCTTATCCTAATCTCTTGGCTAATGGCCGAGAATGACAGAATGTCTCTCAATCAATTTGAAAACAAACAAGAATCGCTAGCCAATGACATCAAATTAAGCTTAAACGATACCAAATCAGAAATCATTGATTCCAGAACACCGGTAGAGAAAATTTCTGATGATATTGTGACCCGACTAGATAGTGATGTTAATTATCTTATTGAAAATAAGATGCAATCATTTAAGCACGAGATTAATCATTCACTGGATACTTTCCAGCAGGGTATTAATTCATTTATTCAAACTGAACTAAATTCCTATGAAGAAAAATTGTCCGCGATTACTGAGAAGAATACTGAAGAGTTGAGAGGCTATGCCCAAAAAGCCGAGCAAGCTTTTTCTCAACAAGTAAATAAAACAAATAAAGATTCAATACAACGATTGGATGACACTAAGCTCAGTATTGAAAGCATCAATACTGCGATTAGAAAAATCAATCTGGACAATGTAATGCAACAAGTTAAACAACTGTCTAATTCTGTGGAAGATTCTCAAAGAAAAAGCAGTATTATGTTCGAATACAATGAGTGCCTAAGATCTATTACCTTATTTGACTTAACTGGTAAAAAAGAACAATGCAGAGAAGCATTTAGTGAAAAAATGGCGAGTTTATAGCGCCACATCTAAAACTAATTTGGCCCGACAGAGACTTTTGCCGGGCCAAATTTGAACTTAAAATAGCCAATTAATCTCGATAGGCTTCTGGCACCAAGCGGATATGATGAATCCATAGTCCACCCTCTTTAGCTGGTGCAACCCTAATCTCATGGTGTTCCCCACGATGTACTAACACACCCATCGGCACAGGCACTGGTTCTGCTGCACCATTTTTATTACAACCTTTCCCAGGTGGCGCTGTACACCCGCCACTGTCCGTTGTACTGCCCGTATCATAGCTGTCATAACTATCCAAATGCCCATATATAGCGGCCAATTCTTCCAGGTCATGGGCATTGGGCCACTGACTATTAATATCTGACGAATAGTCCATGCAGGTTTGCTGACTACTTCCATCCTCACTGGTGTGCCCCAAACCCAAGACATGGCCAATTTCTTGACACATCACGTGGTTCTTCTCGCCCTCAATTGCCCAATACGAGGCGTAAGAATCATTCATCTTAGCGACTCCTTTTACAATATGCGAATTGTTGTCAATATAAATTGAAGCCAGACCCAACCACTTGTTAAATCCATAAGCAGCATTACATACTCGCATTTGTCCATTTTTTGCATTACAACGCTTACGTACTCTACCAGAGTCATCAGCACTATCCACTACTAAGGTAATATCAGCGGCTGCATTCCATTCATCCAATGCCGTATTAAATTCTGCCTGCCAATCGTCTGTAACACTATCAATCACTTTTAACTGAAAAGGTGTTACGGTTCTTGCCCAATGGTAAGTGCTCCAAGCGTGACCAGCCAAAGCTGATCCAGAGAACACCAGAACCGCAAACAAACACAATAGATTATTGCCCAGCAATCGTACAGACATTTTGTTTTTCTCCTATCTTTTAGAAAGTTAAATACCAAAAGTTTTCTTATTATTAATGATGCTCACCCTAGTCCAACGCTATAAATTAACTTACTGTAAATAAGCCCCATTTATCAAATTTTATATTTATCACTTGTCATTAACTTTCGACCCCTCTTGTTTCTCATCCAGTGGATGTGGCCAAAAATGTTTCATCGCAAGAAATGTAAAAGATGCAGACCAGGTAATCATCGCCAACCCTACCAAGCCCTCAGCCGCACTTAGCATACGAATACCGCCAACAGGCAATAAATCACCAAAACCAACTGTAGTATAAACAACCGATGAGTAATAGATATAGTCAATTAAATCCCCGTTATCCATACCCGTTATTTGACCCAACCCAGCACCATGTTGCATAACCATATAACCGATGGCAAAAACAATGATTTCTGCGACATGCGCTGTCAGTAAACCGAGCATTACAACCAAGACCCCGATACGTCTATGCACATGTTCACCAACAACCTGACTCATGAAACGTAGGGCTTCATAATGAAGCACCACACAGATTGCCACAACCAAACCAGTGATCACTAAGGCATAGAAATGGGGCATATAGTCAGTGAGTGTTTATTTATTGAAGGCCGTCTTTTTACTATTTATCACAAAACCCAAGCAAGGGTATGCAAATTTTTGCAACGATGTTGAGTCCAGATTCATGTCTTTTTCACAAGAAACCCGATCAAGCTAACATCCATCATTTTATTAACTTACCTAGTCTTCGGTAATAATTGTACCTGGATACGATTAGCTACGCGTATCAGCGCCTTATTTTGTGTCGCAAGTGGAATACCCCGTCTTATAACCAGTTCCAGATAGGCAGCATCATAAGTGGTAAGTGTTTCTGTTCGTGCCAACAGTAGGATTTCCCTGAATGCACGGCTATCTGTTTCTGTATCCGTTACAATGGGTAGGTGGGAAAAGAGTTCGAGACGTGCTGAAATTTGTGTCGCCGTAATCCGTTTGCGTCGTTCAGCTTGTATCAAAACATTGCCTAGCTCTAAATGCCAAAGATTGGGAACAAATGCTTGACTGTCTTTTAATTGCTCCAATAATTCATCAGTCTGGGCGGTTGCCTCATCCTCAAATAACCAAGCAACAGCTATTGAACAATCTAATACAAATTCATTCATCGACGCCCATCATCACGTAAACCTTTCCAATTCCAATCCAGACCATTCAGATGCACCTGTTTACGCAACAAAGATAATGTATCAATAACTTCGTTTACTTTAGATTGCTCTGCCTGTTCAGCAGGGACAAGTCGTGCAATGGCTTTTCCGCGCTTGGTAATCAACACTTCTTCCCCATTCTTCACTTTATCCAACAAGGCCGACAAATGTGTTTTGGCTTCAAATGCACCGACTTCAATCATTATCACACCCCAATCAATGTTAACTAGTTGAATAGACTAGTATAATCTAATATGACTGTCCTCACAAGAATAAATTTACTATCAAGCCCTTAAAACTTGACACCCAACAACCATTTCTGTAACTTGCGCACTCTTACCTCAGGTGCCCGCAAAGTTTACTTTGCAGGTTAAACGGGAAGCTGGTGCGTTTTAAATTAATTCCAAACAATGCCAGCACTGCCCCCGCAACGGTAAATGAGTTAACAGTTTGTTTTAAGCCACTGTGCATGATTAACCCGCATGGGAAGGTTCAAACTGGGATTTATTCCGCTCATAAGTCCGGAGACCGGCCCGAAGTAATTACTGCGATATTGCGGAGGGCAATGATTGGCATAGCGGATTGGCTTTTACTAGTCCTCGTCCGCCAGTCTATTATTTATTCCTCTGCATTTCACACCACAAAACTTACAATCGCGCGGGTGAGCGCGGAGGATAAAATGAAGAGCTCTCATGTAACAGCTATGACAGCGTTGCTGTTTGGATCAACGCCAACAGTATTTGCTAGCAACACGATAGAACCCGTCATCGTCACAGCCACACGCACCGCCCAGACAGCCAATGAATCACTGGCTTCTGTCACGGTTATTTCCAGAAAAGACATTGAGCGCCAACAGGCACGCTCTATTCAAGATTTGCTACGTGGTGCACCAGGTATCAGCATTGCCAACAATGGCGGCCCCGGTAAAAACACGTCGGTATTCATGCGTGGTACCAACTCTGACCATGTATTGGTGATGATCGATAACATCAAGGTGGGCTCAGCAACCACTGGCACCGCTGCGTTTCAAAATATCCCTATTGAACAAATTGAACGCATTGAAATCGTGCGTGGCCCTCGTTCCAGTCTATATGGATCGGAAGCCATTGGTGGTGTCATTCATATTTTTACTCGCAAGGGTGAAGGTAAGGCTGGTGTAACACCCAGCTTTAGTTTCGGCGGCGGCAGCTATGGATCAATGAATGGTTCGGCTGGGTTGTCCGGTCGTAACAAACAAGGTTGGTTTAATTTAACCGCAAGCGGACAAAGCACACGTGGTTTTAATGCTTGTACCGGCAAACCATTTCCGGGCGGCGCAGGTTGTTTTACTAATGAGCCTGATCGAGATGGCTACCGTAATGTCGCAGGTTCAGCACGTGCGGGCTACCGTTTCCAAAACGGTTTAGAGGTTGACGCCAGTTTTATGCATTCCGCCGGCAAAACTAAATTTGACGGTAGCTTTGTCAATAAATCCGAGATCGAACAACAGGTTCTCGGCGGCACCATGCGCTATTCACTCACAGATATGTGGCGAGCCAGCGTCATTGCAGGTCGCAGCAAGGAAAATTCAGATAATTTCCAGGGCACCACTTTCCAGAGCCAGTTTAATACCCGCCGCGACAATGTAACTTTACTGAATGATTTAACTTTTGGTAAGAATCATCTCACCACCCTGGGGCTTGATTACCAGAATGATCATGTCGACAGCACTACAAACTATGCCGTTACATCTCGAAATAATTGGGCGATCTTTGGTCAACATCAAGCAAAATTTGCCAGGCATGATATACAACTTTCATTACGTCGCGACGATAACCAACAATTTGGCGACCGCGTTACAGGTGGTGCTGGGTGGGGTTATCCAATCTCCGACAATACACGACTAACCGCTAATTTTGGTAGCGCCTATAAAGCGCCGACATTCAATGAACTTTATTTTCCAGGCTTTGGCAATGCGAATCTTCGACCTGAAGAATCTCGTAGTTATGAGCTCGGCGTCAATGGAAAAAAAGATTGGGGAACATGGTCATTGAATATCTATGAAACACGTATTGATAATTTAATTGCCTTTGATGCGAGTATTTTTGCACCGAGCAATATTAATCAGGCCCGTATTCGCGGCCTTGAAGCTGTTATAAATACGCAAATTAAAGGCTGGCAAGTCAATGGCAATCTGACTTTCCTCGACCCCGAGAACCGTTCCTCCGGTACAAATAAAGGTAATATATTAGCCAGACGCGCGGAGCAAACTTTCCGCTTGGATACCAACCGTATCTTCTTTGATAAATATACAGTTGGCGCAATGTTTCTGGCCGAAGGTGAGCGCTATGATGATTTGGCCAACACGCGTAAACTAGACAGCTATACCAAGTTTGACTTACGCGCCGAATATCTCATCAATAAAAACTGGCGCTTGCAAGGACGAGTCGAAAATTTATTTGACAAACATTATGAAACCGCATCATTTTTCAATCAGCCTGGACGAAACTTTTTCGTCACATTACGTTATCAACCCTCAAGCTAAGCTTATAAAGGAGAATACATGTTAACACTATCCACCCGCAGCCAAATCGCCATCGGCCTTGCACTGGTTTTATTGATGATTATCACACGCGGTCATCATTTTGCGACACTACAGAATATGCTACCCGGCGCTTCTTGGGCAATCTTCTTTTTAGCCGGCGTCTATCTTCGTTCAGCTTGGCCATTATTAGGGTTTTTCGCACTCAGTTGGTGGCTGGATTTTGCGGCTTATACTTGGGGTGGCGCCAGCGGTTTTTGTCTGACACCAGCCTATATTTTCCTACTGCCTGCTTATAGCGCACTGTGGTTTGCTGGTCGCTGGTACGCCAATCAACATCAATTCGCATGGCGCACCTTCATGCCGCTCTCACTCAGCATTGTTGTGGGTTTAAGTCTTTGCGAGCTGTTTTCTAGCGGCGGGTTCTACTTCTTCTCAGGTCGATTTGAAGAAACCACACTGGTTGAATTTGGCAGTCGTTTAATCCAATTCTTCCCAATGTATATTGAATCATTCGTTTTCTATATTGGCATTGCAACCGTGGTACATGCCGCCTTTGCATTAATCCCATCTAACCAGCGCCACACGACGGTGGGGTAACCGATGGAAAAGCCAGACCGAGAACAGCGCCACCTCAACCGCATGCAGCGAAAAAAAGAAGTGGTGGATAAAGCCATTGCTCGCGCTGACCAGGAAAAAGGCTTGTTACTGGTACTCACCGGTAACGGTAAAGGCAAGTCCAGTTCGGCGTTTGGCATGGTTGCACGTATGCTCGGTCATGGTATGAAAGCGGGAGTCGCACAATTTATCAAGGGACGCTCCGACACGGGTGAAGAGGCCTTTTTCCGACAGCAAGAAGGCGTTGTCTGGCATGTATTAGGCGAAGGCTTCACTTGGGAAACACAAAACCTAGCACGGGATATTGAAACGGCGAACAAAGGCTGGGCAGTGGTGCGCGACATGCTGCAGGACCCATCGTTGAATTTAGTGGTTTTGGATGAACTCACCTATCCACTCAAATTTGGCTGGTTAGATTTGGAAACCGTGCTCCACGATCTTGAAAACCGCCCATCCATGCAGCATGTGGTGATTACCGGGCGCGCCGCACCGGAAGTTTTGTGCGAAGCAGCCGACACCGTCACCGAAATGGGCGACACCAAACACGCTTTTCGCGCGGGTATCACTGCACAAAAAGGCATTGATTTGTGAGGTGATGCACCATGAGCAACAATCATCGTTATAGCAACGAAGAACGCGCCGCCATCTACCGCGCCATTGCACAACGCCGCGACATGCGTCATTTCCTCCCCGACCCAGTTGACCCAACGATACTCAAACGCCTACTCGCTGCGGCACATCAAGCGCCCAGCGTGGGTTTAATGCAGCCATGGCGCTTCATTCGCATCACGGATACCCAATTGCGCTCGGCCATAGTAGACATCGTGGACAAAGAACGCGAGCGCACCGCAGAAGCATTGGGAGAGCGGGGCGAAGCATTCATGCGCTTAAAAGTGGAAGGCATCCGCAACTGTGGTGAATTACTGGTGGCTGCACTCGCTGATGACCGTGAACAACACATCTTTGGCCGTCGCACCTTGCCAGAAATGGACTTAGCTTCCGTCGCCTGCGCGATTCAAAACCTCTGGTTAGCCGCGCGTGCAGAAGGATTGGGGATGGGCTGGGTGTCGTTATTCGACCCTGGCGAACTTGCCGCATTGCTCACTATGCCCACCGGCAGCAAACCCGTGGCGATATTGTGTCTGGGTCATGTTGCTGAATTTTATTCTGCCCCGATGCTGGTACAAGAAGGCTGGACAGAAGAACAACCATTGCAAGACCTGCTATTTCACAATACTTGGGGCGATACTGATCCATGAGCATCACGCTGATTATTTTTGCCGCGTTGTTACTCGATTATTGGCTAGATGAATTGCGCCATTTCCATCCACTGGTTGGCTTCGGCAATCTCGCAAAAATGGTCGAACACTGGCTTTTTGCGGATAGCGCCCTACATGGTCTGATCGCTGTTTTATTGTTACTGGTTCCATTGATCGTCATGATGCAATCACTGCCTTGGCACTGGACACTAGACATTTTGTTGCTCTACTTCGCCATCGGCTGGAAAAGCCTTGGTGTTCACGCCAAACACGTGCAAAACGCATTAATCGCTGGCAACTTACCCGATGCACGTCATCAAGTCAGCATGCTGGTGAGCCGTGACACCAGCCAGCTCGAACAAGGTGACATCGCTAAAGCCACCATCGAATCGGTATTAGAAAATGGTAATGATGCCATTTTTGCCACTATTTTCTGGTTCATCGTTGCTGGTGCACCAGGTGCCATCGCTTACCGCTTAGTCAACACATTGGATGCCATGTGGGGTTATCGTAATGCGCGTTATCAAAATTTCGGCTGGGCGGCAGCGCGACTCGATGATGTACTAA
>Ga0224506_10001304_pt1 | contig 18052 bp, 16 predicted proteins | sample SF_Jan12_sed_USG_2_FD_169108 | JGI IMG/M metagenome (GOLD analysis project Ga0224506, IMG submission 169108) | Sediment microbial communities from San Francisco Bay, California, United States - SF_Jan12_sed_USGS_8_1 | ecosystem: Environmental > Aquatic > Marine > Sediment | place: USA... | reverse complement strand
TAAAAGCGCATGGCATCGTCAGCAGCATGAGTGCTGTGGGCAGTTGTTATGATAATGCAGCAGCAGAAAGCTTCTTTGGTTTACTAAAGCGTGAGCGAGTAAATCGTAGAAAATATGTGACACGTGCCGAAGCTAGGGCGGATGTTTTTGATTACATTGAACGCTTCTATAATCAGCGTAAACAACGACTCTTAAATAGTGATAATATTCAGCTAACCACTCTTAACTGAGTGTTCGGTGTATCGGGGTAGAACCAGCCACTCTCCTTTTTCTATAGCTTTCGATAGGCTTTTGAATAATATAATTTAGCAATATTGATGAAATTATTATATACATTAGCAAAGTAACTGGATTTTTTTTAATTTCAAGAATATTTATTAATTGCGGTATAAGTAAGTGAACGATATAAATTGGGTATGAAAGATCACCCAACATCATATCGAGTCTATTTTTTCTTGACACATGAAAAAGAATGGGAACAACAAGTATAAATACAATATATATCGATTCCTTATAGTAAATATCAACAGGACCAGTGATACTTAAGTTTATATACTCTTGAAGAATCAGAAAAAAATATACAACTATGCTCATCAAGATAAAATAGATCAACCCAATCAGTACAGGATGAAATTTGATAGTTTTAACTTTGACGTACAAGTAATACGAACCAACACCATACATAAAAAGATATAACTCAGATGCAAAAAACCTATAGCTATACGGACTACTTATCAAATCATTGGTATAAAAAACTACTTTCACTGCCCAGCTAAACAACAAAATAAAACCTAAAATATAAACCTTATATTTGTTATTCAACACAAAGTATATAATAACATAGAAATATAACTCGAGAGCTAACGTCCATGACTGAGGCAACACCAGAAGATGATCCATCGAATTTGAACCAAATTGGCGCGTATAATCAGGAATAACAAAACCACCATCTTTATAACTTATAAAGTGCAACAGATCCTGCCCGAACAAAGTTACATTAGTTAACAAACCCAGGATATTAACAGCTAGCGGAATATCATTATTGAGATTGAATATTCCAGACCCATCTAAATAATTTACAAAAAAAGAAAGAAATAAAACAAGAAAATAAACAGGAAATACTTTTAAAAACCTGTTACCAACAAAAATTTTAAAACCACCGTTGGCATATGTATACTTTTCATTTAATACCAGCGCCATATAAAACCCTGATAGTATAAAAAATATCTCTACAGCAATAACCCCACCAACAAGCTTGTACCCAGAAACCGCACTAGTATGAGAAACAACTACAGACAGAGCCAACAAAAACCTCAATAAACCCATAATACACCTAAATCCGAACCAACAAATACGCCAGACTTATACACCACCTTGATAGATGCATAAAAACTACAACCTCGGTCAAGACAGTCAGATAAAAATTAATCCAGAGAATAATTAGAACGTATTTAATCTCACACTTTCTATTTCAAACCAACGTAGAATCAATAATTTAATACTTAATTTTTTTAACTGTGAAAAAAAGTAAATAAACAACAAAGATATAATACAAATACCTCATGGAAGTACGCAAATCATATTGCGAGAAATATATAATGAACTGCACACCCAAGAGGAAAGTAACAATATATAGTATCTTATTATCTTCTAGTTTGGATATTATACTGTCCGCGACAGCAATTAACAGACTAATATAAGCGAGAATAAAAACACCTATAAAAGAATTATTCAACAGATAAACAGTAAGGCCTAAAGAGGTAAAAGGGGCCTCCTTTGTTAAAGAATATGTTTTATTTATGTCATACCAGTTTGTCATAAAACCAGGCATCGGATTTAACATAGTAACCACATCACCCAAATATATACCCTTGTCTTTAAATAACTCATAACTAGCTAGCGACGCATAATATGTGAAATTGAAAGAATAAGAGACGATAAAATAAAATACATCTATAACCTTACTTACATTCCATTTATTAAGATCAAAGTAATTAATTAAACCATGACTATCTAGCCCTCTAGCATAGAGTGCAAAAAACATAAAAAAAATGCCTAAAAATAGATAAAGGAAGCTAGCTCTAACGCTTTTTTTCAGTGAAATTAAAAAAGCAACGATAAAGATTGCTGATGTGATTCTTGTGGCAAGCGACAAACTAATTAAAGCCATTAGGACAACCACACCGAGTCGTAAAATATTATATCTTTTAATACCAAACAAAAGAACCAAACAGCCAATAAACAAGGAGGATTTATAGATTATATGGGAAAAACCAAACCCCCCCGTATTAAATTCATGATACTCAGCTCTTGAAAATACACCATTACCGTAAGACACATACAGCGATATTAAATTTATAATTATAACAAAAAATATCCATCCTAACGCAGCCCGTTTCGATTCGATTTTATGAAAAAATAAACCATACTCAAAATATGATTTTTTAATGCCATATTTTCTTATTATAAAATAAAAAAATTTCCAAAAAATAAAAAATAACACCAAAAACCATACATACATGGTTAAGAAATCTTTATATTGACTATAATAAGTTGTATGAAACTGGTAAAAATCAACAAACCCATCGACTTCATACACGTGATCTAAAGTAGCAAAAAAAAGAGTTATTAAAGAATAAATTATAAAAAGTGTTCCAATCATATTAGCATCAAACTACAGTAAAGATATATAACATATGGATAGTCGTGAAATCATCTGATTTATTTGAAACCTTTTAGAAGCAAAAACATAAGATCTTTGCACAAGATTATTGAGCACATCTTCATCTTTAGACATAGCCAAAGAGATAGCATTTTTTAACCCATATAAGCTGTTAGACTTAAATATAAAACTTGAATTTTTATCCAGAACCTCATTTAGGCCGCCAGCATCTGAAGATATAATTGGTTTTTTTGCAAACATTGCCTCAACTGCAATATAACCAAAAGATTCAAATAAAGAGGGAATTAGCACAAAATCAACCTGCTTCATAAAAGGATAAACATTGTTCACCTCACCATGTAAAAAAACCATATCATCCAATTTACTTCTTGTAATATCATCTTGAAGATTTTTTTTAAGTGGACCATCGCCAAAATAATGCAACTGGATATTGTGACCTTTATTTATTAAAGACTTTACTGCTTGCAAGGCTAACTGCTGCCCCTTTTCTTTTCGAAGCACACCAAAAACCCCAATTTTAGTAATTGGATCAGCAGCATGCTTAGTAGTCTGTATAATCTGCTTAGTTTCAGGGAGGCTAACGCCGTTATAATTAACAACACTTTTGACACGAGCACAGCCAAATTTTTGAAAGAAAGCATTTGCAGTATATTTTGACTCAAATACTAATAAATCAGTGAATAGACAAAGCACTCTTTCAATCACTTTATAAAGTTTGCTCTCTAACCTACCAAACATACTATGGACAACCCCACCATGGGGCGTATATACAACCTTACATCCAGATAATTTACCACATATCCTCGCATATAAACCACCTTTAGCGCCATGTCCATGTACGATGTCAATATTATTACAGCGTATATACTGATAGATTTTCAATATATTAATTAAATCTACACTGGAAGGTTTTTTTCTAATATCTAAAGTGAAATGAGAGATAATTATACTAGAAATATGCTCTATTTCGTTTATATATGTAGTATCGCCATTACTAGATGATATATAATAAAAATCAAAATTATTACTTAACCCAGTTAGAATATCATGGACATGCTTCCGTATTCCCCCAACAGGGTCACCAACAATTTGAAGTATTTTCTTTTTTCTCATATACCTACTTATACTTCCAATATAACCACCTGACAATATTACGACTAAAATAAAACAAGGTACTAAAGAAAACATATGGTCTTTTTATCACCAGCCCAATTCCTTTTGATACAGAATAGTAAATGACAACATTGGCAATTGCTCTGCCTTTGATTTTAACACTAAGATTAGAATTGAGCGCTTTCTCACCTTTATCAATGAATGTTTCTATAAATTTATTAACTGTAACAGCTTCAGAGCTCATCATTAATATTCGTTTCGTATCAGAGAAAGATCCACCATAGTCATGTCGATAGTTAAATAATACCTTATTTATGTTGGCAAATTTATCGGTTTTATATATTTTAGTCCATAATAAATAATCTTCGATAGGTGACTCTTCATACATAACCTTAAGAAAAGTATCTTTTCTACCCATTACAGATGGGTGCGCAAAAGGAACAGTAAAAAACATCGTCAATAAAATTTCATCTTGTGTTTTAGGTACGCGAACTAGTCTTTTTACTACACCCCTTGAATCTATATGTTGATAATCACAACCAACAAGGTCAACGTTACCATTTTCATTTAAATAAGTTACTTGTTCCTGTAATCTTGTTGGCAGGGATATATCGTCTGCATCCATTCTCGCGAGATAAACTCCACGTGACTTATTGATCGCTTCGTTTAATGTAAAGACCAGACCACGATTAGCACGACTAATTAAAATTATGCGCTCATCTATAGATGCATAACCTTTTATTATTTTCTCACTAGAGTCTGCAGAGCCATCATTAACGATAATAAATTCAAAATTAGTATATGTTTGATTAAGAATAGACTCAATTGCTGTAGCGAGGAATTTCTCACCATTAAAAACAGGCATTATTACAGAGAGAAAAATATTATCCATTTTTTTTCTTTACGCTGTGATATATGGACTTTGCTCTATCATAGAACCCTATAAGTTTTATTAAATAAACCACAGCCTGCCTAGTTCGTGCCTTTACATAGTACAATCTTTGCTTAAAGTTACTAATTATCCCTTTAAATTTATTGTTTTCAATAAGTGCTTCCATCACTCCACAATCATTTTTATCTTTATTTTCAGCCCGCTTAATTTTCATATTATAAAGCTGTGAAAATGAAATGAGCTTTATGTCATTAAAATAGAAATAAAACTTAGGATTAAATATTAACTCCTTTTTTTCTTCACTATGAAAAGCTAACTGCTCTTCATGGTTATCTATATTTTCGTTAGGATAAAGAATTTTACTATTATTTAATGATAAATAGTCAATATCATTGCTTTCTCTTAATCCATAGACAGATAAAACCATTCCTCCATCGAGAACTGCTTCATCAACTATTAAACCATTTTTTCTAAGGAAATTTTTATATTCTTGAATATTTTTATGTGCCGAAATATATTTATTTGGTTTTGCGTAATTTAAAAAATGGATACTATTGTCGTTAAACATTATTCTTGCAGATCTGACAGCTTCTTCCTTGCTGTCTGTAATATGTACAGAATGCTTACCAACTTTAAACAAGCTCCTAATATCATCTTTAACGGAAAAAACACTATCAAGATTATCCGCTTGAAAAGCAATGACTCTTACCGGATTAAAGGTTTTAAAGCATTCGACGAGCTTACCCCGAACACCTTTAAAATTATTTTCAACGCCTCCTAACCAATCCTCACCGAAATATATCTGTGAGAGTAAATTATGCGCCCCATTTAGATTCAAATGTACCTCTTTCTTGTAGACTATATTTGGAATTATATTATCTATTTGCTTATCCTTACCATAAGCAGTTGGCCAAATGAAAGCTATGTGTACATTCGGAGCATATTCAATAAACTTTGTTACTACCTCATCCAATATTTCATAAGAAACATTTCTCTGATAGAAGAAGTTATAGTCCTGAATATGATCTCTTGTTTCAATTTTTACACAGTCTACTGTTTTATTACAATGTATTGCACTTGCAACTCGATGAGCACCATTTGCAATAGACCCATTAAATGAAAGAGGCAGCAACGTCTTGTTTGAGTCAAAACCATACGTGTTTATACTTTTATACGTTCTTATAAAATCTTCGGTAAACGCCTCAAAGCTATTTTTTTTTAGATTACCTATTTCTTTAAACTTACCAAAGCCACAAGCACTTATATTGATTTCATAGATTTTTTTTGCATGCTCAGCATTACGCCTTAGCAAATCAAGAAATAATAATTTAAAAGCCAGATCAAGCCTAGTATTAGTCAACAACTTGTTAGCTTCTACATTTTCCACGCTATACTCGTCTTTCTTCAAATCATTATAAAAATGTGGCTCTATTAGTGCTTTTAACTCCTTCTTATTTACCATAAACACCCTCAATCTCTATCATAAAATCTGCAACTCTGTTTTTAAAAGAATGATCTCTCCTTGCTCTTTCAACACCTGCTTTTTTTATGACCTCTCTTTCATTATCATGCCGCAAATAATACTTAATCAACATTACAACTTCATCTATATCTTTATAACATATAATTTCTTTTCCTAACTCGAAATAATCTTCTAAACTAGGAACGTATTCGGTTAGCTCAAAACCACCTTGGTTTGGTATTTCAAAGTTTCGAGCTTTTGTTTGGCTAATATTTTTTCTGCTTTTTAACGTGCTTAATATATTTATAGGACTAGATAACAAATATCTAATATCAAATTGAGCACTATTCGATATGTTCAAATTGATTTTTGAGGTTGAGAATATTTCCTCCATTTCAGAATAACTAACTCTGCCATTCTTCCACCTATCTCCAAAACAAGCAACTTTGATACCTCTTTTTTCTAATTCATACACAAACCACTTTCTATAACTATTGGCCCCTCCCACAAAACTTACATCATACTTATAAATTACACCTATATGCTTTATCTTTGACTTTAATGATGCCCACTGACTTCTAATTATATTTTTTTGACCAATAGCTTTATATTTATCCACACTAAATTTATCTGTTGTTATACAGACATTAAAATAATTAGCATAGTATTTTGAATATAGATCAAACCGCCATTGATCATCACCAAAAAAATTAACCAAGAAATTGTTCTTTTCTTGTAACGTTTTTAACGTCTCTTTCTTTATCTGTTGTTTCTGCAAAATAAAGAATATCATATCTGGCTTTAATTCGTCTGCTAGCTGGAGCAACCTGATCTGTAAATCATCAACATCCTCATCATACCAAACAGGAGTTATATCATAACCCAGCTCTATAAAATTATCATAAAACGCTTTTTTGTTTAATGAGCTACCTTTTTCTTTCTTACTATATTCATATTTTGACCCTACATATAATATCTTTTTAATCATCATCAGCCCTTTCATTAGTAGCAATGTTTTTTTTGTGTACTATAAAATCTGCTAGTCGGCACGCAAAAGCAGCTATAGTAAATCCACAATTCACATTACCTGAAGTAGTGAAAACTGAACCGTCACAAACATACAAATTATCACAATCAAACACTTTTAAGTTTTTGTCTACAACACCTGTTTTACTTGTTTCACCCATTCTAGCAGTACCTACATGATGTGCAGCAGAGGTAAAATCTCCTATCCAACTTTCTTTGTTAAACTCTGAAGTAATTTTAAAATCGTCTTTACTAAAGCAGCCACTCTGAATAAAATCATACCATTTTTTTATTAACAGTATTTCTTGCTCAGAAACCTGCCAATTTACCTTACTTATCGGATAACCCCATTTATCTTTTTTATTAGATAATGACACATTGCTTTCTGGCATAGGAAATTGTTCAGTTACTGAAAACAAATCAACATACTTGTATTTTGTGTCTAAAGAAAACCGATAAATAAGTACCTGGTAAATTATATTTAAGCTAGTTAACACCTTCCATAAGTCTTTCAATTTGAATTTTCCATCTTTAAAAGTCAATAAAGATAGCTTTATTTTCTCAAGACCGTTATTTATGCCTTTAGTAAATGACGGTCTCATAAAAAAATTATGATTTGGTAGCTTTAAACTTCTCTGAACACTATCTTTTAATACTATGCCAGTCTTAATTACCACACTCGGCACATACCTTATGGCAGAATATATATGTGTATTTTGGATATATTGAGGCTGGATTTGACACAAGCTTGTCATAGGATGATCCATCAGATATTTACCAATATTACTATTTTTTATTTTTGAGTTTAGTAACAACCTTGGCGACTCTAAAGCACCAGCAGCAGATACGAAATAGTCTGCTTTTATTTCAAATATACCGCTATCATTACCACATTTAAGACTTGATACTTTATCGCCATTTTTAACAAATTCTAAAGCCACTGCATTTAGCAATAAATGACTGTTTTTTGAGTCCTTAACAAGCTCCAAAATATCATTTTTAAAATTTTTTGTTGGCAAAGGCTGCTGGAATAATTTGTTTTTAAAATTATCTCTATTAAATCTCATGTCGTCGATTTTTTTATATAAATCAATAGATACTTTACTTGCATTGAAGTAATCATAATCCTTTACATTGAATATGTTCGCAGCTTCTTTATAAAAAGGATTTAAATCATTTAAAGTAATAGCCCAACCACTATTAGGTATCCAGTCTCTCTTTTCAAAATCAATTTTATCCAAGGGAGATAAAACACCATGCCAAAGATTTGAGGTTCCACCAAGCTGGATAGAACGAGTAGACCTTAAACCCATTTTCCTACCGATATTTTCCATTTGAATATCAGAGTTACAAGTGTCTAATCCACCGGCTTCAATAATAATAAAACTGATATTTTTTGAAGCCAGTTTAAGTGCAAGCGTACTTCCTCCAATACCACTACCAACTATACAAACTGATACATGTGTAGCATCTTGTTTATCTAATATCATTTTTTACCCTATATACCACTTAAAAACCTAGCCAGATTGGTAGTTATTTTCATTGCTACTGTTTCAAGAAAGAGCTGATAACAAGTAGATATCTTAGATTATTTTTCTAAAATATAAATACACAACATGCAGTTATGCCGGTATTATAATACTAGATAAATTCATGTTCCCTGACTTGCTTATATCACTCTTTCTCACAACACCCTTTATAGTCATTATATGCATTTTTAGGAACTGTCCTTGCTTTAACCCAAAGAGCTAAGTTAAATCTCTAAACCAAGGCATCACGTTTAGCAACGCGAGCATCCAAGAGGGCAGGTCTCAATATAAAATACAGTGCAGCCACACAATATAACCCCGATAATATCAACACCATGATGACATATACCAAATCAGTGGTATCACTTTTACCCAAACAACCCCATACCACAATTGGAACACTAAATAATAATATTTTAAATGATCCAACCCATGGAAATATCACTGTTAAGAGTTTTTTTGCTAAACGAGTCATGATAATAAATGTTACTAACATACCGACAGCCCATACCAAGGGAATTAAGTAAAAATGAAATTCATTAAATCTAAGACCAATAAATATTGCCAACACAGTAAATACTACACCGATAAAATAAGGCAACATTAAGTTCTTTGTCGCCATTTCTGAGTGGAAAGCATTTGAATATAGATTTGTTAACATTCTAAAAAATTCGAAAATCATACCAATCATTAAAAACGTATAAGCATTATGATATTGTTCATTTATCAAAATAATAAATATTTCTTTTGAAAAGACAATTACATATATAAACATTAACAAATACACTGGTATCACAAGCTCTAATGTTCTATTCAAGGACTCTGCCCTTACTGCAATATCCTCTGATTCGAGCCTGGCGTAATAAATCGGATGGTAAATCTGTGTAATTATACCCTCAACCGTTACTGTAATCTGAGAAGCTAATGCCAACCCAACACCCAAAAAAGCCAAATACTCTAAAGTATAAAAGTGCTCAACTAGTATTCGCAGCCCAGATGATTGCGCCCACATAAACAAAGTTGCCACCCCCAGTGGAACAATAAAAGTAGCAAGCTTTTTAATTTTAGATAAGCGATATTTCGGAATTATAGAACTTAAGCCATCTCTAACATAAACTCTTAAAAATATAACACCCGCAATGAATGAAATAGCGGCATAAGACAACACGGTACCAATCATCCAACTTTGAACGCTCCCATTATTTACAGCGAATAAATATGGCATAATCAATAAAAAAACTGAGGTTAATACAGTCAATATCACGAATGTTATTCTAAAAAACAACATATTGAACACAGGCACTAAAGTATTAGCCCAAGTATTAAAATATATAAAAAGCCCAAATATCCATAGAAAACTAAAATCCTGCAAACTTGAAAAAAAACCCATATTCGTAAATAGAATAAGTAAAAATATGCTAATTACACATACAAAGAATACATAAAAGTTATATTCATAAAGCCTTTGAAACAATAACTTAGAACTATTCCAAGCATTTACTTTCCTCTGGATAAATCGCCCAAAAGGATTAATTAATACCAAACCTGAAAATGCGACCAAACTCATAAAGAGGTAATACTTACCCAATTCAACAGGGGACAAAATATTTGTTAAAATGTAAATTGTAAGAACCATTATAGCAGTCTGCAAAAGGCGCCCGCCAACGATAACAAAAGTATCCCTCTTATGATTTAGCCCTTTATTCACCAACAGTCTCTTTAACTATGATTGCTGCATTAATTTCAGCACGAAAACCATCACTCTGAGTAGAATGCAAGTAGCAGTCAATTGCATTTAGGTAATCTAAATACTCATGCTCCGGCATGCAACTTATATAATCATAAAGAGACTCATAACTATTAAACTTTGTTTTATCGATATAACAATCAGATGGAATATATTCAGCAACATTATCTGCCCCCCAATAAATTGGAACACAACCAGCAAAAAAACAATCAAATATTTTCTCTGTAATATAACCAGGAATTTCTTTAGCATTTTCGTAGCAAATTGCGAATTTATATTTCTCTAATGTCGACTTCTTTTCTACAACCTTACCTCTATAAGATGGATAGCTAGGTGCGAGCATCCTTGTCAGGGGCTTTATTCTGTTTAATGCCCGAATAAATTTTGGGCCTGAGAAATAATACTTATCCCAACCCATGCCATATAAATCAAAATCTTCGGGGTGATTATTTTCAAACCAGCGTATCGCTTCAACTCTTTTAGAGTATAGCTCTAACGGATGCGAAACCGTTTTATTACCAGCAATCAATGCGCATAATTTTACTTTATTCTGTAATAATGTATTTATAGACGTCGGAAATAAAAAACAGAAGTTGATTTTGAAATATTTTTTATTATCAACAAGCCTATCATCCCAAGTAAATATCTTAGTAAAGCAACTATGACTCTTTATATCGTAATTATCCGGCCTGATTACTTCACTTTCTCTAAGCAACAAATAAGACTTATTAACATCACTCGCTTTAGGCTTAACCCTAGGCATATCATTATAAATAACAATAGAAGAATCATTTATATTGTTTATATCTTGTGTAGAGAAGTCTATTTTCTTTTTACTAAACGCCTCTTTCAAACTATAATAAATATATAAGCAATTATCTCGATTAGCTTTTACATCCATCAAATCGAAAATTTTATTATTAAGATAATAACCCTGATACAATGTCGCTTTCATAAAAGTAAAAATATCGCCGCTATTAGATAGGTTATAAAAGTCGATTTAATAATTCAATTTCTTTCTTTATATTGACTTGATGATTACCAACAAAAAAACCATTCTTATCAATATAATCTGCATTGTCTAAATCACCATGAATCTCATAGTTAAAATACTGAACAACTTCATTTTTTGTAAAGTTCCCTGTCACAATGGGTCTGCACTCAACCCCCCCCTTCATCAATTTAGATACAATTGATTTTCGATCAATTTCAATTTCTTCTTTGATAACTAATGAAAAACCAAACCAGCTACTACTTCCCGTTTCCTTTTGAATTCTTAGGTATGGGTGATCCACAAAAAGATCACTAAAGTATTTTCCATTTTCTCTACGTTTCATTAAAAAACCCGGTAGTTTTTTTAACTGCTCTATACCAATTGCACCACTCATTTCCAGAGGCCTTGCATTATACCCAGGCAATACAAACTTAAATGACTCCTCAAAAGGATCATCGCTTTTAGTCCCGGTAACAAGATTATCTTTTGGTAAATTTCGTGTCCAACCATGAGCACGTATACAAAGCAAAATATGATATAACTCTTCATCATCAGTAACTACGCAACCACCCTCCATTGTAGCCATATGATGACTAAAAAAGGAACTATATGTTCCCATTAAACCAAATGTACCGGCTTGCTTTCCCTCAAAAAGCGCCCCCATTGATTCACAATTATCTTCTAACAGAAAAATATTTTTTTTGCCAACAATCTTATTTATCGCTCTAAAGTCATTAGGATTACCTAATAAATTAACTGCTAGAATTACTCTAGTATTTTCTGTTACCGCTTCTTCTAATTTATTTAAATCTATATTCAAAGTTTCTCTATCAATATCAACAAACTTCACCTTCAAGCCATACTGCTGAAGAGGAAAATAAGTTGTTGACCAAGAAACCGCAGGGACAATCACTTCATCACCAGGCTTCAGTTGGTGTTTTTCATTTTTCGTGTAGAACAAAGCCGCTATCATCAACAAATTAGCAGTTGAACCTGAACTTACCATTACAGCATATTTAGAACCAAAATATTCTGCAAATTGTTTTTCATACTCAGCAACATATTTCCCCATAGTAAACATATTCGAATCAATAACTTTTTTAATAGCATCAATTTCTTTTGAATCCCAGGTACTGCTCGCTAATTGGTAATTACTCATGATTTTATTTGTCTCAAATAGAATTCGTATGTTTTTTGTATTCCTGCGGTCAATTCAGTTTTATGGCACCAACCAAATGTCTTCAACTTAGAGTTATCGACCAATTTTTGTTTCATGCCAATTGGTTTTGATAAGTCATGCTTAAATCCTCCGTCATAGCCAACTACTTTTGCTATTTCTTGATAATACTTATTAATAGTGTAATCACACCCAAGTCCAACATTTATATTTTGAGGCATATTTTCAAAATTCTGTATTGCATAAAAAATAAAGTCAGCCAAGTCGCCTACATACATAAACTCTCTTCTTGCCTGACCATCCCCCCAAATATCGATTGATTTTTTTCCTTGCTCTTTAGCATCAGAAATTTTTTTTATTACTGCGGGTATCATGTGTGAATAGTTAGGATCAAACTTATCATGCATTCCATATATATTACATGGAATAACGGTCTTATAGAGATATGAGCTATCTTCTCTATTGATATATTCACATAGTCTTGTACTTACAACTTTCGCTAACGCATAACCTTCATTAGTCGGCTCAAGCTCACCTTTTAAAATTAAATCTTCAGATAAGGGATTCTGTGCATTTCTTGGATACATACAGGAACTACTCAAGTTCATGAATTTAGTAATTCCAAGTTCCTTCGCAACCGTTAATATATTTAGTCCCATTTGCATATTGTCGACTAAAAACTTAACTGGATTGGCAATATTAGCTTGTATCCCTCCAACAACTCCTGCAGCATGAATTATCATATCTGGTTCATGCTTATCAATATAAGCATGAACTTTTACCCTATCAAGCAGATTAAGTTCTTGACTTGAAGGTGTTAGAATCCCATATTCTGAGGCAGAAGAGTGTTCTAAAATATTTCGCCCTACCATCCCTCTTGAACCAGTTAAAAGAATTTTCATGTTTGACATTATCACTCTATCGTAACTGGGATTTCATGCCCATGTTCTTTCAATAAAGCATGACGTTTAGCAATTATAAGATCTTCAACTACCATCTCTTCACACATCTCTTGCACGGTAATTTCTGGCGTCCAACCAAGTTTTTGTTTTGCATTAGAGGGATCACCTAATAAAGTTTCGACTTCTGTAGGCCTGAAATATCTTGCATCAATCTGAATAATGACATCACCTACATTTATAGCTGGTGCCATATCTCCTTCAATCGCTACAACAATCCCTTTTTCATCAACACCTTTTCCCTCAAATTTTAAAGTAATCCCTAATTCATTTGCAGACCATTCAATAAACTGACGAACAGAATATTGAACACCCGTAGCAATTACAAAATCTTCCGGTTTTTCTTGTTGAAGCATCATCCATTGCATACGGACATAATCTTTCGCGTGTCCCCAGTCACGAAGCGCGTCCATATTTCCAAGAAAAAGACAACTTTCTAACCCTTGTGAGATATTAGCTAAACCACGCGTTATCTTTCGAGTCACAAAAGTTTCTCCTCGACGAGGAGATTCATGATTAAATAAAATACCATTACAAGCATACATACCATATGATTCACGATAGTTCACTGTAATCCAATAGGCATATAATTTGGCAGCAGCATACGGAGAGCGGGGATAAAATGGTGTCGTTTCTTTTTGAGGACTCTCTTGCACCAAGCCATAAAGCTCTGAAGTGGATGCTTGATAAAATTTAGTTTTTTTCTCCAGTCCTAATATCCGAATTGCTTCGAGTAACCGAAGTGTACCCATTGCAACAACATCGGCAGTATATTCTGGCGATTCAAAACTTACCGCAACATGTGACTGAGCCCCCAAATTATAGACCTCATCTGGTTGAACCTCTTGTAAGATCCGAGTTAAATTTGAAGTATCTGTCAGATCACCATAATGTAACTTAAACATGGGGTGATTAACGTGTGGATCCTGAAAAATATGGTCTATACGCTGTGTATTAAATGAAGAAGCGCGACGTTTAACCCCATGTACCTCATACCCCTTCTCTAATAAAAATTCCGCCAAATAAGAGCCATCTTGACCCGTAACACCTGTTATTAATGCTGTTTTCATACAATACCTTTGCTATTAAAATAATTCTTTGTATTTGAGTGTACCAATGGATCATTCTCAATATCATTAGAACTAAAAAATCTGTATTCATTATGTTCTGTAGATGGCAATGAACTTAAAGACAAATCACACTCCAATTCAAATGCTAACACGACATAATGAGTTGTAACATTCTCTGAAACAAAACTATTTTCATAAAAGTGCTCATAGACTCCAATAAAATGTAAATCATTCAGTTTTTTTTCAAGATTAATTTCTTTGAATGAGATTCTCTTCACCGCCAGTTCAATGGTTTCATCTTTTAATACTCTCCCTCCAGGCACAAACCAAAATCCTTTAGCAGGTTGATTTTTTCGTCTACCTAACAAGACGCCTTTTTCAGTCATTATAATCAAGTCTATCGATACTAAAGGAGCGCTTTGAACAAGATTGGCAAACTTAGTCACACACAGCACAACCATCTCCCAAAAATACAACTAAAACATATAATAAAGCCGATCACAATTAAAAAGTCACATTTTACCACTGTTTAGGTTATATATTAAACATCACTCTTAAATTATACAAACAACACCAAAGTCACATCAACATAATCCAAATATCGTATCACTACACCAAAAAAACAAACACAATGATATAGGTAATAGTATCTCATGGCAGTAACAAAGAAAGTATAATTCATCGACAATTTAAACTTACTTAATATTTAATTCAAATAAATCAACTTACTTAAAATCGAGAACACCACGCATGCTATAATTTGATTGATGCACCCAACACAAAACCTATTACTCTATTAATTCGATAGTAAAAACCTGTTTAAAATCACTACAAAACAAGTCACTACTGATAGACACCCTAACCCTTTCTTGAATTATAACCTCTCATCAGATTCGCAGCATTTGACATAATCACAAGCAAGAAAATCAAATACGTATTCACAAATACTTTTCTTGAAAGCAAACCCTCACTAATACCAAAAACAGCAAATGAAATAATTATCACTAAAGTTAACACATAGAGTTTTTTTGTTTCCAAATAACAAACTGAAACATTTCTTCGAACCCACTGCAGCGGAAACACAAACAACGAAAACACCATCACAACCAACCCCGCCCCCCCCATGGTAGCTAGCGCATCAAAATAAATACTATGTGCATGCTTCCCAGCATGGCCAAATCTAGATTTTTCAATATGAGTATGGAAAAATTTGAAAAAATCGCTCTGAAAGTCTCCTACGCCTGTGCCTAATACCGGATTAAGCAACCAAATATCAATACTTCTTTTCCAGGCAACTATTCTCCATTGAAAATTCGATGTTGAGTTTTCTGCTCCAATTCCCATAAAGTAATGTGGTACATTTAAGAATTCTTTTGTAATAAAGCTGTACATATAATCATTCTTAAATAGAAGAACTATAAAACCCATTAAGACGAATAACACAAAAAGCATGTGTATATGCTTCCTGTTTTTATTGAATACCAGATATACAAAGTACCCTATCATCATCACAAAACCTAACAGCCAAGCACCTCTAGTACCAGATAAATATGAAGCATAGAGTGATGAAAGCACTAGAAAAAAAGTCATTAAATAATCTCTCCAAACACCCACTTTGAAATACATCTTCACGACTAGTATCACTGTTATTAGCATTGCTATATCTCCGAACACAATCTTATGATAGGCTCCACTAGCGTAGGCAAGACCCAAGGCACTCACGTCATACTGTGCCTGTAATGCTAAAATAACAGCCGCTACCATCACCCCATTTAACAGAGTTTGTGTAAGATTCAAGCGTCTTTTAACAAAGCAGAGATAAATAAATATAGATAATGGGAATTCAATCAGGCGCTCCAGCTTTTTCAAACCCTCTATAGTATTTTCTGTATTTATCATTGACAACACAGCAACAAGAAATAAAGCAAAAAAACCTATAAATATATATTTGTCTTTATCTAGTAACTTTAAATCTTTAAAACGAAATGAAATAATGCCTATGATCAATAGGGTGAACATGATTAAATCACCAGCACCTTTAACTGTGGCGGCTGTGATTGGGAACAGGAAGACGAGTAGAACGACTAAATTGTTTAGGGTTAGTGATGACTTGATATCATCAAAGCTATATTTATTATTAAATGTCATTGATTTTTAGTTGGCAGTATAAAAGCATATGGGTTATAAGTCGTAAGTCGTAAGTCGTAAGTCGTAAAAATTATATATAGATTTGCGATTTTCCGTGTTTGGTTGGCAGTAAAAAATAAGCATTAAGTAATGACTTTTTCTAGCTCAACTAGGAGTTCTGGAATATCATCATTAATAATATTCCATAAAATATCGTTATCCAGTCCTAAGTAACCATGTATCAACCGATTTCTAGTTGCAATAATCATACGCCAGGGAATATTTGAGTATTCCTGACGTATACTCAGGGATATGTGTAGCCGCCTCACCAATCAACTCAAGATTCCGAACTGTAGCGTCATAATTTAAGCCCGTTGATTCAAATTCTGCTTGATTTAGATCTTCTTTATATAGCAAAACGTTATTTGCAAAGTTGATCATGTCTTGTAAGTAAAACGCCCATTCTCGTTCAGACATATATTGCTTCTCTCTCAATATATGGTCGTAACTCCTTTCTAATTGCTTTTTCAGTGACCAAATCTACCGTTACCCCTAGCTCATCTTCTAGCAAGAACTGTACTCCAAAGTATATTTTTGACGTTGCAGGGCCATTAAATGCCACGACTATATCAATATCACTTTCTTGATTCGCTTCATTACGCACAGTTGAGCCGAATAAGGCCAACCGAGTCACTCCAAAGCGACGAATGAGTTCAGGTTTTAACTGTGTTAGTATTTTTATTGCTTTATTTTTGTTCATGATTTTTAATATCAGTGACAGTCGTAATTCGATAAAACATAGTCATTAGTCTTAAGTCGCATTATATCAGTTGGCAGTAATAAAAATATATGGCTCATAAGTTATAAGTCTAGTGTGGTCAGTGGTCAGTGGTCAGTGGTCAGTGGTCAGTGGTCAACCATAAAGTCAAAACATATTACTTACAAACCAAATCAATGCTTTTTAGTATTTACTCGGTTTCAGCTTCAGCAGCCTATCTTACACAGTTTATCACGGCACTGCTGCGCCATGCTGTGAATTAGCACTTGTTTTTAAGCGTTTTTACTATTAATTGGTGGAGCTAGGCGGGATCGAACCGCCGACCTCTACACTGCCAGTGTAGCGCTCTCCCAGCTGAGCTATAGCCCCAATATAGATGGGACGTGTAATTTATGTGATTGGTTCCATCCTGTCAAGCATGAACCCGGCGCATAAATTAGCTTTTAGTATTTAGCCATTAGCTTTTAGACAAAAAAGCGCGCCTTATTTAAAGCG
>Ga0224506_10001303_pt1 | contig 18055 bp, 20 predicted proteins | sample SF_Jan12_sed_USG_2_FD_169108 | JGI IMG/M metagenome (GOLD analysis project Ga0224506, IMG submission 169108) | Sediment microbial communities from San Francisco Bay, California, United States - SF_Jan12_sed_USGS_8_1 | ecosystem: Environmental > Aquatic > Marine > Sediment | place: USA... | reverse complement strand
ATGGTCAGTTGCGATCACATCAATCGTGCCGTCTTTTAACCCTTCCTTTATTGCCTCAATATCCCGATTTGTCCGCAATGGAGGATTTACCTTTGCATTTGTATCGTAATCTCTCACCGCATCTTCTGTGAGGCTAAAATAATGAGGACATGTCTCTGCAGTGACATGTATTCCCCGCTTCTTTGCATCCCTTATCAATTCTACAGATCCTTCTGTTGACACATGAGCAACGTGGAGCCTTCCACCTGTGAGTTCTGCTAACATAATATCTCTGTACACTACTATCTTTTCTGCTTCAGCGGGAATACCTCTGAGTCCGAGTGTGACAGACAATAATCCTTCGTTCATTACCCCACCTTCAGAGAGTGTCAGGTCCTCACAGTGAGAAATTATCGGAAGACCAAATGCCTTTGAATACTCAAGTGACCTTCTCATCATCAGGCTGTTCATCACAGGATATCCATCATCAGAAAATGCAATACACCCCTCATTCCTCATCGCGCCCATCTCTGCGAGCTCTTCGCCTTTCTGGCCTTTCGTTATCGCACCAATTGGATAAACAGTGCATAAGCCTTCACGTGCAGCCCTTCGTATAATGAATTCTGTGACACTTGCATTGTCATTCACAGGGTATGTGTTCGGCATGCAGCAGACGGTTGTAAAACCACCTCTGACAGCAGCAGTCGTTCCTGTTTTTATTGTCTCCTTGTATTCGAAACCAGGTTCCCTCAGATGAGCATGCATATCAATAAGTCCCGGGAAGACAATAAGTCCTTCTGCATTAATGGTTCGGAGGTCAGGATCTCTTGGAGAACGTTGAACATAGAACGTTGTCAGATTGTCTCTCCCCTTTGCTCTTTGCTCTTTGCTCTTTGCTCGTACTTCTTTTATCTTGCCATCTTCAATCACAATATCACCAACTCCATCAATCTTCTGGGAAGGGTCGACAATATGTCCGCTTTTTATTACCGTTCTCATCTTCTCACCCCTGAAAGGAGATACATCACCGCCATTCTCACGGCAATGCCGTTGGTCACCTGATCAAGGATTACTGATTTTGGGCCATCTGCGATCTCAGAGGTAATTTCGATTCCGCGGTTCATAGGACCAGGGTGCATGACAATTACATCATCCTTTGCAAGGGAAAGTCTTTCCAGTGTGAGCCCCCAGTTCTTAAAATATTCTTCTGTGGACGGGAAAAACCCCTTGCCCTGCCTCTCCATCTGTATCCTGAGCATCATCACAACATCCACGTCCTTCATGCCGAGCTCCATATCGTGAAAAACATCAACACCAATACCTTCAATCTCTTTTGGTATCAAGGTTGGGGGACCAATCAACCTCACCCTTGCACCCAGCTTTGTCAGGCTATAGATATTTGATTTTGCAACTCTGCTATGAGTGATGTCTCCAACAATTGCAATCTTAAGTCCTTTTATTTTCCCTTTCTTTTCGTTTATAGTGAAGGCATCGAGGAGTGCCTGAGTAGGATGCTCATTTGTCCCGTCCCCTGCATTGATCACTGAGGCCACAAGCTTTTTCGCAAGGAGATGTGGTACCCCTGATGAGGAATGCCTTATGATGATAAAATCAGCACCGAGGGCTTGAACAGTGAGGGCTGTATCAATGAGGCTTTCTCCTTTAACAACACTGCTTGTTGGTACTGAGAAGTTTATCACATCTGTACTCAGCCTTTTTGCTGCAAGTTCGAAAGATGTCCTTGTCCTTGTTGATGGTTCAAAAAAGAGGTTAACTGTAGTCCTCCCGCGCAGAGTAGGAACCTTTTTAATATCTCTTCCAAGCACGTCTTTGAACCCTGCGGCTGTATCAAGGATGAGGTTTATCTCTTCCACAGAGAGTTCCTTAATGCCGAGAAGATCTTTTCTGTTTAACATAATTTACTCCTCACCAGCCATTTTTTCGAGTATTACCTTATCTTCTGACCCTTCTTCCTCAAGCTGTACCTGAACTGTCTCACTTAATGCAGTGGGGATATTTTTCCCCACATAATCAGCCTTTATCGGAAGTTCACGGTGTCCTCTGTCAATCAGAACTGCAAGCTGGATGCACGCAGGTCTTCCAAGGTCCATCAATGCATCCATTGCCGCTCTTATTGACCTCCCTGTAAAAAGGACATCATCCACGAGTACAATCTTCAAGTCTGTTATCTCACACGGGACCTCGGTCCTCCTCACAACAGGCTGCTCCTTTCTTATATTCAGGTCATCCCTGTAAAGTGCAATATCGAGTAAGCCAACAGGAATACCCTTTTTTTCGAACTGCTTTATTTTTAAGGCGAGCCTTTTTGCGAGATGTACTCCACCTCTCTGGATGCCAACAAGGCAGAGCTTCTTTGTTCCCCTGTTCTTTTCAATTATTTCATGTGCCATCCTCATCAAGGCCCTGTCAATATCTTTTTTGTTCATGAGTTCTTTTGGCATAGTATGAATACCCCATAAAAAAACCTTCCACTCAGCATGAGGGGAAGGTTTTTTAACTCTCTAAATTTTTGCAGCTCACGCTGCCTCCTTTGCCTTTCTGACCTCGCAGGGCCATTTTTTAAAAGCAAGATTATTAAAACATAAAACTGATAACGTTGTCAATGAGCCGAATTGGGGCTTGCCCGAAGGAATGGACTCAATTACACATGGTACTTCTCCTTTAGAGTGAGGTACGGGGTTTACTCAAAACGAGGCATGCCCAGTTGCGCTCTTCATCCCGTCGGATAAGTATGAGTCCGCTTTGCAAGTAAGTATTCAATAGATTCATATGTCCATCTGTTTTGAAACCTGAGAGAACAAGCATACCCCCTTCCTCTATTCTTTTCACCAAAAATGAATGGAGCATCTCCAGGGTTTGACCGCCAATGTTGGCCATAATCAGTGAAAAGGAAGACGTTATCTCCTCTAATGGGATGTTGCAAATGGTTATTTTCTCTGTAAGATTATTAATCCTTACATTACGTTCTGCCTCAAACAAGGCAATAGGATCGATGTCGATCCCTACAACGTTATTCATCCCAAGCCTGGCTGCGGCTATAGCCAGTATCCCTGTTCCGGTTCCAACATCAAGTGCATTTGAGAGAGCCAGACCTTCTATGTAATTTGGATTTGAGAACATAGTATCTAACACTCTCAAAACAAGATAAGTACTGGGATGACCTCCATCTCCAAAGGCTGCACCGGACATTATATCAATGACGATATCATTTCCATCAGAAATATGCGTTTTATCAGGAGGCTTAATCACGATTCTCTCGGAAACTCGAAATGGTTTGTCCTTAGAAATCTCGAGAAAGCTGGTACCTGAAAAGCTGTATTGAAGTACCCCTTCGCAGACAAGTTCTTTGATAGCAGCTTTTATCACTTTCCTGTCCGCTCCTGTTTCAGCAGCAACCGTTTTCTCTACGTCGACAGGTGTGAGCTTGTGGTTTGAACCCACCACAATATCATATACCTCCTGCTTGATACCCCTGCTCATTTCATCTTCCATTTAAGGGATACAGTAAACCCTGCCTTATACTATGTCAACCCTCTCATGCAATAATCCTTTTAACCTCTGATTTGGTCTTTCAGATACATTTTGATTTATAATTGTCTATGCTTGTAAAGATTAGAGATAGGGTATTTTCAGGCAAAAGGGTATCCCGGGATGAGGCACTCGAATTATTTAAATCAGATGACATCTTTTCCCTTGGAGCCCTTGCTTCGAGTGTAGCTGAGAAAAAGAACGGCAAAAAGGTGTCTTTTATCAGAAACAGGCATGTAACTCCCACAAACATCTGTGTCAACCGGTGCAGGTTTTGCGCCTTCAGCCGTTCAAAGGGAGAAGAAGGTGCATTTGAACTCACATTAGAAGAAATACTTAAAAGAATTCGTGCACTCAATTCTCATCTTAAAACTATTAGTGAGGTTCACATTGTGGGTGGGCTCCACCCTGACTGGCCGTTCGAATATTACCTGGAGATGCTTTTAGAAATAAAAAGGAAATTTCCTGAAATTCATATAAAGGCATTTACCGCGGTAGAGGTAGATTATATGTCAAGAATCAGTGGCCTCAGTCTTGAAGAGACGTTTATTGTCTTAAAAAAACATGGCCTTGACCTGATGCCAGGAGGAGGCGCAGAAATATTCGACAGCAGAATAAGGAGCAGACTCTGTCCTGAAAAGATTTCGGGAGAGAGATGGCTCAAAGTAATTGAGACAGCACACAGGTCAGGCATTAAGACAAATGCAACGATGCTCTATGGACACATCGAAAACTATGAGCACCGTGTTGAGCATCTGTTCAGACTCAGAGAACTCCAGGACATAACAGGAGGCTTTCAGGCATTCATTCCCCTTTCCTATCATCCAAAGGGTACTGAAATAGGAGGCTTTTATTCATCTGGCATAGATGACCTTAAGACCATTGCGGTGAGCAGAATTGTACTTGATAATTTTCCTCATATCACTGCCTACTGGATTATGCTTGGAGAAAAGATATCCCAGCTTGCACTTCATTTTGGAGCAAGTGACCTGAGCGGTACAGTCATTGAAGAAAAGATTACCCATTCAGCAGGTGCCCTTTCCGGAGAATCAATGACACCGGAACAACTCATTTATTTAATAAAGAGGGCAGGGAAGATTCCTGTTGAAAGGGATTCGTTCTATAGAAAAGTTAAAAGTGAAAAATAAACCAGTAAAGAAAAACATTAATCGCCTCACGAAAAAAGAAGGCTTGAGGGTATTCAAGGATGCTGATTTACTTGATCTTGGCCATATGGCTGATGATGTGAGAAAAAGTCTGCATCCTGAAGGCATCGTCACATTCATTGTGGACAGGAATATTAACTATACAAATATCTGCATAAACAGATGCCGCTTCTGTGCCTTCTGGAAAGATGAAGGTGACCCAGAGGCATACCTCCTCAGTAAAAATGAACTTTTCAGAAAGATAGAAGAGACCATAAACTTAGGAGGCACTCAGATACTCATTCAGGGAGGATTACATCCCCGTCTTGATATTACCTATTACATAAACCTGCTTCATGAGATTAAAAGCAGATTTAATATAAACATACATGGCTTCTCTCCTCCAGAGATATGCTATATCGCAGATAGGTCTCATTTGACGATACGGGAGACATTAACACTCCTCAAGGATGCAGGACTTGATTCTGTTCCTGGAGGCGGAGCAGAGATTCTCTCTGACAGGGTAAGAGAGATAATCAGCCCGAGGAAGATTAAATCCGGCAGGTGGCTTAAGGTCATGGAAGAAGCACACAGACTTGGCATGAGGACAACTGCAACAATGATGTTCGGAAGCATCGAAAAGCCAGAGGATATTATTGAGCATCTCGATGCGGTGAGAAGCTTACAGGATAAAACAGGCGGGTTTACCGCATTTATCCCATGGAGTTTTCAACCCGGAAATACAGAACTTAGTCAACAGACAAAAGTCATCAGGCATAAGTTAGGAAAACACTCATCACACATTACGCCTCACGCATCACGGATTTATCCTGCTACTGCCGTTGAGTATTTAAGAGTGCTTGCCCTCTCAAGGCTCTATCTCGACAATATTAAAAATATACAGGCATCGTGGGTCACCCAGGGGCTTAAACTTGCACAGGTTGCTTTACGATTTGGTGCGAATGATTTTGGTTCTACAATGATTGAAGAGAATGTGGTCGCCTCAACAGGTGTGAGTTACAGAGTGTCCAAAGAAGATATCGTCAAGGCAATTAAAGATGCTGGCTTCAGACCAGCACAGAGGGATACATACTATAAAATTATTCGATATTTTTAGAACTATTTACATCTACCATGAAAAATCTGTTAAGCATTAGGATGAGAGCCTCACAGAAAGTCAAAACTCGAAACGTGAGATCCACCGAGATTCATATTTCTGGTGCTGAAGGACTCTACAAGAAATCAGAAATTCACAAGATTGTGAAGAACTATATTGAAAGAGCACTCCATCATCCAAAGGGAATGCCTGATACTGTTGTAGTTACAATCGAAGATATAAGACAAAATCCTCTAACAATCTCAGCATTACCTGTGGCGACAATTAACAATAATTCACCCACAGAAGCGGAAAACAGTATAATCAGGACACTTCAATCATTAGGGATTTCAAAAAAGGCTATTCAAAAGGCTTTTGCATTAATTAAAAAAGGTGGTATGAGGGGTGCAGCACTCATCACCGCAAAAAATGGCAATCGTCTTGAACCAGATAGAGAAAGGGGGATTAGGGTATCCAGGCTCGGAATGAACAAACCAGCATTGAAAGTACTTTCAGCAAAGCTCTCACGACACGGGATTAATACAGATACTGTAAAAGAGGCTATTATCCTTGCATCAAAAGTTACATCATGTAAGGATGTAATTGCGGAATTATGTGTTTCTGATGACCCAGACTACACAACGGGCTATGTGGCATCTAAAATTTTTGGATATGTGAGAATACCCGATATTAAACCCAAGGGGAGCAAGAATGGAGGAAGGGCATTCTTTGTAAGAGAAGGAGCAGATACCGAATATATCATAGACTATCTTGAAAGAAGGCCTGTGATAGTTGGAAAAGTCGCTTTATGTAAGGGTATAATGTCACTTGATGAAATCCTCAATCGTTCTTATCAATAATCCTACCGCAAAACAAGCATCTGACAAAAAAATAGCACAAGCGTCTCATTTTCTTGTTTCAAGGGGGTATCACGTAGAGGTACTGTCCACATGTCAGAGGGGTGATGCAGAAAGTTTTGCACAAGAGGCAATAGAAAAATCACCATCTCTCATTATCGCAGCTGGTGGGGATGGCACAATTAATGAAGTGGTGAATGGTATGGTGGGCTCAGAAATTCCTTTAGCGATTCTGCCTCTTGGTACCACAAATGTGCTTGCGAAGGAAATAAATATTCCAGAAAATGTAAAAGGTGCCCTGGAAATTGCTGTGAGCAGCATTCCTCAGATTATCTCTCTCGGGAGAATAATCCAGACTCCAGCCGCCGAAAACGAAAGAGCGCAGAAAAACCATGTTACTCATCGCTCATCACTCGTCACCCGTTACTTTGTATTAATGGCAGGCATCGGATTTGATGGTGAGGCAGTATTCGGTATAAATGAGACCTTCAAAAAATTTTCGGGTAAAGGTACCTATATTTGTAGTGGATTAAAGACCCTGTCAAAATTTAATCCTGGTAAATTAACTTTTGATATTAATGGTAAGACATATTCTGGCTATTCTGCAATCATAGGTAATGCAGCAAAATATGGAGGGAATTTCAAGATAACACCTGATGCAAAACTTACTGATCCATTTTTTTATATCTGCCTCTTTAAGGGCAGAAATCGTTTAGACATCATCAGGTATCTCTTCGGCATAGTATTGGGAAAACATCTGCGTTTTAAGGATGTAGAGTACATAAAGGCAACAGACATAGAGGTTAAAGGCGATGCCCATGTACAGATAGATGGTGATTATTTTGGTATGACACCAGTGAAGGTCGAAATAGTACCTGATGTACTCAGGCTGGTATTTTAATTACTCCTCCCCCGATTACGATGTCCCCGTCATAAAATACCGCACTCTGACCTGGTGCAGGAGCCCACTGTGGTTCATCAAAAACAAGGTGAGCAATGCTCCTTGATGCATGATAGGTGATAGTTGCCGGCTTGTCTTTCATCATGGAGCGCACCTTTACAGATGCCCTAAATGTTTCAGAAAATGGTGGGACAAGCCAGTTTAGGTTTTTGACAAAAAACTCCTTTTTCTTTGCATTATCTTGGAAGCCAACATATACAGTATTTTTCACTGCATCTATCTTTACCACATATAAAGGTTTTGGCGAAGATATCCCCAGACCTTTTCTTTGACCAACAGTATATCCATAGATTCCCTTGTGCATCCCTATCATCTTCCCTGTCATATCGATGATAGGGCCTGGGTTCCCAGCAATAGGAGAAAGTTTCTCAATGAATTTAAAATAATTCCTGTCTTCGATAAAGCATATCTCCTGGCTCTCGGCCCTTTTTACCGCTGAAAGGTTAAGCTCTTCCGCCATCTTCCTGACTGCATCTTTTCTGTAATAGCCGAGAGGCAAAGTGAGCTTTTTGAGTTCTTCCTGCCTTAAGACATAGAGAACATATGACTGGTCTTTTTTAGGATCAATTCCCTTTTTGAGTAAATAATGGGTTATGGGTTCTTTGTTTGATAACTCGTTACCTTTTATAGAATGTTGAATGTTGAATGTTGGATTATTATGTAGACTCTTTGCTCCATGCCCTTTGCTCTGTGCTGGTTCAACCCTTGCATAGTGTCCTGTGGCAATAGAGTCAGCACCTCTTTTTTCTGCTTCCTTCAAGAGAAAAGGGAACTTGATAAATCTGTTGCATAATATACAGGGATTAGGAGTTAAACCTGTGACATACGCATCAATAAACGGCTCTATTACCTTCTCTGTAAAATAATCTCTTACATCGATTGTGCTGTGGGGAATACCAATTTGACAGGCAGTCTTTGACGCTTCCACCATTGCCTGAAGTGAACAGCATGTGGTAAAGTCTTTCTGGCTTTTTCCTTCCCACAGAATAAGGCTTAGCCCTTCTACCTCATATCCGTTCTCTTTCAAAAGATATGCAGCGACAGAGGAGTCAACGCCTCCGCTCATTCCTACAAGGACTTTTGACATAATTTAAATATAACAGATTGACCTCTGGTCTTGTAACTACTACAATATAAAAATTAAAAAAAACGAAAGAGTGTCATTGCGGGGCATAGTGTGCCGAAGCAATCTCAAGAAGAAAGGGATTGTTTCGCTTCGCTCGCAATGACGAAAAGGGATACCATTTGAAAAATATTATCCTTACAGGCTTTATGGGAACAGGTAAAACAGAAGTGGGAAGGGAACTTTCGCGACTCCTTCACATGAAGTTAATTGATGTAGATACAGAGATAGAGAAATCTCAGAAGATGACCATTAATACTATATTCAAAAAGTTTGGTGAGCCGAGGTTCAGAGAGATTGAGACAGAAATGATAAAGAAGATTTCTGAAAATAAAAATGTCATTATTTCTACAGGTGGTGGTGTTGTATTGAAGCAGGAAAATATGGATGTGTTAAGAAACAATGGGGTTATTGTCTGTCTTACTGCGACTCCCGAGACAATCCTCAGAAGAACAAGTCATAATAGTGACCGCCCTTTGCTTCAAGTGGAAAATCCTCTCAAAAAAATAAAGGGGCTTTTGAATTTTAGAAAACCATTCTATGAAAAGGCAGATATAATAATAAATACAAATGATAAAACCCCTTTACAGATTACAGAGGAAATAATAGAGAGAATAAAAGATGAAGGTTAATCTGTATTATTCACAAATGCTAATGATATTGACAGGGGATAACCCCATCGCTCATTCTCGTCCCAAGATCCAGTTGGGTCTCCGAGGTTGTCGGATCGACCAAAACCGCTCAAAGGTTACCCCCTGTCAAGTAAAACCTGAAAAAAGTCTGGATTAAAAATGAAAAAGACAACAGAAAAAATAAGGGTTGCACTCGGTGAGAGAAGTTATGATATTTCTATCGGGAGCAATATCCTCGATAGGCTTGGGGACAATCTTAAATCTTTTGGCTTGAGTCCAAGAATTGCAATTATAAGCAATCCAAAAGTTTATCCTTTATATGGTAAACGGGTTTCAGACTCGATTAAAAATGCCGGATTTAATGCAATCACTGTAACGATACCAGACGGTGAAGAGTACAAAGACCTCCTCTGGATACAACATATTTATGATGAACTCCTTAAGGCTAAACTTGACCGATCATCAGCTCTTATCGCACTCGGCGGTGGTGTTGTTGGCGATATCACCGGATTTGCGGCATCCACTTATATGAGAGGAATTTCCTATATCCAGGTTCCCACAACGCTCCTTGCTCAGGTAGATAGTTCTGTTGGAGGCAAAACAGGCGTGAATCATAAACTCGGTAAAAATATGATTGGTACTTTCTGGCAACCGAAACTTGTCTGGATTGATGTGGCTACCTTAAAGACATTGCCTCTCAGAGAACTGCGTGCAGGACTTGCTGAGGTGATTAAATATGGCGTGATATGGGATGAGAAGTTGTTTGATTTTTTAGAACTCAACAGGAATAAAATTCTCAGCCTTGATAGGGACTCATTAGTTCATATAATCAAACGGTCATGCGAGATTAAGGCAGAAGTTGTTTCAAAGGATGAGAGAGAATCCGGGTTAAGGGCAATATTGAATTATGGTCATACCATTGGCCATGCAATAGAGACTGTCACAGGATACAAAAGATACCTCCACGGAGAGGCGGTTGCAATAGGAATGTGTCTTGAGGCAAGGCTCTCCACTATGCTCAAGTTTATTGATAATAATAAAGTAGTAAGGATAAAGTCTCTCATTGAGTCATACGGCCTCCCCTCAGAGATGCCAGCTGGTATAGATATAAAAAATATTCTTTCATCCATCCAGCTTGACAAAAAAGCAATTGCAGGAGAGTTGAAGTTCATCCTGCCCGAAAGGATAGGGAATGTGAAGATATATAAAGGGTTGAATAAGAAAGTGTTAAAAGAAATGCTGAGATCCTGAGGTTCGGATTTCAAAAATGAATATCTTTAATCTCTCTCAGTTAACGACTTTGAATCGATGATAAAAATCCTCTTTTTATTTTTCGTTGTACTCTCTTTCCTTTTCATTATTTCCATATTACCTCCCGACCATGCTTTTCTTGTAAGATTGTATGAAAGAAATTGAGAAAATCAATGTGATTTATTGAATAATATGGGTGAGGAGGAGCTATACCAGAGAAGAAATGCAAGTACTGTGAAGCAATGATCCCAAAGGATGCAACAATATATCCTGACTGCAAAAGAAAAGTAAAAGATACATTTATCGAGAAATTCGTAGATGGATTTCTTTTAGCAACATTCGGCGGCGTTGCATTTCTGATAAAACGCATTATCAATAAATTGAACGAGAAGAAATTATGATTTGTCATGGCTGGCTCAATGAAGTTCCACTTTTATACATAAACTCAAGCTGTCTTGTTTCAGCAGGATGCCATAGAGGACCTATCCCTTTTCTTGGAAGTATCTTAAATTTTTTCTTCTGGCCATTTCCATATTTAAGAATATAATTGACCGTAACGCTTGCCAGTCCCGGACTGTTATGTTCTTTGCTGAGATGTCCTAACCAGAACTCAGTCTGAGGATTTGGATGGTTGAGGATTAGATTTCCTACTACCTCATTGGAGAGGTGACCAGAACACATAATTCTTTCCTTCAGTGTATCAGGATATTTTCCTTGAAGAAGAGAAAAATCATCATAGTTCGAATCAATGATCACTAAGTCTGCATCAGCCATCTCTTTTTTAGTATTTTGCTCTACCCTCCCGGAATCCATGAGATATACAACTTTATGTTTTTCATACATAACAGTAAAACCAACAGGCTCAGCAGCGTCATGGTATACAGGAAACGATTTTATTTTCGCCTTCCCGATCTGAAAAACTTCACCAGTAGTAAAAATTTTTGACTCTACCCCGGGATTTTTAACAGCATTATTTAGATTTTTAAATGTTGAATCATTCGCACAGATAGTAATTGGAAATTTTTTGCTAAAGCTACGGATGCCTGTGGTATGGTCACCGTGCTCATGGGAAAGTAACACTGTGGATGGCAGTGAAGAGACCTTGAGAAATCTTAATTTTCGCATAAGATCGCGAAAACCTATTCCCAGGTCTATAAAAAAACTTTCCTCTTTTGTCACTATCAAAAAGCAATTACCTTCCGAACTACTTCCTAAAGAAACTATCCGAAACTCGGTCATTGGGCAATATACCTTCTAAATCCTTTCCGCCTAAGCCCACCATCCTCTTAAAGGCCAAGGCATTTCTTAAGGCAAAACCCGCGTGACAATTGTTAAAGAATGTGTATACCTTCTGTGCCTTAGTAGAGTCCATTTTCTCAGCTTCTGGCACGAACTCTTTTAATTCTTCATCGGAGTAGAGGTAGTTATATCTTTCAGAAGCAGGTGTATTGAACCAGTGTGGATTTCTTCCGTGAAACCTCATATATCCTAAAGAAGAAGTGACCTCATTTATGAAGGGCATAAGTCTTGGCAGTTTTGGCTCATCTACTGCACAGTATCCCAGATTGTTCTCTCTTAGAAAACAAAAAGTTTCATCATTTGCCCAGTCTTTATTCCTGAATTCTATCACTACCCGAATATCTTTAAGCTGGTCTTTACAAAACAAAATGTAGTCTCTATTCTTTTGGTTATGGGAGAAGAAGACAGGGAACTGAAGGAGCACGGCACCTAATTTGTTTGAATTCCTCATCGGGGTAAGAGCATCATAGAATGCGTGAAAACTCTTTTCGATATCCTCTTTTGTTGGTATCGTCTCCAGCCTCTTGTCAAAAGGGTCATGTGTTATCCCCTTATACCCCTTCACCACAAATTCAAAGTCTTCTGGAACCTTGCGACTCATAATCTCAAAGTTCTTTGGACTTGGAAGAGCATAATAGGTAAAATTTATCTCAACTGTATCGAATCTAAGGGTATAGGTGTAATACGATAACATCTCCTTATTAGGTAACCTCTTAGGGTACACTGTCCCTTTCCAGTCAGGGAAGGAGAATCCCGAGGTACCTATCTTTACCATTTTACACCATTGGCGAATGTATAAATCGAAAGAGGAAACATGTAATTCATGGTTATAAGATACCATAAGCGCCCATATCATTTATAAAACTAAACATGCTCTTTCTCTACGCCTCAACAGACAGTTTTTTGCAGAATGCATGTTGGACTTTTCAAAAAACTCAACGTATGGTAATCTTAAAAATAAAGGTAAAAAGGAGATACAATTGCAGGAGAGTTACGCAATTTGCCGTTTCTGTGGAAAACATGTGGCATACACTGAATGTTCTGATGAAGAGACCGCACCTGAGAATGCACGTTGCGAAATATTAAAAGGCTGGCTTTTAGTCAGGCAATGGAAAGGAATGGGATTAATCGATGATTATGATTTCTGTTCTTTTGATTGCCTTCACAAATGGGTAGTGAGCCAGCTCCCAAAAATCCCTGAAGAATACCTGAGAGCCTTTGATGAGGATAAGGATAAAGGGAAATAAATATAAATTCTCACATAAAAAAAGTGTTGGCCATATCGCTATAAGTAATTTTTGAAGACTTAAGGTCAGAATGATGTAAAATAAAGTATAAAAACTTATTTAAAAGGAGGTATGACTATGGCAAAGGCAAAGAAATCAAAGGAATTGAGTTTTAGTATGCCTGATAAGGTTGGGTTGCTTTCAGAAATCAGCACAGCAATCGCAAAAGTAAAGGTAAATATCCTCGCAAGCTGTGCATACGGAATGGAAGGTAAAGCAGTATTTATAATGATTACTGACAACAATGCAAAGGCAAAGAAGTCACTCGCTTCATCCGGAGTGAATGTCAAAGAGGAAGAGGTAATTACTGTCGAGATGCCAAATAAGTCAGGGGAGTTACAGAAGGTAGCAAAAAAGATTTCAGAAGCAGGCATTAATATTCACTATATATATGGCACAGCAGGAACTGGTAAAACATCAATCTGTGTATTTAAAACAGCAGACGATAAAAAGGCAATCAAGGTAATTAATAAGTAGTAAATATACACGGTAATCAGTAAAGAGGGAAATGAGCATTAAATCCTTAGAAGAAGAAATATACTGTTTTCATCTTGAAAAGAGGGTAGTCGAGAGGGTAAGCAGAGGCGTCCATTTTGACAAAAGGCCTGACCTTGTTCTCTGGGTATGCCACTTCCCTCTGCCTTCCCTATCAGGCATACAGTGTCCTGTTCTTGCCAGTGGTGATCGTTGCCCGCACAATGGCCCATACAGCAATAACTAACCGGATTATTCATAAATCCAAAAGAAAAGGACAGGATATGGCATCTTCGCTCATTCTCGGTCTATCGCCCTCCGAGGCTTTTGCCTCTTTATTATTAAGATAGACTTAAGGACTATCGGCAAAAGAAACCGCTCAAATACCATATCCTGTCCTTAATTGTCTTGGGTAAAATAAAAATATTCAAATTCTCCAGCGAGCCTTTTTCTCCCTGTGGTCTTCCACTTCTTTTCTTTTTTCCTCAAACCCCTTTTTCCCCATCATGCCATAGGTGAGGTTTTTGCCTTCTTCAACACCCGGCTGGTTGAAGGGGTTTATCTCGTAAAGTAATCCTGTAAAGGCAGTTGCAAGTTCTAAGAAGTGGAATAACTGGCCCATGTGATATGCATCTATTTGAGGCACTGTGATTGTCATATTTGGCCTTCCTGCCTTTGCCAGGGCAAGCTCTGTGGCTTCCTCTTCTGCCTTTATAAGCTCTGATAGTGTATGTCCTGAAAGATAGCTTAGCCCTTCCATATTCTGAAATATATCGGGTAGTTGAATATCAACGCTGTAATCATTAACCCTGATAAATATGAGTACCTTATCCTGAGTCCCATCAATCCAGAGCTGGAGTTGTGAGTGCTGGTCTGTCGAGCCTATAGAGGGATACGGGGTAAGACCCCTCCCTTGTTTTCCAAGACTTTCAGCCCAGAGCTGGCAGAACCACTCAGTGAATGGTTTCAGACCGTCTGCATATGCCATCATTACATCAATTGTCCTGTGTTTTTCTCTGTCCATGAGATAAAGGAGCGTGCCGAAGAGATAAGCAGGATTCTTCCATAACTCTTGGTCAGAACATTTTTTCTGAATATCCCTTGCACCCATAAGGAGTTCATCAGCATCAATGCCTATGACCTCTGAGAGCAATAGCCCAACAGGGCTCAATACAGAATATCTCCCCCCAACACCCTGAGGTATAGCAAGAGACTTCAAGCCCTCCTCATTCACAATCTTTCTGAGATTCCCCTTTTCAGGATCTGTTGTCGCAATAAATCTCTTCGATATATCACTGCAGGGAACTTTTTTCATCTCGTCCCAAAGGATCATAAAAGCTGCTGCTGTCTCTGCAGTGCTCCCTGATTTTGATATCACATTTACAGAGGTTGTTTTTAAATCTGTTAAAGCAAGTATCTGCTTTAGTGTCCTTGGGTCAACATTGTCATAAATAAATATCTTGGGAATTTTCTGAAGGTTATGGAAAGGACTCAGCGCTTCTAAGATTGCCCTTGGACCGAGTGCAGAGCCGCCAATACCTAAAATCAGGAAACTCTCTGCTCCTCTTCTTATCTCTCTCGCAATCCTCTTTATCTCAGAGGTATCCTGAGAAATGAGGTCTATAAATGCAAGTTCAGGCAACAGCCTGTCTCCTATCTGTTTATGAACCTCTTTTGCCCTATCTCTTAAATCTTCTATTATGCGTTCTGAAAGCCCTCTGCTCCCGATAACTTCTTCCATCATATGCGAGAAATTGAGCTCTATCATTCTGTCTCCCTTCAGGGTTGAGTTAACCAAAAAATGCAATCGAGATAAAGAAACAAAAGCAAGCAGGGCATGGTATTTAAGCGGTTTTGAATTCTTTAGTAGAAAGAATTCACCTCGGAGTTCCGACTGAAAGTCGGAACGAGAATGAGCGAAAATGCCATGTCCTGCTTGTATGCCATAATCATAACTCCTTTGCTGCCTTTAGACTCTCTTTTACAAAGATGATGAAAAAAACAGTAAAGCCGATAAAGATGCCAATGGGATTTATTAACTCAAAGTAGAAGAGGATACCAAGGACACAGGCGAGGATGAAAAGCCTCGTCACACTGCCGAAGATGAGCCTTCCTTTTGGCGCCTGCTGATATGTTACTACGAGACCCTCTACTCCTTTTGCGAGACCTTTGAGATTCAAAAGACCGATGAGGCCACCGAGGAGAATACTTATGGGAAGTTTCTTCCACTCGATAAAAGCTGAAAGAATTGAGAGAGGTATAAGAACAAAAACTGTATGTTTATTGACCTTTTTTATCAGATTCATTTTCTGTTTTCGTTGATTTAATTGCCATCCTGACAAGGTCTCTAAAGCCTGCAACGAGGCCAAGTATAAAGAAAATAATTGTAAGCCAGGGGAAGGTCTTGAAAACCTTGGTGTCAAGAAGATACCCTATTGCGAACCCTATTACAGTTGCAAAGACAAGCTGAATTCCAACCATACTTGCATCAAGGACTATTTTGAATAATGATTTTTGCTTTCCGAGCATATAGTTAATGTACCACAGATTGTAGACAAAATTGTGCTTTATAACTCTTTGAAAGACTCGTACGCAACCTTGATTGTCTTTTCAATATCTTTTTCGGTATGTGCTGAGGATATAAATCCTGCTTCAAACTGAGAAGGAGCTATGTATATTCCCCGTTTGAGCATGTTTGAAAAGAATCTTGCAAACTTTGCAGTATCAGATGTCTTTGACGTCTTATAGTCAATAACATCCACATCTGTAAAATAACTGCAGAACATCGTGCCTGCCCTGTAGAATCTTGTCTTCACCCCTGCCTTTTTCGCTACATCCTTCAGCCCCTTTTCAAGCTGTTCCATTCTGTTTTCAAGCTTCTCATAGGTGCCCTCTCTGGAAAGGATCTTTAGTGTCTCAATCCCTGCTGTCATTGCGAGAGGGTTACCTGATAATGTCCCTGCTTGATAGACAGGACCTACGGGAGCAACTACGGACATAATTTCCTCTCTGCCACCATATGCTCCGACAGGGAGTCCTCCGCCTATCACCTTGCCAAGGCAGGTCATGTCAGGCTTTATCCCATAATATGCCTGTGCTCCTCCGAAAGAAACCCTGAAACCGGTCATGACCTCATCAAAGATGAGGACAATACCATACTGCCTTGTGAGCTTTCTTAAGGACTCAAGAAATCCTAATTTTGGGAGGACACAGCCTATATTTCCGATTACAGGCTCAACAATAACACATGCAATTGATTTCCATTTATTAACGATAACATCTTTTAATGCAGGTATATTATTAAATGGAAGGATTATTGTATTTTTTGCATACGACTTTGGCACACCAAGACTGTCAGGTACTCCAAAGGTTGTTGCCCCTGAACCTGCCTTTACAAGCAGACCATCTGCGTGGCCGTGGTAGCACCCCTCGAACTTAATAATCTTATCTCTTCCTGTGAATCCGCGTGCAACCCTGAGAGCGCTCATTGTTGCCTCTGTGCCTGAGTTTACCATTCTCACCTTGTGCATTGATGGATAGGCTTTCAGGACAAGCTCTGCGAGTTCAACCTCTAAAGATGTTGGTGCACCGTAACTTGTGCCCTTCTCTATTGCCTTTTTAAGGGCATTCACTATCTTTGGGTGGGCATGACCGAGTATCAAGGGTCCCCATGAGAGGACATAATCTATAAATGAGTTTCCATCAACATCATATATCTTTGAGCCTTGAGCCCTCTCAATGAAGAGCGGGTTACCGCCGACAGCTCCGAAAGCCCGGACAGGGCTATTCACCCCTCCAGGGATAAGCTCATATGCCTTCTTAAACAGTTTATGTGACTTTTTAAAGTTCATTTATCAGGACGGTTAAATAATCTATCTGTTCATTTAATAGGTTTAATAATATATCATAATTTCTTATGTGTCAAAAAAAACTTTTACAGTACATTGTCTGTTGTGTTATAAAAGATTAACTCGATACCATAGGAGGTTTTAATGAAAAAGTTTGCAGTTTTAATATTAATACTCACCATCTCTTTATTTTTTGCATGTGCAAAAAAGGGGGAGCAGAAAGGGCCTTATCTTGCAAAGGTAGGTAATGTTGAGATCACACAGGCTGATTTCGAAAGAGAGATCAAGAACCTGCCTGATTTTGCACAAAAAATGTTTGAAAACAGCAGCGGGAAAGAGAAATTTCTTGATGAACTCGTCAAGAAAGAGATTCTCTATCAGGAGGCAATCAAGAAAGGTTTTGATAAGGATTCCGGATACCTTAAGAAGGTCGAGGATTTCAAGAAGATTACACTTGTCAGCGTACTCCTTGAAAAGGAGATAGAAGCAAAGGCAACTCTTTCAGAACAGGATATCAAAGATTACTATGAAAAGCATAAAGAAGAGTTCACCCCT